>Ga0116230_10006329_pt1 | contig 11670 bp, 7 predicted proteins | sample S1TSphfallax_3_FD_88678 | JGI IMG/M metagenome (GOLD analysis project Ga0116230, IMG submission 88678) | Host-associated microbial communities from peat moss isolated from Minnesota, USA - S1T2_Fd - Sphagnum fallax MG | ecosystem: Host-associated > Plants > Peat moss > Unclassified | place: USA...
CTCGCGCCTGTATTTAGAGTGAAACAATCCTCATTGCGTTCCCTACAAATCACTCGCCCACACACACTCTCTCTCTCTCTCTCTCTCTCTCTCTCTCTCTCTCTCTCTCTCTCTCTCTCTCTCTCTCTCTCTCTCTCGCTGTGCCCGCTAGACACAGGCAGACAAGCGCGCACAAACGAAACTGCGGAGATTAAAAATACCACCAAAACCCTCAAAATAGAAACCCTGATACAACAGCCACTGTTGCCCCCAGAGCATCGATTCAAGCTCAAGAAACTGCAATTGAGCACTTATGGCTTGAGCATCCACGGCTCATAACTAAGTGCAGTTAGGCCACTGAACAGAGAAAAAAAATCTGTAGGAGGCGGCAGACGATGATGCTCTCCGCCAATGCCCACTGCTGTTCCTGCTGTGAGGGTAAAGCGGAGACGCCGTGCGCATTCATTAGGGCTACCGATCTGCGTTGGGCCACTACCTAATGTGCAAGTTCCTGGTGACTCTCGAGTTAGCGAGCGAGGCTCCAAGTAAATTAAAAAAAACTCCAGCAAGCAGCAAGCAAGCGCACCGATTCTTCTGTAAGCTGTATTTGCTGATGTCAGTTAAACCTGCCAAGCTTTTGGTCTTCCAAATTGGCGATGGCGATGGCGATGCAATCATCAGTGGGCCACACTTGAACTGTGTGCAGATTTTGCGCTCTGCAATTCTCTATTCACGTGGCGTGCGTTCGCAGCGACACGCGGAACGGTACGGATATATTTTTAACCCCGGTTAGATGAAAAGTGAAATGTCAATGTAACTTAAGTTACCCCATATGCAGCTTTTACATTAAATTGTATTATATTCTGTTTTAATTGTATAGCTTTTGAATTACCAATCTTTAGTTAACTAATTAATTTTTTAATAATTAATTGAATTAATTTTTTAATATATTAATTGAACCAATTTTCTAATATATTAATATTTTGACCTTATGTTAATGGATGCTTGCAGTGTGAAGCCCAAACTAAGGAGTATTATTACATTCTGAAGAAAGTATATGAATTATATTTAATTATGTTGCTTTTGAATTGACATTATATAACCTTGGATTAATCCAGACCTTTTTCTTCGACCACTGGGCTCTAATATATCTTAGAGTCTATTATTTTCACAGCTTCCACACTAATTATATTATTTCACTAAATGTTGAAATTCTCAAACTTGGTTTTTCTTTTTCGAATAGAAATATATGGTGAAGGGAAATATTGAATCTTCAAGAATATTATTCTATTTGTTGCAATGAAAATTTACAAAATAATTAATTATTCAATACACATGTGTTGATTTTATCAAGTACTCTTCATCTTTTGCAAATGTTTTAATTGCCCATCTAAATATGCATTAGCTTCTCAATAATGCATGTATTGGGATTAATGATTTTTTTTTTGACAAAAAACTTGGGAAATGTTCTGGAATTTATTCTTCCTAGTGTAAATTAAACTAATTTTTGCTATTTTTTGGGAAAAAAATTGCCAAATTTTATATCAAAAACTTAAAGAATTCTTTTTTTAAATCATGATTAGGAAACATGTATAACAATTATTATTGTTCATTTTTCTATTGTAGTAAAAATGTTGACCATCCATAAGAATACTAAGCCAAACTTGCATGCAAATTGGAACAATCAAAAAAATAAAATATCCTTCTACATTTTTTATTGCATAATGAACTTTAAATTTAAAAATCATGATTTTCCTTTTTTCTTTAAAATTTGTCAAATGTGGGCAATTGTTTTCACTTAAAATCCTTTGATTGAAATCAAACCATTTTGCAAGTTTAAATTCCAAAATGAAAAATATCAATCACACAAAGAAATCGCACATACATCCATAGACAAGGAAATTATATGCATTCATTTCATTCATAATTTAGCCTTTTCATTGATGAGTTTGACATGGGCTTTTCTAGAGGTAGAATTTGCACTTCAACAAATGTGATCATTAGTAGTTTCACACAAACAATTTTTTTTTCTTGAATAACAAATTTTGGAATCAATCTCGGAACCTGAGTTGACGATTTGGATTTCTTGGCTACTCTTGAAATTTAGTTTTATTTCATGAAATGACTCCTTTGAATAAGAATTGCACACATAAATTGGGGAGGTGAATGCTAGATGGATTTGAGTTTGTGGATTCTTATATGGTGGCTCTCAAAAGTTGCCCTTATCTTGTACAAGCATGACAATATCTTGTCACAAATGGTGTTTTGCACTTGTTAAATGATCATGAGATCAAACACAAGATGAATCTGAAAAAGGTTGTGAAAGCTATTTATTTCCTTTACAATCATCTCAAAAAACCGGCAAGATCTAAAACCAATTTAACCCTTTACCAAAATCTTCACCGACTCAATTCAAGATTTGACCAACTCAATCCAAGATTTGAATGCTAACTTGGCCATGTCCTTCTTTTGATTGCATTGATTTCAAATTTGGGTGATTAGCACCCAATCTTGCTTGGTCTCTAGGAAGATACAATGAAGTTCCTTAAATATGCACAACACTTGCCCAAACATGGTGGTCACACACACACATATGGGATATATTTGTTTATTAATTCATAATTTTCAATCCACTTATAATTATTAAGGAAACTCGTTAAGAATTGTTTGAAAGATGGTTATCACATGTTATTGAAAAAAGTATTTTTTTGTAATATAATTCCTTCATTTGTCATTTGTGAACAAGTCAAACCTTGTTGTTTGTAAAAAATTGTTCATTGCTATATAATGTATTATTTTGTGTGTGAAACATTCAAGCCACATTGATGTTTCATTGTGGTGCATGTTGCTTGGGAGAAGATAAATCATTGCACAAAACCTTTTCATATCCAAAGAGGTGTATAAAGTAAAAGGAAGTAAGAAGAAATGGGAATATACATAAATCGAAAGCATGTTAAAACACATAGAAAATGTAGTGTACCAATGCAAAAGTCAGGGTCTCTAATTAATATGCACCAAAAGTCAATTTATTGAAGAAAAGATAGAGTTTTTTGGGTACATTCATTAGTAATTGAATTTGATATTATTATTTTTAATTGGTAGTAAAAATTTATAAATTGATGGGGCTATTCTAAATGTAATTGATTTTATTTTAGTTATTTTCCCTCTTTCAAAAGTAAATCATAAGTACATGTAATAATGCTAAAAAATGACATAGTGGAATCTAGGAATAAAAATGGTAAAAAAAATGTGTCTATTGAAAAGATTTTGAGGTTATGATTTTAAAGTGATAAAAAAAATTTACAAAGGATAGAAAGGCCAAGTAAGATCTATGAATTTTCAAACACAAATTTTGTAATTCAAATTCAATTCAGTGTCTACCAAATCTATTTCAATAGACTATGAAGATAGTCACAAATTTCAAGAATTTTTCCTCTATATTGGAAACCCTTCTAAGCTTTTGTCATTTTCTCATAATTGATATATTAGAACATACTCAAGTTAGGGGAAAAGAAAAAGCATATGGAATTCACAACGAAGCATAGATCAGTAGAATTCAATTACATTACCAACAAAGCTTTCATGAGGAAAACATAGGTGCAAGGAAACACAAAATATGGTCCTAAGTCTCCAAGAAAGGCTTCTAAAAGTCCCTCTCTTATCATCATGGGAAACTTGCAGGTTTTTATACCTGGAAGAAAGTAGTGCAATCCCACCTTACAAAGCCACCATGAAATCTTGGGTAGAAGCATTGTCAACCAATAAACTAGTTAGTAACTTTTATTGATCTCCTAGAGACTCCTCAAGGGCTCAGTGACCTGAGAACTGTTTTTACCAACCAAAAGAAAATTAAAAAACTTTCTATTCTTTCCTAAGGTTTCAAAATTTCAAAATATTTGAAATATTGTTGCACAGAAATAAATATATGGAGACTCTACCAATATGTTTGGGGGGGGGTGAAGGGCCCAACAAAGCAAGATGGACATTTCACAAAATAATAGTTTAAAGATCCCAAAAGTTACTTGGATATAAAATATTCATGATTTTAAGGAACAATTATTGGCATGCAAAATATTTTCAAGCAAATAACATTTAATGAAAATATGATGTGAGTAAAAGAAAATTAATTAGGACATCCAAAAGCTTTCTACATGCTATTGAATTTTGAAACTTTGATTAATTCACACATTTTGAAATGCCAACATTTGGGTTTTTAATAATGTTGTTGATTGGGAATGTTGATAGAACTTTAGTGTATCACTTGATATTGATCTTGGTATCAAGAAACCAAGTATGTCAATATACCCTTGTTGCAATACTCCCATGACAATTTTATTAGCCCATATCACATGGTCCAATGAAGTAAACAATAAACAATAAAATTAATTCAAATGCAATTTTAGCCTTCGACCTCCTTGGGGGTGGACATGGTTTTTCAAGGAACACAAATATTTCCTAAGGAGCAGAACCATGTTCCAAGGGGGCCATTGAACACATTTATCGAAGGAGAAAACATTTCCTAAGGAACACAAACATTTCCTTGAGGATGTTGCATTTTCTGAGGAACCCAACCAAGTTGCTCCAAATGAAAGTGACTTAGAAAAAACATTGAAATGGTCAAAAGATTCAAACTTGCGATCTCCGAAGTAAAGTTAGAGGTTTCAACCACTAAATCACACAATTCTCTTCCAAAAATGTTAGTGTGCCAGCCATACTTATCAAAGTCATTGTACTTGGGCAGGATAATTTATTTTAGAAATCAATTTCATGTTAGGCATCATGGGTGCACACAAATACCTTTGCATTGGAGACTAAGCTTGCATTTAAATCAATGCTCTATGTAATGTTTGTTGGATTGATACTCAATATGGTTGATAAATTGATACATGTTATTTTTCAATGTCCAAATTGAAACTAATATTATCTCTTGTCATCAACATGTGACAAGTAAATATCAATAGAAAATTAGATTTTTAGAAACTCACTTTCCAAATTTACTGAACCTAAACTTATGCATACAGTAAACATGCCCCCACCGAACATTAGTCTAATCACTGAACATTTTGGCATATCTTTCTCAATTTTCCTCCATTTTGAGTGATTTAAAATGTTATAGAAACGCCTTCTCAAGCTCTCCAAATCATCTTTGAAATGCACACCAAAAGAGCAGCCAAAAAAGAGTAATAATGAGAATATGTTTTTTCAAATTGTAAAACGTGTTCTTTTTCATTTTTCTTCATTTTGACCCCTCCTACTTCATCAGTGCATAACTTTCTCATTATTATTTTTGGTTCAAATCGAGCGATTTAAACTACTTTGAAATCATCATCTTAAGTCTTACATATCATTGTTTAACTCTAAAGATAACAAAGTAATATTTAAAGATTTTTTGAGGGTTAGAAAATAGGTTATAAGATGTTTGATCAAGAATTTTTTGTAAATATGACCTTCTCTCCTTCCTCTCTCCTTCGAAGGGCCATAACTTTCTCACCTCTAGTCCATTTTAACTTATTTGTAATGCAACAAATACGCCAAGAGGAGGGCTCCATCTACTCTTTGGACACCATAAACAATAGGCCCTCCTACAAAACCCTACCTTAAATGTTCGAAGACCCACAAATCTACCATGTATGTTTTCTTGCGAAATTAATTACATAAATTCCTACTAGATTATTTATACTAAATTGAACCCAAACAATGGTATTCGTGTCATTGCAAAAAGTTCTCCATCTTAAATAAAAGGATAAATAAATTTTTCAATTTTTTCTCAACAATTTGCTCTGCTATTTCATTTAAGAGATGGTTGCATTAATAAACAATTTGAATTCTTCCTCTTATAACTCCAAAGGAAATATTTAAATGTGATTTGCCACGGCAATGAAGGTAAAATGTCATTGTAAAATTATAAAATCACCATTGTTACTGATTGGTATCAAATTTCAAAAATCATAAATATTGTTACTAACATGTGTTACACCAATAGTCAAAGTGATTAAACTAGCATGATTTTTATTCTAAAAGTTCCTTGAACTACAGAGACCCCATTGCTAACAAGTCCCTTAGTGATAAGTCTTTCCAAAATACAAAACCTACCTAGCACTAGTTCTAACAAACAACATTGAATGAAAATAATTGTCATTATTTGCCATACTTGGTGATTGTCCTATCTACCTAGCTTGCATTGCCAATTCTGGTTTCCAACTAGAATAAAAAAGTATCTGAATTGTTGCTTGATGAAATAAAGACTCAAACATTATTCCATCACAAATGTAAAGTTTCACAATCCCTTTCATGTCAAGTTAGATAAGATTTTCAAAATGACATCCAATTTTTTTTCTTAAAATAATTTTAAAAGGACACATATTAACGAATGCAAATCTCTAGTGATCTTTGACAAATATTAATGTGATATAATACCTATAGTGTGATTCATATTATTAGTTGTGGGAAATTAGGACCCCTAGTTTGTTTACCATTTATATTTTTATTTTGGTTGGCCATGCGCCTCTTTGATCCTTTTTGAAACTTTGGAGTTTGTACAATATAAAAGTATTTTGTCCATAGGAGTCCCAATATTGGCTCACCTATATGGGTTACAAGAAAACAACATTTGGCAAAGCATATCGGACAAAATGATGTTCTTTTGGGAACATATTTGGGAAACATTGAAAACAACCCCACAAAAAAAATTCAACACCCCTCCGCAAAAGAAAAAATTGGTTCCCTTGGGTGCTTGCTAGCTCACCTCATTGGTTGCCAAGAATTTATATGCCTACATTTGTTCTTTACCATTGCTAGACTAAGCTAATGGCATGGGCACGAATCATGTGACATAGTTGCTACCAAGACTTGGAAAACCAACCCACTTAATGTCTAACAATCCAAAAGAACTTGTCTAAAGTGACAAAGCTTTTAGGATTGGGAGGACATTTTCCCTTATGCATTGTCCACCCTTGGTGGTAATTAGGTAAAACTACATGCTAAAACAATGTTAACTTGGTGTTAAGTGTAGCACTGAAGGTGTCATGGTAGTTGATGTGTCACATGAATGTTAAATGAAGGTTAAATTAACATCAAATGTTAAGATATCACAATTAAACTTCAAAAATACAAAATAATTTCAATGTTAATTTGCTCGCCCAAATTTTGGGCAAATAATTGAATGGTAACTTCTAGGTGATCATGTTCATTGTCACGCCCATCAAAAACATTGTCATCACACTTGTCCCCATCTCCAACAATAGAAGCACAAACCTTGCCAAGCTTCAAACAATGTAAGAAGATCATAGACATCACCAAACTTCAAGTAGGAAGTAGCGAAATACAATTGTCATTTTTGTGACTTAGATCAACATGCTACAAATTGTGAAATCTCATGTAAGTATAAATTCTTTCCTTTCAAATTCAATCATTTAAGAATATATGAACAATGTTGTGAATTGAAGGTTCTTATGATGAATTTTTTTCTTGTGTGTCAAAGATGCAGAGAATTTGTTCCTTGATCATGGAAGTAAAGGTTACAAAGTGACAAGAAGTAGAAGAGTATGCAAGGGTCAAATAAATGAGAATTCGTAAGGAAAGACGCCAATTCTAGAAATGATTGCATATGACTTTTTTGATGACACAACCACATGCAAAACAACCTTGACTAAAACATGAGAAAACACAACGTTCAAACCCCACCAACCCAATTGGAAATCCAAAAAAGTTCTTGTGTTAATACAAGCCAAGAAAGACAAGTTTCTAGAAAGGCTAGATGTCGTTGACCTAAAAGACCACTTTGAATCTACAAATTGCAAATAGCACAATATAGCACATGCAATGAATGGAGGTGAACATGTCATTCAATCGAGGAATGTTTTGGCTTGCAAAGATAAATGAGCATCCATTTATAAAGATTTCAAACAAATTACATTTGACTACATGTTAAGAACATGGAATAATATCAACTATTGGACCTTTATTCCATAGGAATAAACATGACTCAACCTCCCAAGAAATTACAACAAGCCCATGCATGGGATGATTGAAATGTTTATGGGTGCTTAGGCCATGTTTTGTCCTCCCCCCCCCCCAATGTTTGTGGTCTTATGTCACATGATGGCATAATCTACATCCCAAGGGGGCAACTAGATCTTGAAGTGGATCCCAATGTGCAAGAATTTGTAAATCATGTTCTCAATTTATCAAGAAGGTGTTGACAAAGGCATGTCTATAGTTTAAGCAAGTCATATAGGTGTCCATTCAAATCCTTCCTCACCATTTGAATTCCTACTAAGACTATTAATGCACAAGTTGAAATGTCTACACCACCAACCACTCCAAAGCTAATTCCTACAACTACAGAAGCAATGCAATCCTCCAACATGTTCAAAAGATCAACACATTCACTTGAGTTTCAAAGACTCATTAAATGACATCTTCAATGAAGGAATATTGTAAAATAAAGAATCAAATTGTTTAGTGTGAATCATCAACAAGTATCTTATTATTAACAAACAAGTTATTGACAACACATGAATGAAGAGCAAATCATTTTCAGTGCACAATGGACTAGTGGAGGCCATTAAATGTAAAAACAATTACTAGTCATTGTGATTGTCAAAATCCATATATTTCAAGAAAAGCTACAAGACAACCAAATATAATATTTCAAAATTTTGGATGCAAAACTCAATTCTACATAGAATAACATGGTTTAGGCAATTCTTAGGTTGACACAAGTCATGGCCATGATGTATGCCAAGGGGGAGTTGAATTCATCCCTTAACCTAACTAGTGCAAATAACCCATGTTAATTGGTGAAAACATGGTAAAGTATATAGAAAAAGTTGACAAAAAAATATCAATTTAAAAAAAAAATAAAAATTCATGAAAACACAAGAAAGTAGATTCAAATTTTACTTAAATTTCATTTTGAAACTATTGAGTCCTCAATTGGGTTTATTGTAAGTCAACTACAAAATTTCAAAAACTTTGGAATAATAAAAGTAAGGAATAAGTGTGTTTAAAATTAAATGGTCAAAATGGTGTTCAAACCTATTTTTTCATTAGAAAATTTAATGAAATATACATGTATGAAGTTATAGCATAAAGACCATTGTATATTCAAGGGCATCACTAAAAAAAAACCCTACTTTCTCTTTGGTAGAATATACTTGACACATATTTTAAGTCAAATCTTACATTGTAGAAAATAGGTTTCAAAAGTTACTTGCATTTAAAAAAGTCTACTTGAAACCTACTTTATAATGCAAAATTAATGCATAATAATGAAGAAATATCTTATTATTTATCATTTAACTTAAAAATTTGAATGTATAACAATTTTGTGATGGGTTTGGTCTTAATTTTTGTTCACTTGACAAGCAGCTTCAAAAGTACTTTTAGTTATACACTTTACGATGTTTTCACCTTAACAAAAATAGCCATTAATAAGGAATTGGACTATAATTACCTTTTTTTTTTGTTATCGAAATTTGAGTATTGAAATCTTTATTGAAAAAATGTTACCAAAATTATCTTACCAAAACCCATTTTCCCAAATGCATAATGATCAAAACACTTAGAGTATTACTTTTTAACCAAAAAATAATTTGACTCTAATTAAGAGGATAGGATTATCATGTTTCAACTATCTTGCAGTTTAGGATATTTTATGGGGATTCCCTTGATTTTTGGGTTATCTACCATTTTTTTCACCACTTCAAAGGAAGTCCTTAAGTGGAAACTTGGGGAGAGAAAAGAGTCTATATGACTAGTATCTTTTTGTGTAATGAATTTTTGATTATGCTCTTAAGCAAAGTTAACCCTTTTGAACATCTTTGATTTCTTCTTAAGGTGAAAGCATGTTAAAATATGCCAAAAAAAATAGTCACACATGCAATCTCAATAACATTTATGGCATAAACATGAAAAATCCTATTCAAAACTTCTTTAACTTTCATTAAAAAGCAATGGTGCACTCCATTGAATTTATAATAAGCTACACATAAAATATGAGGAATTTTCATATAAGAAAAATGGATGAAAAGTACTCTATAAATTAGTTGGGTTTTCAAAATTTATAACATACTTTCATATGAGAACTTTGATAAATCATGACTATGATATGAAAAAAATTTAAACACATTGATACATATTAGTGGTCTATCCATTTGAAAGTACAAAAAAATCAATTATAATTGTACTTTCATCATATTTTCATATACTTGAAGCAGGAATGTGACACCTACTTTCCTATACTTGTATTTTTTAAAATGTACTTAAATGCATATTAAAACATGCAATTATTCAAATAGAGTAACCCTACAATGTGACAACCATACCAACAAATGTATGAAGAAATGAATGGAAAAAGTTTTGCAAGAAAACATGCAAGGTGGATTAACAAGAGCCCAACAAAGAGTTGAAATACTGAAGATGGATGTCAAAAAGACTATTACTTTTCATAGCGATGAACAAAAGGAATTAGAAACACCAACTCAATACATAAAATTTGAAATTTGGTGTAATACCAAAAATCATTTACCAAAACAAGCTGTTGTTGTCACAAAATTAGAAACTACACAAAAACTAATTTGGAATCCTATTAAAAAAAGAAATTTTTAGTACCAAGAAATTATTTTATCAAATCCCTATACTTGGGAGGTTGAAATTTTTCACCTTTATAGACGAATAAAGGAACTATGACAATTTCAAAAGAAGGATGTCTCTAAGGATGAATCTAGCAACCACTTGTTGAAAATGAATTTGGCTAATGAAAATTTTGACTAACTAGAAAATCTAATAACTCATGCCTTTAATGTTGGAATTTCTATCCTTCATTTTAAACCCTTCAGTTTTTTTTGTCATGGAATTAGGCATGTCATAGCTAATTATTCATATATTCTTCTCATGTGTTAGCTATTACTACCTTACCAACCCTTATTGAAGGTTCCTTTCTTGTGGTCTCCCAAGTTCTAGTTCACAACACCTCACAATCATTGTTAATAGTTATTCACTAACCAAACAATAAAACTAGGTCATGATCAACAATAGGCATTATGTCATTTGGTGGCAGAAGTGACTCACCTAGTGGTAGAAGTGGCCCACCTATCAAAGGGAATGGCCCATCTAGAAACCAAGGAGTTTAATTGGGAAGACCATTGAAAGCATGCGGTACATCCCTAGGTGACCTTTAATGAAACATCCTTGGAACCTTTGATATCCTCCTTGGTACCCCACTCTTGTTAGGTCATGACCTCAAGCACTCCTATTCTTAGAAAATTGTTACCTTACCCAATTTATATTGTAAGTAATAATCCTAAGGTTCATGTTAGAGTCTTTTGGAAAGTTATTCAAGCTAATGGGGAGAAACACAACTTGAACATAGTCAATATTTTATGTTTCACATTATGGGATAACAACTTGGAGTATGGTAAGAATTTCATGGAATTAGACCCAAGGTGTGTGCTTTCCACAAGCTTGAAATTGCTTTTTGAAAACATTACCAAAAAGTTCAAAATGATGAATAGATTTGTATGGTATTATGTGTGATTAAATAAAGAGCGAATGAAAAAATGATAGTTTACTATGAACGAATATTCAAATTAGTGAATTATTTCCAACATAAGGCAAATGATAACATGTTTTCCATTTTCTTTGATGCAAGATTGGTACCATTCTTATAATTTGTGGAATGACACAAGA
>Ga0116230_10006330_pt1 | contig 11670 bp, 9 predicted proteins | sample S1TSphfallax_3_FD_88678 | JGI IMG/M metagenome (GOLD analysis project Ga0116230, IMG submission 88678) | Host-associated microbial communities from peat moss isolated from Minnesota, USA - S1T2_Fd - Sphagnum fallax MG | ecosystem: Host-associated > Plants > Peat moss > Unclassified | place: USA...
AAGAGGGTGTACAGGGATGGTTACCAAGGTGGTTAGGTGCAAGCTTGGTAAACTCAGTTGTGGTTACCTGTTACCTACCTTGTGCACTGGTGGGTACTGGGTTACAGTACTCCGCTAGGAAGGTAGGTAGCAACGAACAAGCCAGGTACGTAGCTGCAGGTCCGTAAAGGGAGTGGTGGGTAGGTAACTGTTTTTCAGTAGGTAGGTAAATTCTAGGAGTTTCTACGCTCCAAACCCTAACCATGGCGGGGGTGCAGCAGCCTTTGCCTTGCTCTCGCTGGAGCTTCAGAAGCCAGTGCCTGTTTCAGGGTTTTGTGTTTTGCAGTCTCCGCAAGCTCCTTCCCTGATCGAAACAAGAGAGGCAGACAAGGTCTTTGCATCATCAACATCATCATTGCATCATAAGCTTGTTGGTTTTGTTGGCTTCTTTTTTTTTTTGCTGCTAAGCTTCGTGAAGTCGTGGGTTTTTCTTTCAGCAGATTTGTAGGGTTTTATTCGGCATTTGTGTCATCGAGAGAGAGAGAGAGAGAGAGAGAGAGGGTGGAGGGGAGAGGAGAGATGAGTCGTCATCCAGAGATTCTATGGGCGCAGCGGTCGGACAAGGTGTTTATCACAGTGTCGTTGCCTGATGCGAAGAACCCGCAAGTGAAACTGGAGCCGGACGGTAGGTTCACATTTTCTGCCACGGAGGGTTCCAGCAATCAGGAGTATAGCACCGACTTGGAGCTGTTCGGGAAGTTGAACGTGGAAGGCAGTAAGGTCGCAACCGGGCTGCGTCATACTGTTTGTGAGCTCCAGAAGGCGGAGAAGGGATGGTGGAAGCGGTTGCTTAAAGCGGAGGGGAAAGCTCCTCCTTATGTGAAGGCGGACTGGGATAAATGGGTTGATGAGGATGATGAGGAGGATGCAGCCAAGCCCACGAGCGGCTTCGACATGGGAGGAATGGATGGACTGGGATCCATGGCAGGATTAGGAGGTGGCTTGGGTGGTATGCCGGGAATGGAGGGTATGGACTTCTCAGGCTTCAATGCAGGAGGCGAGGCTGAAAGTGATGAAGATGAAGAGTTTCCCGAGTCCAAAAATGCTGAGGTTTAAGTGTTATTGCCTCAAAACTCTTTTGTCCATACTGGGAATATGTCTAGGATTGAAATGAGAAACTTGTCTCTGTATATCCGAATTCAAGAACATTTTGATGGGAATTGAGAAGGCAGGCATTTCAATTGTGTTCTGTTTTAGAGGATGCTCTTTGTTTGATGCTCTTGCATGTTTGCAGCCTTCTTTTCCCCCCTCCCCTAAGGATTGCAGTCTGGATTTCGAGTCTCTTTTCTTAATCCAGGTTATACTTTCAGACACTCCAACTTGGCATATGAGTCCCTCTTTACGTTCCAAATCCCTTGTGAGTATCTTTTGTGGTACTTTGTCGAATTCTCCCTATGCCTCTACTTTGCACTCTACGAACAGGGCACTCTTATGAAGTTTGTAGAAGAATATGCTGGATATTCCTAAATCTTTGAATTTGATGTACCCTTGGTAAAGACTCTGTTTGGTAGTGGTGCCTAGTGCATACCCTAAATTGTCTTGCAAGCTTTACTAGACACTGGACTCTTCTGCAACTTCTTCTGCTGATCATACCCAAGGTTATGACTGCACAAGCTTGTCACAGCTTGAATGAGGATACTATGGATTCTTTTGTCTTAGCTATTGACTGCTAGCCAATATCGTAACTGCATCTTCAAGTTGATTGCTTCCAGAAATACATTAGAAACTCAGGATGCAGATTTTGTTTGATTGTTTGCTTGAACTTATCTACACCCATGGTTGGGAGCTGAGGAATTCAGAATGGAATCAGGGCAGTGTACCTTCTGTGTTTGTGTGGAGTTTCTCTCTGCTATCACATTGATATGTTGCTGGTAATCCTGAATGCTAACTTCATTCCCTGGCTTACATTCATTCCTTGCATTCTCTAGACTTAGAAACTTTGGGTTTTCCGTGTTGGAAACTATCTGTTTGAGTGGGTCTTTTGGTTTGAAGGCTTTCTCTCAGCGAGTCAAAACCAGTGTTGGCCTGGTATTGAATTTTGATCTGGCTATCAAACCTGTTTGTTACCCTGGTTATTAATAACCTGCCAGCTGATGCTTGAGTTTTTACAACTTGTTAAATTGATAACTGCTTGTATTGAATTTTCAAAATCCAGTAACATACCTCGATGACCTGATTATCATCCAGGTAGCTTATGAATCTTTAAACACTACTACAAAAAACATTCTTCAGTACTCATGTTTTGTGATTTGCAATAACATACACTTACTGATATTGATTTGTGTGTGCCATTAACTGTGCACAGAAGGGAGTCTATTACCATGTACCAAATTCATCCCACAGTTTCATGACTTCTTTTCTCCTTTCTTTGGTTCTAGTTCTCTTTCCTGGATGTCTTTGTATCTGGACTTCATTTGCCTGGAGATCTTTGCAAAGCCTTGAGATCTCTTTTGTGCCCATATTTCAGTCCATTTGGAACTAGATAGAATAGTGTTTCCATCTGACGGCAAGCTTCTAAGGCTGTAGTTTAGGGTTCAGCATGACTCAAGCTGATCAAACTCAAGCCTGAAGGTAAAGAACTTCTGGTGATACTATTCTCATTGCCTAGAATTTCAGAGTCATGACCTGGACTCCATTTCTTGGGTCTGGCCAGCATGATCCAGATACACTTCTACTGGTGACCCCCCCAGCACTTGTGGCAGAGCTTGACATAAGCTCCAAATTATTCAAAAGTTTAGAGATTAATTTTTATTTCTGGATAAGAGAAAACCATAACAGCAGCTGCTACAAAATAGGAGCTGGTCCTGCTTTCTTGCAAAACTGTCAAGGGGTGATTGGCAGAAGTTGGTATAGAAATAAATACTTGCCATGTAACCATTAATATCCCTTGCACAAATTTTGTTGACATCCTTTCAATGGTGCTGCATGATGTGGTACTTGCCCTGTCAACCTCCACCTTTCAGGACTGCAACCATGTCCCTCAGTTCAAATACAGACCCCAGTACTTGTCAGCAATATGGGAGAGAAGACCTACTGCTGGTGGACCATATTCCCGGAGCAGTGATTGGGCACAAATTTACATGCAGTGTCCATTCAACACTTGATACTTGGGAAAGAATTTGATTGAAGATTCTTGATATTCACAGACTGGCTTCCAGGTCAGTGAACACCTTGTTTCCAACCATTGTGTCAACAAATGAAAAAAGCTTCACAGTTATAGAACAACCAGGTGTGTAAAAACCATAGTTCTACTTGTAAGTGTAAACATGTAGCATAGCAGCCACATGTGAAGATGTAAGTGAAGAGCTCTATTACTAGGAAACAACTTGGTGCTCTTCCTTAGCCTGAAAGGATGCATAAGCTCTTCTCTGAGCAGTATAAAGAGATGGCAAATCAAGACGCTGGAAGTGAATGACTATACTATCTTCCCATAGAAATGACATTCGGCCTGTGCAGTCTACCAGGAGATGACCTGGCACCCAGCGAGGATTACTAAAGTTGTGATTTGCAATGTGTCCAAACCCCTGGTACCTGCAAAAATGTTAACATGGGATTAGCTAACTATCAGAGATTAAAGACAGTCATCAATTGATGAACAACAGGGGAGCAATCCATCACTACACCAAGGGTGTTACTAAAGAGCTAGCTCCTTGCGTTATCTAAAAACCAAGTAGAGATTGGTGTAAAAATACTCTTACACTTTCTCCAGCTGGTTCATGTCATGGGTTCCTGTGGTTAGTGAGGCTAGCACAACTTGCAAGGCCAGAGGAACTTCAGAGGTTTCTGTTGAGAGCATTGCACGGAATGTCACTTCTCCAGCAGGGACATTTGGATCACCTGCATTTAGACACAGAAATTTAGCACAAACTGTTGATACACACGGGGCCCTTGACTAGTTGGTCCAGTGCCTGCTATAGCCCACATAGTAGGTAACATCTAGCAAGACCAACATCTAGCAGTGCCCAGTGGTGAATTAAACCCACAGCCATTTGCAAGGGAATCATGAGTCCCAACCACTCGCCTTGATGCTTTCACTAAAGAACATGAAATATGGAGCTCGACCCAACTGCTGCACTTGTCCATTCCATGCAAATCTTATACACATGGCGCAACAGCCTTGTGGGGTTCAATGAAGGGTCTGTTGAAAATTAGTTGACAACCTGAATTTGTCTGACTATTTACAGCTTTATAAATAGAGGCAGAGAGAGAGATAACAGAGGAAAAGGAGATCATGGTCCAATTGATCAGGTTAGATCAAAGAGCAAATGAACCAAATAACACAGAAGAATAGAGAAACACTACCTAATATCTTGGTCGCAACTATGTTGTCTTTGGTGTAGGAAACAGTAACAATTTCAAGGCCATGTGGACCATAAACCGCACTCCACAAGCCTCTGAGCTCCTGCCCAGGTTGTGCATCAATGCCAGAAAGTTTGGCATAAGCAGATCTGCATACCTGTGCTCCTTGCTGGCTGCAATCACTAGTGCCTCCTAAACCAACCACCATTCAAGTTGTCAATTGCAGCCAAATGATGCAGCTCATTTAACAACTATCTTCACCATACTCTCTTCATATGCTAACAGAGCAATGAATTCTCCATCTAAAACTTTTGAGCTCTCCAGCTGAAGCTGAACTCTCTTCTGTATAACTAGCACAGACAGGCTCCTAATCTCAAACGAGAGCAATAGCAAACTCAGGTGACCTGCTGTGATTAAGATAGGAAATGGAGAATACCAGCATCTGCAGATGGGTGGGTTCTGAAATGATCAAGTCCCAATAGATACTGCAAGGTCCTTCGTCTTCTTGTTGGCAGCTGCTGCGTGCCAAAATTGGGTTGCCCATTAACACACCAAATTGCTCAGAAGGCAACACTACATGGGTCACCTTGAAAGCTCACATTAAACATATAGGAACTTAAATGAACTCACTTTGCCAAAAAAGCAAACTAGTAAAATATATCATCAGATGCCAATGAGCCTCCTGCCAATTTACATTTCCATTCTGCTGATTGCTGTGAATCCCTTTTCTAGTGGGTGAAAACTCCCACACACTTCAACAAATCCCCCAAAGAACCCACATTTTCTCTCATGTTGGTATTCATAAAATGCTTGAAACATCTGAAATCATTTTGCAAGGAGAAAAGCCTTACTTGGCCATATTCAGACATGCTATGACTGGGCAATGACCTTGAATTTATGGCAGGTTCAGATCGTAAAGCCAAGTTCTGAACTGTAAGCCTTTGCTGCATCTGCAGTAAGCGCATCATGTAGTTTTGCTGTTCATCAACAATCATCATACCCATAATGTTCCTACCAGGCCAGATCACTGCTCCATTCACTCCATCCACCTCTCTTTCACTATCATCACCCTCGAGCCTCCTGGTGACATCATTCTTGTTTTCTGCTGCCTGATTGACAAAAATTGGCAGTTACAGGTCAATCTGGCTCAAATGCCAACAAGAGAAAATACCAAAACAGCAGCTAAATGAGCTGTCACCTAGCTGAAGTGTCAACCCAACATAAAAATGAATACCCTTCCACAAAAGCTTGTCAACAGAAAACTGTTGTCACCTTTGCTCTGAGTTGATTCACCCATTGAGAAGAAGTGCCTCAACTCCCAGGGAATGACAATTTTAGATTTTTCCTCCTGTGATTATCTTACGTTCTCTTTGCCAGTTAGAGAAGAGAGGTGTGGAGATATCTAAGCAAAGAAGAAGACAGTCTGCATTGAAGCACTTACTGCAGGTCTGTGGAGTTCATGACCATGCTCAAATCTTTCCAAGTGAAATTCATTGGCTGTGGTAGGGGACCAAACCACAGCTCCAGGTAGCCAAACTTCCCAGTGATTCCCCAGACCACGCATGGTAAGCAACTCCACCCTTGAAGTCCCATCGAGCATCCCAACCACTTGGAAAAGTGGCACAAACTTCAGATTCCCTATTCAAAATCAGGGTAGATAATCAGTGCCGTGATCACTATGACCAACACAAATGCCACAAGCAAAAAAAAGGCTTTGATTTTGTTTCTTTACTACTGTCACTCAAACAACACATGAGAAAAGCCAGAAACAGCATATAAAGCCTACCAAGATGAATGTGTGCTCCCTAAAACACAATTGCAAGGTAAAAGTTGTAAAGTGTACCTGCAGCTAGAGGCAAGACTCTTAGTGCTTCCAAGGATACATCACCCTGCAACCACCCAGGAAAATATCAACTCTTCTACCACTCAACCCCACTAGATAAAATTACACGATATCAGATTTGAGCTACAGTGAAAAGTGCAGAGTCACAAATTGGTTCCAGACATCAGACACAAAACAGCAGCTAAAAACAGTCCCATTATCTGGACTACAATGTTCTTCTCTTTTGGTGAAGTTGAGGGATCTACCCAAGTGATGTAGAGAAGACCTCCTTGAGGACCCTGCTGCTTGGCTTGCCATGACCCCACCAATTTATCGAAGGATCTGAGCAGCCGGAATAGGGATTTTGCAGACTTCATCCTTGGATGCCATGTTGTTATATCCAATTGCCTCTCCCACTGCTTGCAAAAACCGATCCACATCATGTCATCATCCACCAATTGCCGCAGTGTGCGGCATGTTGTACCCACCCTAACCAAATCCTCATACGTGAGCTTCTGAAGCACACTTGTGAGAGTATCTGATGGCAATTCCAGTAACTCAAAACATCCTGATCCATCCTCTGCACTGCTTCTAATCCTTGCAGACATCAATCCACACCGTACTGTCATTGAATCTGATCGTGTCACTGTGTCTGGAAAGAATATGTCAACACCAAATTACATCATCATACTCCAGCTTCTGTAGCAGGTTGGCATCACCAAACTCCAGCTTCTACTATAGCAGATTTGTGGAGAATTCCAAGCTTATACCACCATCTGTGCACCCCTTTCCAAATCCTTAGCCAAAGGACTAATATAGAAGGTGTGCAGTCAAAGCTTCCAGCTTGTTGGCACTGCTTTGATTGAACCCTTAACACCACAGCTTGGGGTACACACTTGGGATTAAAACCTGAGGGCAATAGCAACAGCTGCAGGAGCAACACAAAACTTCCATTCTATCATGAGTGCTTGATTTTGCGTCTCAGAAACCCCGCTTACAAAACACACAACTTCATCATCCCCAGAAAGACCAGCTTTGAAGAAAAACTGAGCTCTTGCCCCCCCAAATGCTTTGATACTCAACTGATCAGAAACCACAGCAAGCACTCAGACTCTTGGCCCATGTCTCCAGTCTCAACCCTAGCAGCAAGGGAACACCGACCTTAATCGGAAGAGAAAGCAACATAAGCTCAAAAAGCACTAACAAACGCTACCATCAACAACACGCGGAAGAGAGCAAAGCAAAGCAAAGCCGATTTCTTAATGAATCGACAACAGGTCAGTAACACACACAGAGGAGGAAAAACAGAACAAACTATCAAAGGGGCAAACTAAGGATTCAAAGAGAGAGAGAAAAGAAGAAGAGCAAGAGAAGGAAGAAGAAGACCTACCACTTACAAACACCTTGGGCCCCCATTTCGCTTGCGACAAAGAATTGATTTTGCTTGCCGTCTCTGGAAAGTAGCATCTTTTAGAGAGAGAGAGAGAGAGAGAGAGAAACTGTCCAAACTTTTTCACCAAAGGGTTCAAATCTGCGATCAGCGAAGAAACTTTGCCTTTTTATGAGGACCCATCATCATCCTGACGCCCTCAAGGAAGCGACGAAGAGGAAGAAGTGCTTGTGGGTGGGTTGTGAAATTTCATCCCACCTGCCATTTTCTTTCACCCACCGTGAGGGATTCTCGATTACAGCAGAATTGGGTTCCTGGATCAAATGCGGTCTGTAGTGGGTCGATCGTGCCCAGAATGAAGGAGACCCATGTGTCCAAAGTCGAGACTTAACCTAATTTCCGAGCTGGGTCTTGTGTCTGGTCGTCATCGTCGTCATCAGGGGTGTGTTACTTGGTTTAGAATCTTGGAGCTTGCGGAGGGAAGAAAAAAAAATTCTTGGTTTGTGGGTTGCTTTCTGAGTGAAGATGCAGATGGAAATGGCGGTGGCAGAAGAGGAGCAGAAGAAGAAGAAGAAGAAGAAGAAAAAGAGAGAGAGGGAGGAGATGACGACAGTTTCCGAGCATCAGTTTCGACGCTCCTCCTCCTCTTCCTCCCATGGTTCTGATCGTCTCTCTGTCTCCATTTGCGAAGTAAAATTTCTGTCCTACTACTGTTCCTTGGCAGCAGCATTGCTGCTTTTGTATCTATCTGCAATGTGGGGGGGGGTGCCGCTTGCTTTGAATACATCTTTGAAGGAACATTGAGCTTGACAGCAATGAAACAAGTGCAGACAAATTCATTTTCTTTTGTATCTGCAACAATTGCCTCACTATAGCATCTGCAAGAGTTGTTATGCACATTCTTTTTTCAGTTGCTAAGAATTCACAAGTTGAATTCGCTTATCTGCATGCTTGCAAGGCTGCTGAATCCAGTCCTTCCCCTCCCCCACACGTCTGTCACATTCAGAGGAGAGACTGCAAATGAAATGTCTCCAAAAAAATAAATGGGAAGCAGCACATGGAAAAACCCATCATTGTGACCTCGGAGTAGATCTTGTGGAAGCCATCTCATTGAGCAGCATTGCAATTACACCTGGGTTTGAGCTAGTGGAAAAGAAAGCCCAAGCTTCTTCCCAATCGCAGCTAGAGAAAAACCAGGTATACCAGCCACAGCTCAGCTCATTTTGGAATCGGGGCTGCAGGTGATGCAAAAGGATTATGGTCTATATGTGTGGCCATGCAGCATTGTGTTGGCTGAGTACGTTTGGCAGAATTGGGAACAGTTTCATGGAGCTTTTGTGCTTGAGGTGTGGTTGCAAAAACTTCCCCCCTTCCTGAATTGCAGACTCCTGCTCTTTTGATTCTCTCTCTGCTCGTCATTGTCTTCTTTTTGCTGTTTATGAGTTTTTTCCCAGTAGACTTCTTGCACAATTGCAGCCTAGCTAGCAGTAATCCCCCTGATAAAGAGGAACCTGGAACACATGGTAAACCCTACATTTTCTCTGTGAAATGGTTGTGATGTGGAGGGGAATGTGGACCTAAATTACAGAGTCTGATGCATGATTAGCAGTTGGGTGCAGGGACTGCATTGCCTGGAATAGTGGCAGCAAAAGTTGGAGCTTTGGTGATCTTGACAGACAGTGATGATCAACCTCATGTATATGTTCTTGCCTATGCTGCAGCATGATTGTGCTTGTCATCAAGTCAGTGCTGTTCTGTGGCAAGAAGTGATTTTTGGGTTGGCTGGAATGTGTGCAAGGTTTTAGAGAACATGAAGAGGACATGCAATTTAAACCAAGTAGAATGTGTGGTATGCTTCTAACTCTTTGAGATTTTAGCACACATTCTTCTGATATGGATACTAGAATTCAATCAGAGGTGCAAACTGTTTGTGTGTTTCAGCTGAGAGTTGAGATAGAGCTCTGATTTGCTTGATAACAAAGCCCCAAATTCTGGATTCTGTAGATTCAAGGTCTTACATGGGGTCAATGGGATGCCACTTCTTTCACTCTGCGACGACCTTCTCAGATCATATTGGGTGCTGATGTACTTTATGAGAGTAGAGGTCCGTTCTCCTATCCATCGCTCAGAGGTTTGTTCTCAGGATGGGAGGGTTGCTTTCCTAGTGAGAAGACAAGGGATCTTCAACGTCTATTAGCGCTTGAGGAGCACACTGCAAGCAATTCCAAAAACTCTGCATCTTATGATCTAATTGATTTCTGTTTTTTAGGGCAGGTTTATATGGAACTGCATGTTGCTTTTCCACTACTTGGAATTCACTGTTGAGCAGATGAATGTGCAGATTTTGATGACCTATTTGCAACAGTGAAATTCCTGTTGCAAGACATGGAAGATTCTGTTTTCATCACCACATATCAACGCCGTAGGTGAGTGCTTCTTCCAACACCTTAACCCGAAACCTGTACTCTAACTTAGAACTTTGCAATCCATGTTCTCTTGTCTCCTTCAACCTTTTGCTTGTTGTATTGTTTGGTTGCTAATGAACTACACATTCTGAGACACCAGATGGGGGTTTTCTAAGGAGACTTTTGTGCTATCTTTTGCATGTAGTGGGCATCGTTCAATGGAATATTTGATGGCCAAATGGGGTTTACAATGTACAAGACTTATCGATGCACTCGAAATCTTACCTACATCAAAGAGGTCTTTAGTGAATGGAGCTTCAATTGAGCTTGTAGAGATAAAACTAAGAAAAATGATGTCATAGGAGTTAAAAGAGCACATTGGGTCATGGGATGATCAATATCCTTTGATGAAATTTTTCGTAGTTTGTAATGAAAGCCCCATTTCTTCCTTTGTTGTGTCCCTTGCCATTTTAAGCCTTGATGGACCAGCCAACCTGCTTTGGCGGTGAATGGGCAGTTCCCACACACAGACTCAACCCCTAATGGCATTGAGTTTAGGGTTTAGGGTTTAGGGTGGAAATCCAAGAAAGTTGATTTCACTTCTTCAACAAAAGACAAGCAATGTACTTGAAGAAAGTGTGTGGTTGGGGCCACCCTATGGAAGTTGTTGTTAGTACTTTCTCCTAGTGAATGGAGAAACAAAGGTATGTAGGTAACCTTGGAAAAGTTTTGGGAAATGAAGGTGCATGAACTTGAGCAAGTTGGGATGATCCACTTTTCATAGGGAAATGGGACAATAGATGAGCCTCATAAGTTGGCTGTTGTATGTGAAGACCTTTTCATGGGGTTGCAACTTGATTGTTAATTCTTGCCAATTTTGCTTTCATTAGTGGATTGATGCTAGGGCAAAGAAAAGTGATAGGTAGCATTGACGTATCGCAATTATACTTCATTGTCTTGGAACCCATTAACTCTTGAAAATATTGTGAACGTAAATTATTCATGAAATCCACAATGGTGTTGTTGTTAGGATGCGATGATTGAATAGATTGTCATTGATTTGCTTAATTTTGATTGAAATTAACCAAAAGGAAAGAAAAGACGTTTCCTAAGTCCTTACCCATAATTTTATTTTTAAAACATAGGCAAATCTTTCCACACTTCTCCTTAACAATCCTAATGACAATGAATCATTTGAGTTGGTTTAGGGAAGATAATTTTAAATTTTATAAGTTATAATTATCATTTCAATAGATTTGAACTAGAATATGTTTACCCTATTCTCAAGTAAAGAGAAATGGTAAAGTACCTTCTCTAAAATTGTGTCTTATTAAAGGTTAGCACCATATTCACAAGTAGATTTTCAATAGATTTGCCACTAATTTGCATTTCATTTCTTTCTTATTGAACTCGAATTCAATTCACTTGAATCTTAATCCAGTTGTTGAATTCAATTTAATGTATATGAATTTAATTTAAGAATTTGAATTTGCATGCAATGTCATTCATATTTTCATTTCAAAACGAACCTTAATTTTCACATTGAAATCAATTCATTTTTTCATTAGTTGATTAGTTAATCATCATTAGTAATGCACAACAACACAAAGCCCAAGTTGCAAAATCATATATCTATGTGTTTTTGTTGTCTTTGTTTTTGGCACCTTCATTTCTTGGATTGATTAAGGTAGAATAGCCCATGAGCGATCATTTAA
>Ga0116230_10006331_pt1 | contig 11669 bp, 9 predicted proteins | sample S1TSphfallax_3_FD_88678 | JGI IMG/M metagenome (GOLD analysis project Ga0116230, IMG submission 88678) | Host-associated microbial communities from peat moss isolated from Minnesota, USA - S1T2_Fd - Sphagnum fallax MG | ecosystem: Host-associated > Plants > Peat moss > Unclassified | place: USA...
ATCATGGACGGCACGCAAAAGCCCGACTACGGCACCACGGTCGACATCGTGACGCGCGCCGCGCTGCGCGAGATGGTCATTCCCGCGCTGATCCCGGTCGGCATCCCGATCATCATCGTCGGTCTCTCCTTCGTCTTGCCCGACAACGGCGGTGCGAAGATGATGGGCGGCGTGCTCGTCGGCTCGATCGTCGTCGGTTTCTTCAAAGCGATCGAGATGACGGTCGGCGGCGGCGCGTGGGACAACGCCAAGAAGTACATCGAGGACGGGAACTACGGCGGCAAGGGTTCGCCCGCGCACGCGGCCGCCGTCACCGGCGATACCGTCGGCGATCCGTATAAAGACACCGCAGGCCCCGCGATCAATCCGATGATCAAGGTGCTCAACATCGTGGCGCTGTTGTTGGTGGGATTCTTAGTTCACTGACCTGGTCGCCCCGATACGGAGAGGCTGCACGACTACCGGGCAGCCTCTTTTCTTTTCCCGACCTCGCGACGGCCGTTTTTCGTCCGCTAGGCGCGGAACGCGTCTGCCATGGCCGATTGCTGAACGCGGCCGATGCCGATTTCGTTCGCGACACTCTTCCATCGGCGAACCGCCTCGCTGACACGACCGATGATCGTGTTCGCTTCTCCGACCTTGATTCGAAAGTAAGGAGCAACGGACCGCGCGAGATCGAGATCGAGTGCGTTGTCGTACTCGTCGATATTCAACGCGAGGCCCGATGAGCCGGGAACTGGGTTCATGTCGTAGGCGGGCGAGAGTCGCCAACCGCCGCCGGGCACCAAGAGAAACCCGTGATTGCGAAGGTGATCGTCGGTGTTCGAAACGAGGATGTTGAACACGATGCGCGTCCAGAGCTCTTCGAGGTCGTCGCGCGGTGATGCCCCGTGTGATCCGATCACGTCGGCGATTTCGAGATAGCTCGCTCCGGTCGAAGCGCCGTCTCCATCGACGTGACCAGTGAGCGTCATCGCCGAGGCAAAGTGGATGCGCGCCCCGTTCGACGTGCGATCGAATCGCTGCACCAGGAACGTGCTCCCACGGTTCGTGAGCGCGCGAGCCTCGCTGCGAGGCACCCGGAGACCGGCGTCCTTGGCAAGTTTCCCAACGACCAGTTCCCAGGCGCCGATGTCTTCTCGATCGGCGACACTCGGGAATTTCGCGATCCAGAGACGGCCGTCCAAATCGACGACGCTCGCTTTCGGGCGGGCACCGCCGAGCGATGCGCCGGGAGCAATCAGCATGCGAAGCCACGTGTCGATCGCCGGATCGTCATCGCCGCCGTCGCCTTCAATTGCGCGGCAGGCCGCCTCGAGTTCGCGCAGCCGAACGAACGGCGGCGCAGCCGTACCGTCACGATCGTCGAGGAACGGCCCGCTATCATCGAGTTTGTAGCGCAGCGCTCCCGAGCGAAAGGCGTCATGGACACCGAGCAGGTAGTCGGACGCGCCGAGGCGCGCGTTCGTTTGAACACGGCCGGCGCGCTTTTCGCGCTCGAATCGGCGCCGGATGAGCGTCTCACCCCAACGGTCGGGACTCGAATCTTTGAACATTCCGAAGATCGATCGGCCGGCTCTCGGGAATTGCGGACCGCGAAAGAGCTGAAGATCCGGATCCAGCTTCGCGCTGAGCAGCGTAGCGTCGCCGATGATCTCGTCAGCGAAGCTGAAGTCGAACAGCTCGCCCGTTCGGCCGGGCCGGACGCGCAGGGTCCCGAGCGGTCGCGCGGGCTCGCTCTCCGTCCAATCGGCATAAACGCTGATCATCCGTTCCATCGCGGCTCGCTTTTTTTCGTCCGGGCTCGGCGAGAAAGATCGGCGTCTTGCAGATCGCGCCCGAGCGTATCGGCGTCCGCGACCCGATCGAGATCAGCATCGAGGCCGAGCACGTGCAGCACGGCGGCGTACGCACCGATCGTGACGCCCATCCCGCCGCGCTCGACGCTCCGAAGCGTCATGACGGACATCCCGGCTCGCTCGGCAACCAGTTTCGCCGCCAAGCGGCGCCGCAACCGCGCAGCCCGGATGCGCTCTCCAAGGTGAGAAAGCCGGCGTTCAATCGGAGGGAGGAGTGCAGCGACGCGCTTCGCCATGCCATTATTCTAGCATAAATAGCCCTTTATCGCTAAAATAATGGCTGCGCCAGCGATGTGCCCTGCTGCAATCCTGGAAAGACGGCAAGTCTTCGGCGTCCCCAGAGCATTACGGCTGATCCGAGCCTACGCCGAGGCTGACGCCCCGGCGAACGTGACGTTCTGCGTCTCGATCGTGCCCGCTGTCCGTCCAGGCGCCCGCTGATACGTCCAGTAAAGATTCGTGTGAGCGATGACCTGGTCGGGCGGCGGCGCGCCCCAAGCGGTGCGATCGTTGGTGGTGTGGGCATCGCTGACGAGGATCGCGTCGTAGCCGCGCACGAGCGCACCGTGGAGCGTCGAGCGGATGCAGGCATCCGTCTCCGCGCCGACGATCACGAGTCGCCCCACGCGAAGCTCCGCCAGCACAGCCTCGAGACTCGTGGCGTCAGGATGATGCGGCAGCGGTTGCCGGGGTGGTGATGTCGTCGAGGAGGGCGGAGATGGCTTCCGCCGACATGGGGCGGTAGAAATGGAAGCCTTGGGCGAGGACGCACTCGAGTTCGACGAGCGAGCGTGCTTGGGTGGCGGTTTCCACGCCTTCGGCGACGACGTCGATGTCGTAGAGTTCGGCGAGCTGGATCATCATGCGCACGATGGGCGGGCTGCCGAGAACGCCGTCGGCCGACTCGATGAACGACTTGTCGATCTTGATCGAGTCGAGCGGAAATTGGTGCAGGTAGCGCAGCGATGAATAGCCGGTGCCGAAGTCGTCGATGCAGAGGCGAATGCCCGTTTCGCGCAGGCGTTCCAGCGCTTCGGTCGTCCCTTCACGCATGATCGCGGTTTCGGTGATTTCGAGCGTCATGTTCTCGCCGCTGAGGCCGAACCGGTGCAGGTTGCGCGCGACGAACGCGTCGACGTCCGATTGCAAAACCTCCGGCACCGAAAGATTGACGTTCATGCGCAGGTCGAGTTCCGGCGCGCGCGCCCGCCATTCGGCGAGCCGGCGGCACGATTCCACGAACACGAAGCGCCCGATCGCGACGACCAGACCGACGTCTTCCGCGAGCGGGATGAACTCACCGGGCATGATCTCGCCCGTTTCGGGATTGTACCAGCGCACCAGCGCCTCGAACCCAACGATCCGGTTCGATCCGAGCTGAACGATCGGCTGGAAGACGACGTTGAACTGTTCGTGTTCGATCGCGGTACGCAGGTCGCTCGTGAGCGCCAGGCGCCGCGCGACCTCGAGGTGCATGTGGTCGTCGAAGAAGGCGTGGCGCGCGCGGCCCAACGACTTCGCATGGTACATCGCCGTATCGGCGTTGCGCAGCACGTCCTCGATCCGCGTGTGACGATCGTCGAGCAGGGCGATCCCGATGCTTGCGGTGTTGTAGACGACCCGGTCTTCGATCGTCATCGGACGCACGAGTTCATTCTGGATGCGTTCGACGAAGGTCTCGACGTCGGCGACGGTGTCGCGATCGCAGACGAGCAGCGCGAACTCATCGCCGCCGATGCGCGCAACGAAGTCGTTCGGTCCGACCGTCGAGCGCATCCGCTCCGCGACCGCGTTGAGCAACTGATCGCCCGCAATGTGGCCGAGACTGTCGTTGATCGACTTGAACTCATCGAGATCGACGAACAGGACCGCGTAGACGCGATCCCGCTGCGAGTTCGCGAGTTCGAACGTTTCCTTCAAGCGCTCGGAGAAATACATCCGGTTCGGCAGCCCGGTGAGCGCGTCGTGCGTCGCCTCGTGGCGCAGCCGCGACTGGTTCGCTTCGAGCAGTTTGCGGCGTTCGATCTCCGCCATATGGGCCTGCTGGTTGGCGAGCGCCAGACCCATCAGGTTCACAAACAGCTGGATCGAGCGCAGCGTCTCCTTCGTGGGGATCTTGCCGGTGACCGGGCCGTCGACGCTGATGTAGGCCAGCATCTCGCCGTTGCGGTCGGGCAGAACGAAGATCAGACAATCGCGTTCGTGCCAGGCATCGGGCGCTTCGCGCGGGACGTCCTGCGGCGTCTCGCCCGTCCATAGCGAGCGAGTCCATTCGAACTCGCGCTCGGCGGGGATGAAGAACACGTTTTCGAGCGACTCGAAATGCGGCTTGAGAACGTCGAGGATGTCCTTGCGCGGAACCAGTTCGTTCTTTCGCTCCGCCGCTAATTCGTCCGGCCACCCGATGATCACGCGACGGTACAGATCGCCGCCGGGCTTATCCGCTGCGACGACCGTGATGTAACGCCAACCGTAAAGGTCCATGATCCCGCGCGCAACCGATGCCAAGGCCGGTTCCAGCTCTTGGACACGCAGAATGTCCCGTGTCACCTCAATGACACGCTCGAACGGCGTCTCGACGTGCACTTCCGATGTTATCGGCGGATTATGTTCCCGCCCCTACGGCCAGGAGGCCAACGAACCCCACGTGCGGCCGAGAACATTCGGAAAACGCGCCGGTCCACCATAAAAACCGTCCGCGATCGCTTCAGACGGCAAGCATTCAGGCGATCTCTGCTCCTGCGAGCTGCTTGGCTTGCTTAGGGGTCGTAGCGGTCGAGCCACGCCAGGACCTCGGCCATGACGTTGCGGCGCTGTTCCCAGCGGCGCGGGAAATGCGGCGAGCCCGGATAGGTGACCATCCGGACCGTTTTGCCTTCTTCTTTGAGCAGCACGAACAGCTCACGGCCCTGATAGGTCGGCACGCGAACGTCGCTCTCGCCGTGCAAGATCAAGAGCGGCGTCGTCACGTTCTCGGTGAACATGACGGCGGAGTATTTGAGAAACGGCTCTGCTCCGGCCGAGAGTTCGCGCGCGTCGTAGTCGGTTTGCTGGACGTCGGAGGTCATGATGAAACTCAGCCATTCCGTGATCCCGGCGCCCTCGATCGCGGCTTTGTAGCGCTGCGTCTGCGTCACGGTCCAGGACGTCATGAAGCCGCCCGCGCTCCAGCCGAAGATCGCCAGGCGCCCCGGATCGGCCCAGCCTTGCGCGACGGCTTCGGTCGTGGCGGCGTCGACGTCGCGGTACGCGGTGTCGCCGAAATGCTGGTAGATGGCCTGCAAGAACGCGCTGCCGTAGCCGGTCGAGCCGCGATATTCGGGCTGCATCACGACGAAGCCGTGGCTCGCGATGATCCGCGAGAGCGGATCGAGATGGAATACGTCGTTGGCTTCGGGTCCGCCGTGCGGCAGCACGAGAAACTTGCCGGGCTTGCCGTCCCAGTTCGGCGGGAACGTAACGATCGCTTCGAGTTTCGTTCCGTCGGCGGCCGTCCACGTATGCCGGATCGCGCGCCCGAAGCTGATGTGCGCGAGCGCGGCATCGCTCTCGTGCGTGATCGTGCGCAGGCCGTCCGGTGCGTCGACCGCGATCTCGTTCGGATGCGTCGTCGTATCGACCGCAAAGGCAAGCCGCTCCGGCGCCGTCGCGAGATCGGGGACGGCCGGCATCCCGACCGCATAGCCGTTGCTGAACGCGCGCCCCATCCCGCCGTCCTTGTACTCGACGACATTCGTCTGCACGCCGGCCGCGACGCTCGTCCAAACGCGCCCGTGCGCATCGCCGCGCAGCGCTTGGATCGTCACCGGCAGATTCGGAAACCGGTCGACCGGCGTTCCGCCCGCGACCGGAACGGTGTAGAGATGATCGGGGGTCAGCACGTCGGTGGTGGTGGAGAGAAATGCAAGTGTCGTGTCGTTGTCGGTCCAGGCGATCCCGGAACCGGGATAGGGAATCTCGTTCGCGACGGCGTTGGCAATTGACGCGACGTGCACGGTGGCACCCGCCGAGCAAATGTCGATCGCGCCCGTCACCGCATGATAGCCGAGCTTCGGCGTCTGCTGCAGCAGCGCGATGCGCGTGCTGTCGTGCGACCACGCGAAGCCCGCCAACTGATCGTGCCCGGAACACCACCAAGCGCCGTGCGTACCGTCTATGTCGACGACGTAGAGCGCGGTCCGCTCGTTCTCGACGACGGTGCGAATCTTGGCTTGCGGATCGGGGGCTTGCGGATTCGCGGCGAGCGCGAAACGTTTTCCGTCCGGCGAGAGCAACGCTTGGCTGACGCCGCCGGGGAGATGCGTGAGGATACGGACGGTCTTCGCGCCGATCGTCCAGCGCGCGAGCTGATCCTCTGTTTTCGTCCCGGTCGTACCGTAGAGCTCGGCCGCGGTCGTCGTGAACCCGCCCGGATGGAAGTCCTTCGGCAGCGTCAGCTTCGTGCGGCGACTGCCGTCGGCGCGGATCGTGAACCACTCGGTCTTCGTCGTGCCCGTCGTCTGACCGGCCGTGACGTTGTAAAGCACGGTCGCCCCGTCCGGGGCGACGGCGACCGGCGACGCCGAGCGCAGCGTTTGCCAATCAGCAACGCCGTAAGAATGGACCGCGGGAGCCGGCGCAGCTCCCGTCAGGATCCAGCCAAGGGCGAGCATCAGGCCGCGCGCGCGTGCAAACGTCGTCATAGCCGCGAAGTGCGCAAATACGGTTGGCGCTCCCTTGTCCGTCGAGCTAGGCACGGGACGCGGTAATCGCCAACCGTTCCCACACCGTATACGACCGAAATAAGGGGTGTCTCATGCTTCGTTGCCCGATCGTTCTCTTGTCCATCTTCTCGCTCGGCGTCGCACCCGATGCTGCGGCGCCGGCCTCGCCGGCCCCGGTTCGCTTCGGGTTCATCGAACCGGTGTCAAACAATCCGCTGAGTCAGGTCGGGCTCGACCGCTACGCCCGCTACTTTGTCGACCGTTTTGCCGAGGTCGAATCCGTTACGACGATCCCGATCCCCGAGGCGGGGGGAACGAATCGCGCGGGCGCCGAGGTCTGCCGTGAACTTCAGCTCTCGGGATTTTTGCGACCCACGCGTCACTGGCAGATTACCGACACGACCGTGCGGGTCGACGCCCAGCTCATCGTGACAGATTGCAACGGCGATATGTTTTTCGCGGGCGGCACGACGCTCATTCACGAGCGCAGCACGACGATGCTGCCGCAGGACCAGATCGACGGCGTTTCGCAAAAAGCCGCCGCGGTCGATCTCGCGAAGTTTCTCGCCTTCACCGAGGCGCACCGCGCGACATGGAACCGGCTCGTAACGACCGGCTCCATGCGCGAGTCTGCGGCGTCGCCGACGCCCTCGAGCGAGCGCTAGCGGTTCGGGCTGCCAGCGAGCGAACGTGACGTTTTCGTATCGATAACGTAACGGTAGCGCACCTTGCAAGCCACGACGTTGTCGAAGGCTTCGTTGATGCGGTCGGCGTCGATCAGTTCGATCTCCGGCGCAATGTCGTTCGCGGCGCAGAAGTCGAGGATCTCTTGGGTTTCCTCGATGCTGCCGATCAGCGAACCGCCCAGCGAGACGCGGTGGAACGCGGCGGGGCCGTTGTTGTAGCCGTCCTTCATCGGTTCGAGCGCGCCGACGATCGTCATCCGCCCGTCACGCTTGAGGAGGGCCAGGAACGGGTCGATCGGGTGCGATGTCGGGATCGTGCTGAGCACGTAGTCAAGTTTGCCCGCGTACGCCTTCATCGCGTCCTCATCGGTCCATACAACGACGTCGCTCGCGCCGAAGCGTTTCGCGTCATCAGACTTCTCCGGGGTACGCGTGAATGCGATGACCGTCGCGCCGAGGGCTTTCGCGATCTGAATCGCGACGTGTCCAAGGCCGCCGATCCCGGCGATGCCGATCGTATCGCCGTGACCGATCTTGAAGTGCTTCATCGGCGAGAACGTCGTCACGCCGGAGCACAGCAGCGGCGCGGCGAGCTCGGGCGCGAGCCCTGCCGGGATGCGGAGCACGAAATCTTCGTTGACGACGACGGCGCTCGAGTAGCCGCCGAACGTATTCGTGCCGTCCGGATTGCTCATCCACCCGTTGTAGGTGGCGAGAAAGCCGTGCGGGCCTTCGCAATATTGCTCGTCGCCGCTACGGCACGCTTCACAATGCCGGCACGAGTCGACCATGCAGCCGACGCCCACGAGGTCGCCCATGGAAAACTTCGTCACGTGCTCGCCGATGCTGGTCACGCGTCCGACCAGCTCGTGACCGGGAACGCACGGCCACACCGTGTTGTGCCATTCATCGCGCGCTTGGTGGATGTCCGAATGGCAGACGCCGCAATACGTGATCTCGATTGCAACGTCGTGAGGGCCGGGCGCCCGGCGTTCGACCCGCATCGGGCGAAGCGGCGAATTGGCGTCCGGCGTTCCGTAGGCCGGGGTCGTCTTGGCTTCCGATCGGGGCTCCGATTGAATCGTGCTGGTCATAGAGGATCGTGCGTCTCCGAATGATGGCGAGTGCGTTGAACGCATTCGTTTCCGCGATCGGCCAGGACATAACGCGCTTCCCCGCACGCCACTCAACCGCGCGGCGAGCCTCCGCTCAGATCAGAGTGCCGAACGCAGCGACCGCGCGATCGCCGAGCGCGACGCGACGCGAATATCGTCCAGATGAAGCCAGCCGGCCAGCGCACGCAGCTCGCCGGCGAGCGCATCCATCACGTCGGCCCGGTTCGTTTCCGTCTCGTCGTGCACACCGCGAACCTCGAGCACGCCGTCCTGGCGCACGGCCTTCAGATCGACGCGCGCGACGAGCCGGTCGCCGAAGAGAAACGGCAGCACGTAGTAGCCGTGCACGCGCTTGTGCGCGGGCGTATAGATTTCGAGCCGGTACGAGAAGTCGAAAAGCCGTTCGGTGCGCGCGCGTTCCCAGACCACCGAATCGAACGGCGAGAGCAAGGCGCACGCAGCGATCTTCGCCGGGAGCTTCGCCCCGGGCGCAAGGTAGGCTGGCTGTTTCCAGCCCTCGACCGCAACACGCGTCAGCTCGCCCGCCTCGACGAGCTCCGCAACGCGTGCCTTCCCTTCGCTCGCCGATAGGCGGAAATAATCGCGGAGATCCGATTCGGTTGCAACGCCGCACGCGCGCGCCGCGATGCGGACGAGCTCGCGCTGCGCGTCGGCCTCCGGCGGCGTGGGAAGCGCGAGGATCTCCGGCGGGATCACACGCTCGGTGAGATCGTAGACGCGCTCGAATCCACGCCGGTACGCCGTCGTGATCTTTCCCGACCAGAAGAGCCATTCTAACGCGCGTTTGCCATCGCTCCAGCCCCACCAGGGACCGTCACTTTTCCCACCGTCCGTAATGTCGCCGGCACCGAGTGGTCCGCGCTCGACGATCTGCCGCAGAACCGCCTCGACAAACCCGCCGCGCGAGCGACCGATCTCGCGAACGTGCTCCCACCCGGCTTCGAACCGCTCCGCGCGGGCCATCCGCCACCGGAACAGCGGCTGCAGCGCGAGCGGCAAGAGCGACGCCTCGTGCCCCCAGTATTCGAAGAGTCGGCGCTTGCGCGGATCGTACGCGAGGCGTTCGAGCAGCGCCGGGTCGTAGCTGCCGAGCCGCGAGAACACCGGCAGGTAGTGCGAGCGCACGAGCACGTTGACCGAATCGATTTGGACGACGCCCAACCGGTCGATCATGGCCGCGGCGGCGCGGGACGTTACCGAGCGCGGCCGGCCCCCCGCAAATCCCTGGGCGGCAAGCGCGATGCGACGGGCTTGCGACGCCGAGAGCCGCTCGTTCCGGGGCATGACCGCCGGTATTCCGCCCCGAGCAAGGTGACACCCAGTTGGCACTCAGGGTGCGTAGGATCGGGGCATGGACCGACCGTTTCTCTGCCCCGATTGCGGGATCACCCACGACGAACCCGGCGACGCCGGGCTCGGCCACCTCGTCCGCTGCCTCGATTGCGCGCTCAGTGTCGAGATCGCGGCCTACCAGGTTCAGGTCGTCATTCGCGCCCCTGACATCGCAGCCTAAGGCGGGTCCGCTCTAGGCGAGCGGACCGGGGGCCTTGAGGTAGCGCTTCACGATGGCTTCAGCCGTCCGGTAGGTGAGCGCGCCCACCGTTCCGGTCGGGTTGTAGCCGGCGTTTTGCGGAAACGCGTTGGCACCGACCGCAAAGACGTTCGAAACGTCCCAACTCTGCAGGTAGGTGTTCACCGCGCTGGTCTTCGGGTCGGTGCCCATGATCGCACCGCCCGTATTGTGGGTGGATTGGTACGGGACGACCGACCAGTGGGGGGCCAGCGAACTGATGATCGCGTCCTTGGCACCCATCGCCTTGACGATCTGCCGGTATTTCCCGGCGATGAATTCCGAGGCTTTGTGCTCGTGCTTGCCCCAGTCGAAGGTCATGCGCAGGAGCGGCTGACCAAACTGGTCGCGATACGTCGGGTCGAGATCGAGGTAATTGCCGCGGTAGGCCTGGACGCCGCCTTGGGCGTTCATGCTGAACGACGAGTTGTAGTACTTCGCGACCGCAGCTTTCCAGGCGGAGCCCCAGCGCGGCGTTCCCTTCGGCACCGGATGATACTGGATCGGACGCGCGCCGGTCGTGCTCTGCTGCATCACCGCGCCGCCGATGAAGTCCATCCCGGTGTGATCGAAGTTGTCGCCGTTGAAATCATCGAGCGCGACCCCGAGGGCGCCCGAGCCCATAAACGTGTTGAAATGCTTATCGTCGAAGAACACGGCGCCACCGGTCCCGGTCTGATACGTGTAGTTGCGCCCGACGACGCCGGTTCCGGTCGCCGGATCGTACGGCGTGCCGATGCCGGAGAGCAGCATCAAGTGCACGTTGTTGAGCGAGAACGCCGTAAGAAAGACCATCTCGGCCGGTTGGAAGACTTCGTTTCCCGCCGCATCGAGGTAGGTCACGCCGATCGCCTTCTTCTTGGCCGCATCGAGTTCGACGCGCATGACGCGACTGTTCGTGCGCAGCTCGAACTTCGGCTCGGCTTCGAGCAGCGGCCAGAGCGTTGTCTGTAACGACGCCTTCGCGAGCATCTCGCACCCGAACCGCTCGCAGAAGCCGCAATAGGCGCAGCCGCCCATCTGAACCCCTTCGGTGTTTTTATAGGGCTGCGAATTGTTCGCGGTCGGCTGCGTGAACGGATGGAACCCAAGATCGAGCGCGGCCTTGCGGTAGAGTTCGTTCGAATATGACGTCGTCATCGGCGGGTTCGGATACTCGCGCGAACGCGGGCCCTCGAACACATTGCCGCCGGGGATCTTCTTGCCGTTGAGGTTACCGGCTTTGCCGCTGATGCCGCACAGGTATTCGAACCGATCGTAGTACGGCTCGAGATCGGCGTAGGTGATGCCCCAGTCTTGCGAGGTGCAGTCGTCGCCGAGGACGGCGGCGCCGTAGCGCGCGATGCTGCGGCTGCGCGTTTCGAAGTCCCATTCCAAGAACCGCCACGTCATGCCGTTCCAGTGCACGCCCGCGCCGCCGAGCCCGTCGCCGGGGATGAACGAACCGAATTGCCGGTTCGGCAGCGCGGTCTCTTTCACGTTGTTGCGGATCGTCACGGTCTCGCGCGAGGCATCCTGAAAGAGTTTGTAGCGGATCGCGTACGAGAGCTCGTCGTGCATGCCGGGCGTGAGAAAATCGGGATCGGTGTTGCGAAATTCGCCGCGCTCCAACCCGACGACGTTGAGCCCGGCCTTGGTGAGCTCGCGCGAGAGGATCCCTGCGGTCCAGCCGACGCCGACCATCACGGCATCGACCGATTTCATCTGGCGTGCCA
>Ga0116230_10006332_pt1 | contig 11669 bp, 13 predicted proteins | sample S1TSphfallax_3_FD_88678 | JGI IMG/M metagenome (GOLD analysis project Ga0116230, IMG submission 88678) | Host-associated microbial communities from peat moss isolated from Minnesota, USA - S1T2_Fd - Sphagnum fallax MG | ecosystem: Host-associated > Plants > Peat moss > Unclassified | place...
AAAGGTAAGACCTTTTTTTTTCCAACCAAAGTTTCATGGTGTGTTTGATGTTTGCTGATCGGTTCCTCACGTCGGAGTAATGGGTGGCACACAAGAATGGGCATCGGCGAGATTTTCGTTTTTTCCGTGCAAGATGAAGAGGGGGAACTATTTGAGAACGTTTTGTTTTTGCATGAAAGAATTGATAGTTACAACACATCTGTTGTGTCCTGCATAAGAAGGCTGCAGGTATCTTGAATGCCAAGGGTGAACTGCATCCGGTTTCAAGTTTTTCGCACAGTCTCTTTGTGGTTTCGGTCTTCAGTTCTTTCTTCATTTGTTGTTGTTGTTGTGTTCGGCGCCTAGCGAATCCAGCTAGGGTTTCTGGTTTCCTGGACAATTTATGTGCTTCCGGAAACTCCTTGTTTATTTTCATTTTGAAATGATATTTCTGCTCATTTTTTTGTTCAAAGCCTTGAAGCATAGAAAGGATCTGTGTTTTTGCTTGATCACTTGCACAATGTTGGTCTTGCTTCAGGACATTTTTGGTCTACAAAGTGAGAATTCTGTAATTGTTTGATAGGACAGAGAGCATTCCTTGAGGGGAAAAGGAAACGTTTGGAGTTGTTCTTTTTGAGACTTATTGCTTAAGAGTTTTCTTGTGAGAGAGCACAGATAGGAGTTTTACAGCTTCTTGCATCTTAAAGCAGTTACCGAATGAGCATCGTAGTCAACTGACACAAACAGCAAGAGAAAACTGGCAATTCAGGACATATGAGCATTGCCAGTTTTCTGTGGAACTGGTGATTTGAACCTTCATCAGGTGCCTCCAGTGTATCCACTATTTTGCAGTGTCTGACAATGTTTTGCATATGATGTTGTGTGTAGGACAGTATTTGATGGAGTATGATTGAGAGCTCCTGTTGGTGAAGGAAGTGAGTATTGTAACAGGTTGAGAATTCACCATGACCCCACCAGTGCAAGGCCTGCAAGAGTGCTTGTATGATGTCCTAGCAGTGGAACGGACTGCAACCCCCGATGCATTGAAAATTGCTTACAGGAAACAGGCTATGAAATGGCACCCTGACAAAATCCAGCAAAGTGGAGCCAATCCAGAAGCTTACCAGGAAGCAACAGTTCGTTTCCAGTTAATCTCTCGAGCTTATGAAGTACTTTCAGATCCAGTAGAACGAGCTTGGTATGACTCTCATCGGTCTGCTATTCTTTCATCTGCATCATCTTCTTCAAATGCAGCTCCAGGCGAGTTTGAGTTCAATGTCTGGCCATACTTCTCACCGACTGCTTTTTCAGGATTTGGTGAGACTGGGAAAGGATTTTATGCTGTATATGGTGAAGTATTCAGGAAAGTGCATCTGCAGGAGCAGATGTTTGCTCGTGTTTATGGAACTGGATCTGTTAGAGAGGCTCCAGATCTTGGAGGTCCTGGTACACTGTATGCAAATGTCACTGTATTTTATAACTATTGGCAAGGATTTACAACTGAGAAGGACTTTGGATGGTGTGATGAGTATGATGTCATGCAAGCACCAAATAGAAAGGTGCGCAGGCTGATGGAGGAGGAGAATAAGAAGATCAGAAAACGAGAGCGAAGGGAATATAGTGACTCTGTTCGACAATTAGCAGCTTTTGTGAAGAAACGTGACAAACGAGTGAGGGAAAAGCAGCTGGAGCTCCAAAGGATTCAGAAAGAGAAAGCCGAGATGCGAAAGCAGCGTCAACTACAACTTGAGAAAGAGAAACAAGAACAGGTGAGTGGTGTGAATGTCAGTCAGTCAGTCAGATTTATTCCAGAATTCATTCCACATATAACACAGAAGAGCCCTTTAGGGCTTTGTCAGCAAAGTTTGCTAAGATTCTAGAGCTGCTCCCAGGGTCAAGGATTCTGAGATGTGTTGCAGATTTTATTTCATAGCCCCTGTTGTCCTCAAAATATCTTGCTTGTGATTTTTTGGTGGTTCTTTCATGCTTCCCATCCTCTTCCCTTGTTTGGGTGTTTTGTGGTGTTCTGCTTTCTTCTTAGTCTCCTTGTAATGCCTTTCTCTTTTAGGTTAGGTGCTAGCCGGTATAGTGGGCGAGTCTTCCTATTGTTTCCAGACTAAGTATGTAGGTAAGTGAGTCCTGGTCTATACCCACTGTAGGGAGCTCATGGAGTCAATGGGTAAGTTGTGTCAATGGTCCCTCAACAAGTGAGATACTGTCACTGTTGTTCAGACTGCTAGCTTTCTTTACAAGTTCAAGTACTACCTTTCTGTGTTTTCCTTCTTCCTGGTTCTTCAGTCCTTATCTGGAAGTCTTTCTTTGACTTCAAGGAAATGTTTTTTGCATTTTGCTGGATTTCTTAATTGTGATTATGCAGATTTCCCAATACTCATGAGTTATTATCCTTTATGTTTTTGCTGAATTATTCAGCATCATGGCTGAGTCTTCCCACCACTGCTACTGCTGTGACAGGAACTCAGCACTTTTGTTAACATATGATATTGACCTTCACCCACTGTTGGGAGCTGATGTAGTCAGTGGATGTCTGGTCACTGGTCAAACATTGAGGTTGCTGCAGAAGTTCACTGAACAATCATGTGGCTTTTGCTATTGTTCAAACTGCTACTTAGTTTTTCTGTGTTTTTTAGGGTGGGTCTCCTCTTGTCCATGTTTGCTTATATGTTGTCAGATCTGATATAACCTTGTTGTGGGGTCATTTCTGAATTTTGTTCAGGTTGACTTAAAGCATAAGTAGGGAGAAATTCTCAATACATGAAGAATTTTCTTTTATCACCTGGTGACATTGTTGTTCATTTGCCTTGGTAATATCTGCAGGTCCGACGTTATAAGGAGCAAGACTGGACAAAACCATCTGAAGATGATTATAGTGATGAGAGTGAAGATGATGGCTTCCTTGAGGATGATTGGGACCGTGCTGGCAAAAACAAAGAAATCCCAAAGGAAGATGACTCTGAAGAATTTCATTGTATAATTTGTGGAAAGCATTTTAGATCAGCAAAGCAATGGAAAAACCATGAACAATCTAAGAAACACATAGGACGAGTTTCAGCATTGAAGGATGCCTTCATGGAAGACGATGAGCAAGTAGAAATGCTGGGGAGGCACCTGGGAGTTGAGGTTCCTGCTGCCAGGCAAGAACGTGAAGCAATGTCTGAGATAGACAACAGGCAGACCACCATTGGTGCTGACTCTGAAGAAGAGGTATATGTGAGGACCATAGAACTGAGATCTGAATTGCTATGGTCCTTGTCTTTTCATCTCTGACAGGGATTTTGAAGCCCTCTGCTCTGTTGGATAGGGTGTTTATATCTCTGATAATCATTTTCTCTAGCCCAAAAATGCACTTTTGGTCCTTGTCTCTGTGCAGACACGGTTTTGGTGGCCATGTTACTTAATTTTCTGCATCATTTGTTGCAGGTTGATGATATATGTGAACTTGACAGTGATCCCTCCAGCAATTTCCAACAAGATGATACTGGGCAGAATGGGCCAGAAGTTGTAGACCTTGAGCGAAGTCATCCACAGTCTGACTCTGTTGATGAGGAAAATGACAGTAATGAGGATGATGAAGATAGCATGCTTGCAGCTATGCTTAAATCACACTTAAGACAGAATACAGCCACTAATGTGTCTACAGAGAGGTCAGAGTCTGGAACTGCAAATGGCAGCATAGAGATTGAAGAATTTACCGAACATTTTTCACCACCTCCTTCACACAATGACACTGGACATTGTTCTAATGAGGATGGTGAGAAGGATGAGAATGATGATGAGCATGAAGATAGTATTCTTGCAGCTATGCTAAGCTCTCAAAAGAACAAGCAAAAAGCTGTTGCTGCTGACAGAGTTGAGATAGTATCTTCTGTGGAGGATGGTGACACACATAAGGACAATGAGACCAACAATTTTGAAGAAGCAGGTGTGTCAGTTTCTCAGGATGAATTCACTGTGAAAGACAGTTATCCAAATAAGGAGGTGGGGGAGAGTGTGGGAAAGGGCAAAGCAAGGAGAAGAGCTAAGCAGGAAAAAAAGCAGGCAGCTGTGTTTGACAGGCATGCTGCAACAGCAGCAGAACTTGCATCAAAAGAACAGATGCAAGGAGAAGTATTAGATAATGACAGTAAAGTGGATAGAAAAGATGACTTACCCCCCACAGAAGTCTCCAATGCTGAACAAGGGTGGGAAGAATCTATGAGACTAAAGGAAATAGCCCAGCAAAACCGTTCAAAGCTAAGTCAGAGAGGGAAGAAGATGAAGAAGGGAAAGGTATTTGCCTAAGACCATGTACAGCAAGTGTAGTTTCTTTTTATGCCTTGGCCTTCAGTAATCTGAATTAATGTGTTGTGATGCTTGTATGGCAGCAATCATCATCTGTTGTCTTTGCAATTCCATATACAATTGTTGCTCTGAAGTCAATATGGACACTTTGATCTGAGCTTTGACAATTCTAATTGGCATAGCAGGGAGAAGCCAAGCAATACGCACACACTTGTCAGACTTGTGGTCAAGATTTTGAATCAAGGTGGGTTCACAATCTCTGGTGTGTTTTGATGCATTTTTATAGGATACATGATGCAGCCTGTCCAGATGCAAGATTTTCTTCAGAGTTTGGAGGGATAGTATCATGCAGATTTTTTGGTCATGACTTCTATCATTCTGACTAGAGATACTGAGTGTTGTATCCTGTTTGTCATGGATCACAGATCTCAGCTGTTCAAGCACATTACAGCCACCAACCATGCTGTTTTGAAATCAAAGTAGGTACAGGCGATGGTTGACTAGCTAAATTGAATACCCGAGGGGACAATTGTGAGCAGGGCAACTAGTCATGGAAGCCCTACCAGAAACAATGTAGCAGTGATTACTAGTTTGATTGCCTTGAGTTTATATTTGAGTGCATTCTCTCCTTCTGAGAGCTGTTACAGAAGTGAAGAGGTTATATCCATGGATGAGCTTCAGTCTCTGATTGGTTGTCAAGTGCAAGAGCTCTAAACCCTAAACCCTAAACCCTTAAAACTCTAATTGTAATTGTTGGTTGGCAATTCTGACCATAAATGATATAAAAGTGATAGGTTAGTTATTCCCTACCAAAGATAACAATCTTTGGAAGGCATGTGATTTTGTTGGATTCACTCACTTGAAGTTTGCCATCCAGCATTTTGTTTGCTCTCTTTTGGTCTTAACATTTCAGAACTAATTTTGATGGTGAACCCACCCTTAAAAGTTACACTTCACCAATCAAATTTCTTAAATTAATAGTTGAAAGTGGGAATGGTGAAATAAAGGAGCGCGAAGAAGGTTCTGCTACCTAAATCCAACTAAGATTCTTGCCTTTTTTAACCCCTAAGAGTTGAGAATGACCATGTTATGAATAAAAAGTGCGGATTGGTGAATGACCTTCATCCATTATGAATGAATTTGTGAATGAAAGAATGATGTTCATGGATGGATTTTGCATGGTCAAAGGTGAAATGCCCTAACAATAATACCTCCCTTGCATAACATCCAAGGTAGACAAGGTATCAGGAACATGCAGGCCTTTAAATAATAATAAAATGATTCATTTTGATGGGATTGTAAAATGGGGAACATGATTTGATATTTTGAATGCGAAATGAATTTGTTTGTGAATTAAGTAAGTTGAAGTGAGCATATATAGACTAATGCACCAATACAACAATGCCACTTCAATGCATTGTTATGCAAAATGAATTTGAAGTGGCATTGTTGTATTGGTGCATTAGTCTATATATGGTCTAATTGTGTATTATAAATTGTAGTACTTTTGTGCAATACAATTTTGATATCATATATGTTCATGAAATTTTGTAATGTTGTTGATCGTGATGTGTTTGTTAACATATCTATATTGAAATCACCAATTGTTATAATTGGACAATTCGTAGGTATTTCTTTTTAGTGTAGTGTTTAGAATAGAAATAAAATAATTGGCTTGCATTTTTCGTGGCTTTCAAATTGCATTAAATGTAAGGTTTTTCATGTATCTTTATTATAAGTTGCAATGATGAGTTCTATACCCAAATTTGTTATCGAGTTCATATCTGATAAAGACCATTTTATCATAAAGTATAATTGTTCCACGTTGATCATAGCATCATAAAATGTTAAATTTGTTTGATATTGCATTGTACATTTGATTCTTTGTATAAAGATTTTGAACTTTTGTTCCATTTAAATAAGAACACATGATGAAATCAAATTTGGATTTGCAAGTATATCTTGAAAATGTAATTTAAAGAATAAGTGTTAAAAGATTGTGAAACAATAAATTTTTCACAATAGACATTTGAACATGCAATGGATAATTTGTATTTTGCAATCATTGTGTGACAAAACATTTCTTTTTCTACAAAAGGATCTACATAAAGTATTTGTGTGATAATAGAGAAAGTAAATTGTTCTAATGAAGTAGAATTATTATTTTTTATTGTTCAATAATTTTTTGAAAGTAAACATTCTTTTGAACGAATTCAAAATAATGATGTGTATGTCAATCAATTCTTTTGTTACACTAGTTGAATTAAATGCTAATTATCAAGAGTTAAACCTTGTGCACAATGCATTGTGCGTCTTGTAGCTAATTGGATGGGAAATTGGATTCTTGTGATTACATGAGAAGGATTACTACTAATTTGTATTTTGTTTAATAGGTGTCCATTTCTTATCATTGTTGGAAATTGTTCATATAATTGTGCATATTTTAGTCTACTATTAACCTTGATTTGAGGTTTTTGGAATCTATCCATATATATAATTTAGAAGAATGTTTTGTGTAATTTTTAAAAATACCTTTAGTATCATTTAGAAGACCATCAAATGTTGCATAATTTCAATCACATTTTTTTTTTCATTCATAATTCATAATGAAGGCATGTAGTTTGATTTGGTATCATTGATAATTTGAAATGAAGAGGACATGTGTCAAAATATATATCTTGTGCTAAAAATGTAAATGTTTCACCAATTGTGTTTTGGAAGATTTTTTTGATATGTTCAATTGTTTTGACATTTGTCTAAAACAAGTGTGGTAATGTGCTATCAATGGTCAAGGGTTTTTTTTAAGAAATTATTAATAAATTAATATCTTTGAAATTATGTGATGTAGTTCAAATTTTGTTTTAAATGTTAACAATTTTTTTTTATCATTTTGATAATTTTTTCTAATTCATAACATTTTACATGTTTGACCCAAAAATTAAATTGAAAACATTAAATCCATCAATTTTTTATTTGAAAATTCATGAATTTTGTACTAGAATAGTTTGATAAAAATTCACTTGTCATTATGATGTCAAACCCACCCACAAATTTGTTGTGAACTTGTTTTATAACACATAACCTATAATCAATAAATGTGAACATTCTATTACCTACATGAGATATTCCATATATAATTAACAATCTTGATCAAATGTTTTTATTAAATGTCATGTTTTTCATCCTTTAATGCTTTGAGTTTGCTATAGTTTTGTTTAATGGAATTGTGAATGTAAAATGTATTGTTATGCCATTAATGTAAATGTTTTGCATATGCCTACACCTCTTGTCAAAAAAATTGCAAGAATTTTGTTGGATATTTATTTTTTGTATATATTGTTGTCTACAATAAGTTTTTGTTCATGATTTAGTTTTTTCATGTTTGAAGAAAAACTTGATCATATGGTATTTGTTCATTTATGTGAATGAAAAAGTTATCAATGAACAATTTATTTTTCTATTTTTAAATTTAAATTATTTTATGTTTTCATATGTTGAATCATAATGTTCATTTTTTCAATTTCGATAACTAATGGATTTTTAGGTGGAACAATTGCATTAACATTGATCTCATTAAAAAAATTATCGTTTATTGATTTCATTCCTTATTTCACATTTTTATTTTTATTGTAAATCATTCCATTTGTTGCAAAAAAATATTAATTTTTTTGTCCATATAAATGTTCATTTCCCCCCAAAGAAATGGCATTTTCAGATCATTGTCTAATTCACAAAAAGGTTTAAATAGAAAAAAAAATTTAAAATTTTTTTTTTAGGTCTTTAAAAACACTAAATGATTTTTTTTTCCATATCATAATTAGCCACAAATTTTACAAGAATAAAATAAAATAAAATAAATACATAAATAATGTCAATAATTGATTTGCAATGTACATGTATTGTCACATATGCCAACACCATGAAGTTCATTCATATGAATGTTCATCCACAACTTATAATTAATTTGTACCTGATTGCTAGTTTAATTTCAATTCATTTTTAGTTAGTTTTCAATTAACAATTAATTCATTATTAGTTCTCACATAGATAGACATGGGCCACACATGGGTGTACATGGGTCACACATGGGTGATCATGGATCACATGTAGGTTGGAAGTTTAGTAAAAAACTTCCTTCAGCTATGTGTCGAATAAGTATAAATAAAAATAAAATCTCACATTACTTTGAATATGTTCAACACTAATTTTGAATACATTTTTTTTTTCATGATCTTGTTCTATTCTTATCATATTTTTGTAATAAAATCTTTTTCCATTCACATTATGCACACATTGTGTTTTTGCTTTTGATTTTTTATTCCATGACCTAGATTTAAAACTAGGTTTGCCTTCATTCATGTGGTTTGGAAATCTTATTGTTTGTGCACATGACATTTATTGAAGTTGGTGATAAATTTTGGAACATTTTTTATGGTAATAATATAAAAATTTTATCACATTTTTCATATGTATTTATGAATTGAAATGATCTTGTTGAGTGATAAAACATAATTGATAATGATATATATGTTGTTTATTGTATTAACATTTGTTATGCATTCAAAAGTGTATTTCCTGATTTCTTTATTCGTTTAGATGTTTCAATTTGTTCATTTTTCCATTTGTTTAGTACATATTGCATTTCTTGTGTTATAATTTTATTTTATTTTCAAATAAAAAATGCTATAGGATGTAGTTACAAATTGATTTAAAATAAATTGTGCATTTGTGTTTGCTCCCACAATAGTTCAACATGTTAAATACATTCTACATATATCATTTGGTTTTTGTTTGAAAAATAATGTTAGTTTTTGTAATCTACACTGTAATTGAAACAAATCATTTAATTATGCAAAAAAAAATTGAAAAACCCCCCCCACAATTTCATGTCAATGAGTATGTTAAATATTTGAGTTGTTATATAACATAAATATATTGTATGGGCTTTTTTATTTGAAAATAATATCATTTTTGTATATTTCATTGGTGGTTTTCGATATTGAAATCAATAAATTGGTTGACATTTTTCTTTAAAGTCTGTTTATTTTGATGTATTTGAGTATTATGAATTTCATGTTTAAGTATAGTTTAATTAATGGTTAAATATTTATTAACAAAAAAATCAATATTTTCATTTGAAGAAGTACCAAATTGAAGGGAATTCTCTTACCATAATAATCAATGGTCATGAGCTAAACATTTTGCTAGACATCCTATGATGAAAGAAATAAATTGATTTTATCCAAAAGAAGTTAGAATATTTTAATAATTTCTGACAACTATTCATTATATGTTCATAATATCATACACATACTAAATTATCATATCTATTTCAAGTTTTCTTTTGTCCAATGTATCATCATTTTTACCATAATGAACATACAATCTTTTAATGTTTACTAAGACTTGACCAATTCTTTACACCTATAAAAAATGTTGGAGGTCCAAGTTGTTTAATCATGGTAAAAATATATTTCTGAAGTCAATTTAAATAATTTGAAGATGTTTTGACACAACTTAATTCTTTGTAACCTAAATCAGAGTTTAATTTCTTTTCAAAATTAACATTAGTTGATACATCATTAGCTATTAACATTAGATCTAATAATTTTTTGTTTCAAATGCATCCATGCAGAAGATAATACAAACTAAATTAAAACTTTAAACAATTTCTCAAATGATTTGTTTCCAACAATCTTTTAATATGACAAAGAGGGAAACCACTCCCAAAAAGGCCCTCCTAAAATACCACTTTAGTCAATTGGTTATCCTCATAGAAAGCCCTTCTATAGAACTTAGTCCACTTTAGAGGCCATTTATATCTTTTTTTAACAAACCAATCTAACATTTCCTTCTTTTTGCCATCTCCATTCATTGTTTCAACCAAGATGCAAAGAGAACCACATCAAAGAACACTTTTTCCATGCTTACACCTCTTTCAAAATAATTTACATCAACACGATTCTCCGCTCAATCACAAGCACAAAAAGGTCCTATCCTCTCCAAGCTTTTTCCTCCTCTCTATTTTCTATCTTGTTTAATTTGCCTTCCTCCCACTATTCCTCTTCTTTTCTCCTTCTTGTGTTCTCTCCTGTGCATCGCTAATGTAATATTAATGTAATGATCTTCTAGAAAATGACATGTATTTTTAAAAACATGTTATTGACATGATATGCAAAAAAATTATTAACACTTGTTAATTTAACTTGTATTTTTTTCATATGAACATTGAAAATATGCTTTTGGATGTCCAAAAAATAACATTGTAAAATTATTTTCTCAAAATATTTGTCATGAAATAATCCTAATGGTTGAAAACTTTTTACAAATGCAATTGTAAACAATATTAAGTCATCATTAATCATTTTTTCCACATCCAAAATGTTTTGTATTTATTTATCTTCACAATTTTCTTCTGTGACTTTTTCAAAATTGTATGAACTATCCATATGATGATCTTTTTCAAATTAATCCTTTTGCAATTAATCTTTTTGATTTATATTTACAAGTTCATCAAGACCTTGCCAATTTGGTTTAATTCAAGGCTATCAAAATCGATGTGATGTACAAAATTGTGTTTGTAGTCACATTAGCATCCATTTAGACATGTCAATTTTGTCCATTAGAAAGGATGTCAACCATTTCTTTTTGTGACCAAAAATTTTCAATCAAACTAGTTCTAGGATCCAAATTTTTGTGATTGCCCAATTTTTTTGTCACTGAATTGGGCTAGCAAATATTTTTGATTGCCAACTTTCAATCACAATAGTTGACAATCAATTTTTTTAAATCATTAAATAGGGTGACCAAAATGTTTTGATCACTGCCAAAACAAAATTGGTCTTTACCCAAAAATGTCTTGGGTGCTACCCAAAGAATTTCAGACATTTGATTAACAATGGCTTGATTTACATCATTAATCCAATAACTGAAAATAAAATCCGCTACTCAAAAAATGACAATGCTTGAAACATTTGGTTGCCAATTTGGACAACTGAAAAATTCAATCGCCAAATCAAGGAATCAAAAATTTGGTGACCAAAATTTCCAAGCATTGCCCAAAAACTTTTAGCCATCCAATGGACCATGGTTTAATCTCCACCATTGATCAAACAATTGATTTTAATTTTTTTGCCAAACACATTTCAATCATTGTTTGGAAAAAAATCAATTACCAACTAGAAAAAATAATTTCATCTTTAACCAAAAAATTTAGTTGTCACAAGATTGTGGTGATCAAAAGTTGTTTTGATTGTCATTAGGTTTAAAACGATCGAATGACACAATTTTCAATCACCCCTAACTATCTTTTGAATAATTCGATATCATTTTGACCTAGGTTGACCCTATTATAATGTGACATTGGGTTGTGTCAACCTCCAAATTAACAT
>Ga0116230_10006333_pt1 | contig 11668 bp, 9 predicted proteins | sample S1TSphfallax_3_FD_88678 | JGI IMG/M metagenome (GOLD analysis project Ga0116230, IMG submission 88678) | Host-associated microbial communities from peat moss isolated from Minnesota, USA - S1T2_Fd - Sphagnum fallax MG | ecosystem: Host-associated > Plants > Peat moss > Unclassified | place: USA...
AATAAATGAATTCATTCCACAGTAAATATTGTGGAGTACATATCAAGCATTGAGGGAATGGCGGATGTCGCAACCAAAAGAACGAATTTGGTTTATCACGGGGGCGAGTTCAGGTTTTGGCAGATCGCTGGCCGAAGAGACCTTAAAAGCTGGCAACACCGTGGTGGCGACAGCGCGAGATGTGAAGCAGGTGGCTGACCTTGAAGAATTCTATCCAGAAAAGGCACTGGCGCTGACGTTGGATGTGACTAAACCAGATCAGATTGCCTCAGCGGTTGAGAAAACCATCGCTAAGTTTGGGCACATTGATGTGCTGGTCAATAACGCGGGATATGGATTGATTGGTGCGGTGGAAGAAGCAAGTGATACACAGATTACGCGAGAAATTGACACCAATGTTTATGGAGTGCTGCGGGTAACAAGGGCCTGGCTGCCACATTTGAGGAAGCAAAGGGCTGGGCACATCATTAATCTCTCATCGATTGCAGGTGTGGCGAGCATGGCGGGACTGGGACTCTACAACCTGACGAAGTATGCGGTGGAAGGCGTTTCAGAGGCCTTGTCATACGAGTTGGCACCACTTGGAATTCGAGTGACGATCATTGAGCCAGGGCCATTTCGCACTGATTTTGCGGGGCGCTCAGCAGACTTTGCAGAGAATGAGATTGCCGATTATGCGGAGACTGCGGGCAATACACGCGCCAACATTAGGGGATACCAGGGGACACAAAAGGGTGATCCAATGCGCGCGGTACGCACGATCATGGGCCTGGTGGAAAATGAAAATCCACCACTGCGTTTGTTGATGGGAGCGATTGCGCTGGGTCGTTATCGCACCAAGGCAAAACAGTGGAGAGAGGACGTGGAGCGCTGGGAATCAGTGACTCTGGCGACGGACTTTCCGGATTAGTATGGCAGAGATAACAACTTTTTTTTGGGACATCGGTGGCGTGATATTGAGCAATGGCTGGGACGAGCAGCAGCGGGCAGATGTGCTGACGAGATTTGGCGTGGACCTGAATGTATACGAACCGCTGCATCACAAGGCGAATACGTTGTGGGAGCGGGGCAAGATGACACTGGATGCGTATCTGAATGAGACGCTATTTTATGCACCGCAGAAATTTACTCGTGAGGAAATATGGGCGGCGATGGAAGCCGAGTCGAAGCTGATTACTCCCGAGTGGTATGGGCTGGTGGCAGGGCTACGGGCCACAGGTAAATACAAAATTGCATCGCTGAATAATGAGTCGCGCGAGCTAAATGAATATAGGCTGACGAAGTTTAATTTGCGGGAAAATTTTGGTTTTGTAATTTGCTCAGCTCATGTGGGGATGATGAAGCCGGAACCGGGGATATACAGGCTGGCGCTAGATGTGGCGCAGAGTGTGCCGGAGCAGACCTTGTTTATTGACGACAAGCAGCAGAATATAGACGCGGCAGCAGCGTTTGGAATTAAGGGCATACGTTTTACATCGGTCAATGCATTGATGGACGATCTGGCAAGACTGGGAGTCCACGGATAGAAATACTTAGTTCAGTAGTAGTTTTTGAAAGTAATAGGAGCAGATATGGCAACCACAGAAGTAGACATCAGTCCTGAGACCCTGGCAGCAAACAAGTCAAACGAGCGGGTGCCAGACCCATGCATCATTGTGATATTTGGCGCGTCGGGTGATTTGACCAAGCGCAAGTTGCTACCTGCTTTGTTTCATTTGGAACAGAGCGGTCTGTTGCCGAAGGAGTTTGCAGTGGTGGGCGTAGCGCGGCGTACGCTGGAGGATTCATTTGCCAAGGACATGCGTGAAGGCATCACTGAGTTTGGTGGCGTGAAGGATGATGATCCAAAGCTAAACGATTTTATTGCGCGAATTGATTACTTTGCCATGAACTTTGATGATGACTCTGGTTACGCCAAACTGAGAGAAAAGCTGGCGGGTATGGACAAGAAACTGGGTATCAAGGGCAATAGACTATTTTATCTGGCGACCGCACCAGACTATTTTGGTGACATTATTGAACGGCTTGGTAAGTGTGAAATGGCAAAGCCGAGCGCGGGTGAAGGATGGATTCGCATAATTATAGAGAAGCCGTTTGGACATGATCTTGACTCAGCGAAGGCGCTTAATGATGAAGTAAACAAAGTATTTGACGAAAACCAGATTTTTCGCATCGACCACTATTTGGGCAAAGAGACAGTACAAAATATCATGGTGTTTCGCTTTGGCAATGGGATATTTGAACCAGTGTGGAACAGAAATTATATTGACCATGTTCAGATAACGGCGGCAGAGAGCATTGGCATTGAAGGCCGCGGGCCGTTTTATGAGAAGGCTGGAACACTCCGCGATGTGGTGCAGAACCATGTGATGGAGCTGGTGAGCCTGGTGGCAATGGAGCCTCCGGTGTCCTTCGAGGCTGCTTCAGTACGAGAGGAAAAGGTAAAGGTGTGGAAGGCCATTGAGCCGGTCCTCAGCACAGATACGGCACGAGGGCAATACGGGCCAGGCACAGTGGACGGCAAGCCTGTCATTGGCTATCGCGAGGAGGACCGCGTAAGTCCTACATCGCAGACCGAAACGTATGTGGCCTTAAAGTTGGGAATAGAAAATTGGCGGTGGGCAGGTGTACCGTTTTACATACGTGCAGGCAAGCGGCTGGCGAAGCGAGTGACCGAAATCACGATCCAATTCAAACAACCACCTTTGCATTTGTTCAACGAACAACCTGCGTATTGCAAGGTGATTGAGCCGAACATAATCTCAATGCGAATACAACCAGACGAGGGTATCACTCTACGATTTGGAGCAAAGACACCGGGGCCAAATATGAATGTGTGCCCTGTTAATATGGACTTCAGCTATGCAAATGCGTTTGGGGTTAGCAGCGCGAACGGATATGAGAGGCTGCTTCTGGATGCGATGCTGGGTGATGCGACGCTATTTGCACATCGTGATGGTGTGGAAGCAACATGGGCTCTAATGACACCTATATTGGAGCGCTGGGCGAATGAGCCGATACCAGACCTGCCAAATTATGAAGCGGGTACGTGGGGGCCGGAGAGTGCGGACAAGTTGGTGGCCCAAGACGGACATTATTGGCGACACCTGTGATTTCAGCATCAGTGCTCTACAGAGATTGGGATTACCATGCCTTCTATTAACTTTGTATAGATTGAGAATATAACGATGCCGAGAAAAATTCTGGTCCACTACTTTGTGTATGAAACGGCTGAGGTTCTGGCGCTGGCGGCAGCCCGGTTGTTTGCGGATCGGGCGAAGGAAGCGATTGAACAACGCGGAGTCGCACGTTTTGCCATTTCTGGCGGTACAACTCCAAAGCGGCTTTTTCAACTGCTGGCGGATGGGGCGCAGCCATTTTATACCCAGATTGACTGGACTAAGCTGCATTTGTATTGGGTGGATGAGCGGACAGTGGGACCAGAGGATGCCGATTCCAACTACCGCATGACGCGCGAGGCACTATTGGACAGGGTGCCGATACCGGCAGACAACGTTCATCGGATGGAAGGTGAGTTGCCCGCGGATGAAGCAGCGGCGCGTTATGAAACGGTGCTGAGAAACTCAATGCGTTTGGAGGGAGCGGAGTCCCCGGCATTTGATTTGCTGCTACTTGGTATGGGCGATGACGGGCACACGGCATCGATATTTCCGCACACAGAGGCCATAGAAAACTTTGGGCCCCTGGTAATAGCGAACCATGTTCCGCAAAAAGATACGTGGCGGATAACGCTGACCTGGCCAGTGATCAACGCAGCGAAAGATGTGGTGTTTTTGATTGAAGGTACGGCAAAGGCTGAGCGATTAAAAGAGGTGTTACTGGGGCCGTATGTCCCTGATGCCCTGCCTTCGCAATTAATTCGGCCAACCAATGGCAAACTGACATTTTTGCTGGATGCAGCAGCAGCAGCGATGCTGCCATCTGCACAGCGCGTGAGTAATGAAGCGCGGGCCGGACTGATGGAGTTGAACTAGATGATTCTCGCGGGCGATGTTGGCGGGACCAAAGTTGCGCTGGCACTATATCGCTTTGAGCAGGAAAAATTGCAGCATTTACGTGATGAAAAATATCCTGCACAGGAACACGCGGGCCTGGAAGAGATCGTTAAGTTATTTCTAGGTGACGTAAAAGAAAAAATCTTTGCAGCATGTTTTGGTGTGCCGGGGCCGGTGCGTGATGGCCGGTTAAAGTTAACGAACCTGCCATGGGAGTTGGACAGTCGGTTACTGGCGCGTGATCTCGACATTGAGCATTTATTCTTAATCAATGATTTGGAAGCGAACGGGTATGGAATTCCCGAGCTGGGTGCGGAGCAAATACTGACTCTTCATGCGGGTGATGCGAGTGCTCTCGGGCACCGTGGATTAATTTCTGCGGGAACGGGACTGGGCGAGGCGCTGCTAATTTGGAACGGGCACAAGCATGTACCAGTTGCGTCTGAGGGCGGACATGGTGATTATGCTGCGCGCAATGAGTTGGAGATTGATTTGCTTCAGTATCTATTGCGTGAAGTGAAGGGCCGCGTGAGCACGGAGCGCGTAGTGAGTGGTCTGGGTCTGCACAACATTTATAAATTTCTACGCGATGTGAAGGGTTTGGAAGAGACGGAGGCTTTGCGGCTACGAATGCAGAACGAAGACCCCAATCTGGTGATTGGTCAGATGGGCGAGGCGGGCGAGAGTGAATTATGCGTACAGACGCTGGACTTGTTTGCATCTGCCTATGGTGCGGAAGCGGGCAATGTGGCATTAAAGGTGATTGCCACCGGTGGCATATATCTTGGTGGTGGGATTGCGCCAAAGATTTTGAAGACATTGCAGAACGGAAAATTCATGCAGGCATTTCTGGACAAGGGCCGCCTCAGTGGATTGCTGGAGCAGATGCCGGTGCGGGTTATTCTGGAAAGCCGGTGTGCATTGCTGGGCGCTGCTGCGTATGCTGAGGCACGGGCGGCGGAGATCACAGGCAAATCGGAAAGACTGGCATCGGCTTAGAGACCAGAGCGTTGTTCAGGCCGATTGCGTATCGTAAAGAGATGCATTCGTATTTTTCTAGAGCAGATAAATTCTACATGTTCATATTTTTGATTGCAGTGGGTGCTATGGCGCAACGGCTGCCTGGTGGTGTGGGCCCTTTGCATTACGCAATGACGCTCACACCTGACTTGAAGGCTGCGACATTTACCGGCGATGAGACCATTGATGTGGTGCTGTCAAAGCCGACCAGTACCATCACGCTAAATGCGGCATTCATTAACTTCATGTTTGTTACTGCGAATGGTGAGACGGCCAAAGTTACGCTGAATCCAGATAAAGAACAGGCAACATTTAGTTTTCCCAGCACACTGACTGCGGGAAATGTACAACTACATATTCTTTATAGCGGTTTCCTGAGCAGTGATCTGCGCGGATTTTATATATCAAAAACAAAGAAGCGCAATTATGCGGTGACGATGTTTGAACCGACGGACGCGCGGCGGGCGTTTCCAAGTTTTGATGAGCCTGCGATGAAGGCTAGATTTGATATATCGCTGGTGGTGGATGCGGGCGATACGGCGATATCAAACACAAACATAGTTTCTGACACGGCGGGGCCGGTTGCGGGCAAACACACACTGCGCTTTGCAGAGACACCAAGAATGTCCACGTATCTGGTCGCATTACTGGTGGGCGACTTCAAGTGTCTGAGCGGACAGAGTGATGGTGTACCGGTCCGTGTGTGTGCCACCCCAGACAAGGTGCGGTTGGGCGCGTATGCACTGGATTTGGCGGAACACACGCTGCATTATTACGATGAGTATTTTGGAATAAAGTATCCCATGCCGAAGTTGGACATGATTTCACTGCCAGACTTTGAGGCGGGCGCAATGGAGAACTTTGGCGCAATCACCTATCGCGAGACTTCACTGCTGCTGGATGAGAAGACGGCGACCCTGGCGGACAAAAAAAATGTGACCACCAGCGTAACGCATGAGATGGCGCACCAGTGGTTTGGCGACATGGTGACCATGCAGTGGTGGGACAATCTCTGGCTGAATGAGGGATTTGCGACTTGGATGGAAACAAAGGCGGCGGCGAAGTGGAGGCCGCAATGGAAATTTGAAGTAGATGAAGCAGAGACACTGGATGAGGCGCTGAACTTTGACGCAAGACCGACGACGCACCCAATACGGATGCCGTCAGAGACGCGGGGTGAGATCAACGAGCAGTTTGATGGGATTGCGTATGGCAAGGCGGGGTCCGTGCTGGCGATGGTGGAGCAGTATGTTGGACCAGAGAAATTTCGTCAGGGCGTACAAAAATATCTAAATGCGCATTTGTATGGCAATGCGACGGCAGAAGATTTTTGGAATGCGCAAACGGCGGTGAGCGGCAAGGCGGTGAACAAAATCATAAAAAGTTTTGTGCTGCAGCCAGGAGTGCCACTGCTGACGTTTGATGAAAAAGGAAAAGGCAAAGTAGAGGTGGCGCAGGAGCGGTTCTACGTGGCACGAAAAGACACATCAACCTCGCCCCAAGCCCTGCAACAGAAATGGATAGTGCCTGTATGTTTTCTGGATACGAATAAGCAGCCGACCTGTTATTTGTTGAAGGGTGAGCAGAAGAAATTTAAGTTGCCTCCGGGCGCTGCGATGCTCTATAGCAATGCCGGAGCCAGGGGGTACTATCGCAGTAATTACAGTGCGGGCGTTTACGCGAAGATAGTGGCAAATGCTGAGACGCAACTGACACCAGCAGAGCGGATTGGATTGATTGGAGATGAGTGGGCGCTGATGCGTTCGGGGCGTTCGACTGCGTCAAATTATATGGACCTGGTAAATGCCCTCAGCCATGATCCCAGCCCAGCGGTGTTGAGGAATGCGCTGATTGGCGAGACCGTAATCAGTGATCGAATTGCGACGGACGATGAGCAGGACGCTTTGTCTGCTTGGGAGCGGGAAGTGTTTACACCGATCTACAAATCACTGCCTTCAGCAACTACGAATGATTCGCAGGATGTAGTAGAGATGAGGGCAGAGTTGTTTAGTCTGCTGGGAGAGGCATCAGAAGACACTGTGGTGGATGAGGCCCGGAATATTGCGGAGAAGTATATGGCGGACCCGACATCGGTGGAGTCTAGCTTGGGGCAGGCGGCTATGTCGATCATGATAAACAATGCGGACGCAAGCAGTGGTGATGTGGCGCTGTATGACAAGCTACTGAAAGTAAGTCAGACGGCGAGTGATCCTAATGTGCAATCGCAGGCATTGTTGTGGCTGGCAGAGTTCAAAGACCCAGCATTAGTCGAGCGGACGTTGGAGTATGTAGCCAGCGGGAAAGTGCGGAATCAGGACAGTTGGTATTTGCTGGTCGCAGAGATGGATAGTCGCGATTCGCGTGACCAAGCTTGGACCTATATGACCAAACATTGGGACAAAATTGCGGCGCAGTTGACGGAGTCATCGGCCGCGGATGTGGTGGAGAGTGCCGGTGGATTTTGTACGGAAGAAAAACGGACTGAAGTGATGGACTTTTTTGTAGAACATAAAGTGAATGCGGCAGACCGAGCGATGAAGTCGGCAGTGGACAACATTACAGGCTGTATCTTGCTGCGCAATACGCAGGAACCATCTCTGCATGACTGGCTAGTCGTGCACCATTATTTGGCTACTGCTGGAGTGGCGGCCAAATCGCTATCGACCCAGTAGCTGGTTCGCGCGGTAACAATAAGGTTGGAATAATTTTTCAGGCGAAGCTCTATGGCGTGAGGCCCAGGCGCGGGCGACTCGGGATGAAAACTAAGCACGTAGCGATTGGGCACATGGTTGGAGATGGTGATGAGGTCTTTGGTGATGCTGCTGAGGCTTTCGACTTTATAGTATTCGCCGCCGGTGAGATGTGCGACAGTCTCTGGCGTGTTGTGGCGAAGTCCGTCAATGGCGGCGATAACAGCGACTTGCGCAATACGCAAGGGGGGAACGAGTAGACCGAGACATCCCCAAGCCTGGGCGGCCTTATTTTGCTGTATGTCGGCAGTTGGGTCCTTGGCCATGCAGCCACCCGGCGGGCCAGGAGCAGAGTCATGCACGGCGCGGCTTGGGCCATGTTTCAGTTCGTTTCTGGCAGTGGGAAAAGCCAGCGCGTAGATGGCGGTGTTGGTGTCACTGATGGCACGAAGGGCCTGGCTGAGATTGATATTACTGTCGCGGTCGAGCGTCTCGCTGATGAGTAGGATGGCGCGGCGAAATTCTGGCGGCTGATTGCGCAACAAGTCCACAGAATAGTTGAGCGCGTCGAGAATGGCAGCGCCTTTGTCACCGGGCGTAAGGTTGCGCATGGCATTCTGGACTTTGGGCATTTTGTCCGTGAAGTTTTGCTGGAGCCGGGGCGTGCTGTCAAAGCTGACAACAGCAACGCGATGACGGACTCCACCCACTACAGCCTCAAGAAAATTTCCAACATCAGCGAGCTTGTAGAGTTGGTTTGCACCTTCGCCTCCCGTTTCAACAGCGATGACGAGGGCGAGCGGCTGGGTGTCGGTGTCCTCCTCCAGAGACAGTTTTTGCTCAACGCCATTGTCGGTGAGGGTGAAATCGTCGGCTTTAAGGGTATAGACCAGCTGACCAGACTTGGTGCGGACAAGTGCGGGCACAAGGACGATGGTAGTACGGGTGGTGAAGGTGACGTTGGGCATGAGGGTTGGCGGCGGGGTTGTTGGGGGCGTGGGTGATGATTGCGCCAGCGCAGCAAGTGGGGTCAGGGCCAGCGTGATGAAGGGGACGAGTTTCATTTTGTGTTGCCAGAGAGTTTGAGCTGTGATGGTTGAGAAGGGTCTTTCCAGTCTTCAGCCTGAAGTTCGGTCATATCAAGAGGAATCTCTTTTATTTCTGAAATTTCCGATTCGCCAACATTCAACTGCTGGAGCTTACGGGCCTGTGAAAAGACACCGGCGCGACCTTCAAGCTGAGTGCGCATGGATTCCCACGCCTGCCCTGCACTTTTGATGCGAGTGCCGATCGCAGTGAAAGAATCTGCTGTGCTACGAATTTTTTCGTACATGGCAACAGCAGTCTGGCGGATGGTTTGTGCATCTCGGGTCAAATTGATTTGTTGCCAGCCGAAGGAAACTGCTTTTAGCAGGGCAATCAGCGTGGTGGGAGTGGAAAGTATGACCTGACCGCTGCCGTATTCGATGAGCGAAGCGTCCTGCTCCAGCGCAGCGCTAAAGAGGCCCTCACTGGGGAGAAAGCAGACGACGAAGTCGGGCGTGTTGGCACCCTTGAGTTGGAACTGCTTCCAATAGGCCTTGCTTTCTAGGTCGTTCAAATGGCTGCGGACTTGCGCGGCATGCGCCTTTAGTTTTTCATGACGAAGGACTTCATCGCCTGCCTCGGCAGCGGCAGATGCTTCAAGAAACCCAGCAAGCGGGGTCTTTGCATCAATGATGATGGTGCGCTGATTGGGCAGGTTGATGATGCAGTCGGGACGATACGCTTGGTCAGCATCGGAGCGGAGATATTTTTCAACGTCAAAATCAACATGCTCATTCATGCCAGCGTATTCGATGCACCGCTCAAGAATCATCTGACCCCAATCACCACGCGCCTTGGGGGAGCGAAGTGCCTGCACCAGTTGCGAAGTTTCGCGACGGATGGACTCATGGGTCTGCTGAATATTTTTTATTTCAGTCAGGACGGTGGCGTAGGCAGATTCGCGTTTTACTTCAAGCTGTGAAGTTTCTGACTTTAGCTTTTCTAGGGCATCACGTATGGGTTGAACAAGTTCATTAACAGCTTTCTGCTTTGTCTCAAGTTCAGGCTTGGCGAGTTGGATGAACGACTCAGAATTTTCTTTTAGGGCTTTACGTGCCAGCGAGGCAAAGCGGTCCTCAGCGGCACTTTGCGCATCTTTATAAGCGGCGATTTCTTTTGTGGCGTTCTCCTGGGTCATTTCGAGTTGTTTGCGGAGTTTGCCAATTTCCAAATTGAAATCTGAAATTTCAGCCTGACGACTTGTAGCCTCTTGCAGCAGACGAAAAACTTCTGCTTCGCGGACGGAGAGGCGCTCTTCCAAAGTGGCAATTTTTGACCCATCCACAGAATCAGATGCAGGGCGAAGCCAAAGCGCCAGGACAACTCCGATGGCAATTCCGATTAGCAGGGCGACGAGAATAAGAATTGGGGTCGTCATTTCATTTAGGATACATCCTTGATAAAAAGCCCAGTTCCATCCCTCAGCCCACTACCTTCCAACTACCATGTTGATATGCCCCACACCAACTACCAGCCACGCCCCACTTTCCACTGGCGCCTGCCCCGCCGTACCCTCGCCCTCGGCCCACGCACACTCATCATGGGTGTGTTGAACGTCACGCCCGACTCATTTTCTGACGGTGGCCTTTACCTCAAGCCTGAGTTCGCCGTCGCCCACGCCCTCCAACTCCTCGACCAAGGTGCCGACATCCTCGACATCGGTGGCGAATCCACCCGCCCCGGCAAACACGAGCCTGAATCTGCCGCTGCCGAGCAGGACCGCGTCCTCCCCATCATAGAAGCAGTCCTCAAGGCACGCCCAACTGCCTGCATCTCCATTGACACCTACAAGGCTGAGACAGCCTACCACGCCGTCCGTGCCGGGGCTGAAATCGTCAATGACATCAGCGGCCTCACCTGGGACCCATCCATGCCCACCGCCTGCGCCGCGCTCGGTTGCGCCGTTGTCCTCATGCATACCCGTGGCCGGCCCGCCGACTGGCGCAGTTTGCCCTCGCTCCCACACCTCGAAGTCCTCGCACTCGTCCTCGACGGTCTCGGATCCAGCCTCAAAATTGCCCGATCGGCGGGCATTTCAGATGAGAATATCGTGCTAGATCCCGGCTACGGCTTCGGCAAATCGTTTGATGAAAATTATCCCCTATTGGCCCATCAGGGCGAACTTGCGGCGTTGGGCCTCCCACTGCTCGCAGGCACCTCGCGCAAATCTTTTCATGGCCGTACTTTAGCCCCTCTCTATGCCGGTCAAGACGCCCCCCCAGACCAGCGCCTATACGCCAGCCTTGCCTCCACCACTGCGGCCATCCTCGCTGGCGCCCACATCGTCCGTGTCCACGACCTCCGCCCAGCCCTCGAAGCCGCCGCCATCGCCGATGCCATTCTCAGTCATGCAAACTAGAAAATTAATGAAAATAGACGGATATAGTTGTATTTACAGAATTTTTTTTACGAAACCTATAAAGAATGCCCATTATCGAGCCAACCCACTCCGCACCTCCGGCAGAAATGATCTTTGACGATTGGTACCCCGCCCTGCGTGCCGACAAGCTCCGCAAAGGCGCACACCACACCACGCTTCTCCTAGGCATTCCCCTCCTGCTCGGACGCAAAAATGATGGCTCCCTCTTTGCCCTGCGCGACCTTTGTCCCCACCGCGGTATTCCTCTCTCCGCTGGCTGGTTTGACGGCAACACCGTCACCTGCAAATACCATGGCTGGGAATTCGAGCCATGCAGCGGCCAGTGCACCCTCATCCCCTCGCTTACCCAGCATGACTCTCTCGATGCCCAGCGCATCTACGCCGGTGCCTACCCCTGCGTGGAGAAGGACGGCTACGCCTGGGTCTACATGCCCGCCGCAGGAGCAGGCCGCATCCAGCCTGACGACCTTGCCAAA
>Ga0116230_10006334_pt1 | contig 11668 bp, 10 predicted proteins | sample S1TSphfallax_3_FD_88678 | JGI IMG/M metagenome (GOLD analysis project Ga0116230, IMG submission 88678) | Host-associated microbial communities from peat moss isolated from Minnesota, USA - S1T2_Fd - Sphagnum fallax MG | ecosystem: Host-associated > Plants > Peat moss > Unclassified | place...
ATCGCTCTTCGCGGTGTTAACGTTTCACCGACTGCGCGGGTCTTGACCTGACGATTTGGCAAGGAAAAAGCGCATTTTATCCCCGCGGGGCGTCAATCATAAAATATTGATTCAAAAAGAGTTATTTAAGAAAGAAGGACTCTTCGCGGTCTTTGTCTTCCGATAAATTTACGCTTGATAATGTTCAAATCTTAAATCGTTGACGGTTTATTCAAGCTTTTTCCCTATCGATGAATGAACAAGCTGGACAAGAACCGATCCAAAACCGCCAATTTTAGAAGGTAGTGGTCCAAATTTTTGGATCGCTGCAGGTTCTGATCCGCCTCAGATCGATTCATTGCGCCGTTTTGGCGGACTGCCGTTTGAGCGCGGCAGGAAGAACAAATGTTTTTTACGAGGACTACATGCGGTTCAGCGATCTCACCATTGCCCGTAAACTTTCCGTCGGCGGCAAAATTATCTTTTTGGCGGCCGTCGTCTTAGTGACGATCCTTTTCTTCGCTGTTCGCGAACTCGATCACGAAACCGAGGCGCGGGTTTCGGCATCTTTTACGCGCGGTGAAATTGAAAAGAGTATCGGGGCGATCGAGGATCAAATCGCCAGTTCGCGCGGATATATCATAACGTCGAATTCCCGCTTCATCCAATCCTATGACAATGCCGTTAAGCGCGGAGCGGATGCTTTGTATGCGGCGCGCCAGCTAGCGAATGCTCAGCCGAACATTCTGGCTCTTATCGATAAGGTAGATGCGGCCGCCGCGGCTTATCGGCAAGAAATCGGCGATCCGCAGATGAAATTTGCCCGCGATCCGCAAACGGTGAGCAAGGCCGTTGAGCTCGCCCAAAGCGATCGTGCCGCCGAGTTACGCCATGCGATCAGGGCCGCGACGGCGAGCGCGGAAGGCGATATCGAGGGTTGGCTAAAGCATAATCAAGACAGCCACGGCCTTTTGATCACGCTGGTCAATACGATGCTGGCCATATTCGGGCTTGCCACCATCGGTGTGTCGCTTCTCGTTGGACGCTGGCTGAAAGCTTGGATCATCCTTCCCTTGGCCGATATGACGGAAGCCATGAACAAGCTGGCCGGCGGCGACCACGGTATCAAAGTTCCGTCCTTGGGGTGGACGGACGAGATGGGCCAGATGGCCAAAGCGGTGCAGACTTTCAAGAAGAATGCGATCGAACAAAAACGTCTCGAAGCCGAAACAGCTGAAACCCAAAGGCTCGTCGAGGGCGAGCGCGAAAGCCGTGAAGCTGAGAAAGCAAGAGAGGCAGAGGCCAGGCAACAGGCGATCATGATGATTGGAGACGGTCTCGGCCGCCTCGCCAATGGCGACCTGATCCACCGTATCGAAACGCCTTTCGCTGAATCGACGGAAAAGCTTCGTTCGGAATTCAATGTGTCCGTCGAGCAATTGCAGCAGACGATGCTGACCATCATCTCGAATACGGAAGCGATCCGTTCTGGAACGGGTGAGATCTCGGCAGCGGCTGACGATCTGTCCCGCCGGACAGAGCAGCAGGCGGCGAGCCTCGAAGAAACCGCCGCGGCTTTGGACGAAATCACGGCGACGGTGCGCAAGACCGCCGAAGGTGCGACCCATGCGCGTGATGTGGTTTCATCCGCCAAATCCGATGCGGATAAAGGCGGCGAAGTGGTTCGCCTTGCGATCGCTGCGATGAGCGGCATTGAAAAATCATCGCAGCAGATCGGGCAGATTATCGGTGTCATCGACGAAATCGCGTTCCAGACCAACTTGCTTGCTCTGAACGCGGGCGTGGAAGCGGCGCGGGCTGGCGACGCGGGCCGCGGGTTCGCGGTGGTTGCGTCCGAGGTTCGTGCTTTGGCGCAGCGTTCCGCTGAAGCCGCCAAGGAAATTAAGGGGCTGATTTCGGCCTCGACCGTGCAAGTCGATCAAGGCGTGAGCCTCGTCGGCGAAACCGGCAAAGCGCTGGAACGCATTGTCTCTCAGGTCGCCGATATCAACCAGGTGGTTTCGGAGATCGCATCCAGCGCACATGAACAGGCGACTGGCCTCAAGGAAGTGAACGCCGCCGTCAATCAAATGGATCAGGTCACACAGCAAAATGCTGCGATGGTCGAACAAACCACGGCCGCCGCCTATTCCCTCAACCAGGAAACAGAAAACTCACCGAACTCGTGAGCCGTTTCCAGGTGGGGCATTCGGGCGCCATGGCGATACCCGCGCGGCGCCCGGCCCAAAAGCCGGCGCGCCCGGTCCCGGCTTTGAAGACTGTAGCATCGCGCGGCGGCTCCTCCGCTGCGCGTAAACCCGAAGCCTCAGCCGATGAAGGCTGGGAAGAGTTTTGAGTGACATCATGAAATCAGAATCCCATGCTCCATTTCCGGTTTTAGAACTGGCCGAAGTCTTGGACCTCAAGGCTGCGACACCGCTTGCAAGTTCGCTTCTTGCCCATCGCGGCAGCGAGCTCGCAGTTGACACCTCTCGCGTCCGCCGTCTTGGCGGGCAGTGCCTGCAAATCCTGCTTTCAGCGAGATACACCTGGAACGCGGATGAAGTGTCCTTGGAATTCATCAATCCCTCATCTGATTTTATCGAAGCGCTTGAGGGTTTCGGTATCTCTCCAGAAAAACTTGTAGATCAGGAACTGTCCCAATGAGTAAGACCGTTTTGACTGTCGATGATTCCCGGACGATGCGCGATATGCTGATGCTGGCTCTCACCGAAGCTGGATACAATGTCGTTCAAGCCGAAGATGGTGTTCATGGTCTTGAGGTTTTGAAATCCTCAGAGCCGCACGTCATTGTGACGGACATCAACATGCCCCGGATGGATGGATATGGGTTCATCAAAGGCGTGCGCAGTGACGAACAGCATCGCGCCATTCCGATCCTCGTTTTGACGACGGAAAGCGATGCGGAAAAGAAAGATCGCGCGCGCCGCGCAGGTGCGACGGGCTGGATCGTGAAGCCCTTCGATCCCGTTAAACTTGTCGATGCCATTCGCCGCGTTGCTAACTGACCTCGTAAGGACCCCCGCCTATGGATTCGATGGCTGTCATTAAGCAGACCTTTTTCCAAGAATGCGAAGAGCAGCTCTCGGAACTGGAAACAGGTCTTCTGGAAATTGAGAACGGCGATCACGACCCGGAACTCGTGAACGCGGTCTTCCGGTCTGTCCATCCCATCAAGGGCGGCGCGGGTGCTTTCAGCCTCGACGATCTCGTTCATTTCGCACATATTTTCGAGAATACGCTCGATCTCATGCGCAGCAACCGCTTGCAGCCGACGCCAGACGTCGTCAAGACGATGCTGAGAGCAGCCGACGTTCTAGCTGACCTCGTCCGCGCTGCCCGCGATGGCGGCGGTTTCGATAACGCGCGCACCGAAGTCTTGGCGCAGGAGCTGGCGGCTCTCTCCAATCCCGGCGGTGCGACGGCCGCTCCAGTCAAAGAAGAGCCCGTCGATCTCACGCAGTTTCGTCCCGTTCCGATTGCCTTCAATTTCGATGAAGAGCCAGCGGCTCCCGCCGAAGTACCGAAAAAGACATTTACGATTCAATTCAAACCTAAGCCTGACCTCTACGCCAAAGCGAATGAAACAGGTCTACTGTTGCGCGAATTGGAGCGGCTTGGCGAACTCAGAATCAGCTGCGATACGACGGAAATTCCGCTTCTGAGCGAACTCGACCCGGAAGGCGCCTATCTCACTTGGACGGTGGAACTGGAAACGGATTGCGATGAATCCGCGATCCGCGAGGTCTTCGAATTCGTTGAATGGGATTGCGATCTCGAAATCAAAGGCGATGCCGGCGCGGTTGCTGAAGAGCTGGATGTTTTAGCGCTTATTCGTAAAGTGCGCGAGGCTGTCGAGCCCGATGCCCCGGCCGCGGTTGAGACCGCCGCCCCGGTAAAGGCCCAAGAGAGCGAGGATGAAGCGCCGCACAAATCCGCGGAAGTGCAAAAGTTCGATGCCAATAAGGCAGATCATTCCTTATCCAGTCCGCCGCAGACGACAATCCGTGTCGATCTCGATCGCGTCGACCGGCTGATCGATCTCGTCGGCGAACTGGTCATCAATCAGGCCATGCTGGCGCAGCGTGTGACCGAAGCCGGATTGGTGCGTGGTTCCGATGTGACCGTCGGTCTCGATGAACTCGAGCAATTGACGCGCGGTATTCAAGATAGCGTCATGGCGATCCGGGCGCAGCCGGTGAAGTCGGTTTTTCAGCGCATGCCGCGTCTCGTGCGCGAAGTCGCGTCTCTGACAGGAAAATCGGTTCGTCTCTTTACAGAAGGCGAGAATACCGAAGTCGATAAGACCGTCATCGAACGTCTTGCCGATCCGCTCACCCATATGATCCGCAATGCAATCGATCATGGACTTGAAAAGCCGGAAGCTCGCCTCGCGGCGGGTAAGCCGGAAGAAGGGCTCGTTCGTCTGTCGGCCGCGCATCGCTCGGGCCGCATCGTGATTGAAGTGGCGGACGATGGCGCGGGTATCAACAGGGCCCGGGTGAAGGCTTCGGCGGTCGGCAAAGGTTTGATCTCAGCCGACGCGCAACTGACGGACGATGAAATCGATAATCTGATCTTCCTGCCGGGTTTCTCGACCGCGGAGAAAGTGTCGGATATTTCCGGGCGCGGCGTCGGCATGGATGTGGTTAAGCGTTCGATCCAGGCGCTTGGCGGCCGGATCTCGATTTCATCGCGTCCCGGGTATGGGTCTGTCTTTACCTTGAGTCTGCCGCTGACGCTCGCGGTTTTGGATGGCATGGTTGTGACGGTTGCCGGGCAGACGCTCGTCGTTCCGTTGACGGCGATCGTCGAAACACTGCAGCCGAAGGTCTCGGATGTGCATGGCTTCGGCGAAGGCGCCCGGGTCATCGCGATCCGCAATATGTTCACGCCTTTGATCGATGTCGGACGCGAGCTCGGTTATCGCAGCGAGGCCGCCGATCCGCTGACGGGTGTCGCGCTTCTCGTGGAATCCGAAGGCAGTGTGCGCAGTGCTTTGCTGGTCGATGCCATCCAAGGCCAGCGTCAAGTGGTCATTAAAAGTCTCGAAGCCAATTACCGTCATGTTCATGGCATCGCGGCTGCGACGATTCTGGGCGACGGCCGTGTGGCTTTGATTCTCGACGTCGATGCGGTCGTCGCGAATTCGCATTCCGAAACTGCTTATATCGAACCTCAATTTGACTTAGCGGGTTGAACCATGACCGAGATTATCAAAAGCGAAAGTGGGAATGGACGCGAGCTCATCGCCTTTCGTATCGGTGCGCAAGAGTTCTGTGTCGATATCATGTCGGTTCGTGAAATTCGCGGCTGGACGCCTGCGACCGCGCTCCCGCAATCGCCGGGTTTTGTCCGCGGTGTGATCAACTTGCGCGGTGCCGTCCTGCCGATCGTCGATCTCGCTGCGAGGCTCGGGTTTCCTCCAGCCGAGCCGACGGCCCGTCACGTCATCATCGTCGCACAAATCGGCTCTCAGATCGTCGGCCTCTTGGTCGATGCCGTCTCCGATATTCTCACCGTGACCGATGGCAGTGTGCAGCCGACCCCTGACGTCGCATCGGAAATGGCGAAGACCTTCGTGCGCGGTGTCCTTGCCGTTGAAGGCCGGATGATCAGTCTTATCGCTCTCGACAATCTCCTCCCGGCGCAGGAACGCGAAGCGGCATGACATTGGTTCAACCATCGAGCAGGAGTCATGAGGGTCAGCCGCACGGTGCTGCCGCCGGTGAATTCGTGCTGACGGCGGCCGACTTCAAATCGATCGCTGCGATGCTTCACGCGGACGCGGGTATCTATTTGCCTGAGTCGAAGTCGTCGATGGTTTATTCGCGTCTTGCCAAAAGGCTTCGCGTCCTGGGCCTTCGGAGTTTCCGCGATTATTGCGAACTTGTCAGTAGCGTTAAGGGAGTCGATGAACGTCAGCAAATGCTGGCTGCTTTGACGACCAACGTCACACGCTTTTTTCGCGAACCGCATCACTTCGAGCATTTGAAAAAAACTGTCTTGCCGCCTCTTTTAGCTGAGGCTCAGGCAGGCAAACGTATACGGATTTGGTCGGCCGCCTGTTCTAGCGGGCAAGAACCATATTCGATCGCGTTGACAATTTTGTCCTTGATGAGCGATGCGCCGCGCTACGACATCAAGATACTGGCGACTGACATCGACCCCAATATGGTCGCCGAGGCGACGCGGGGTGTCTATGCGGACAATCTTATGGCCGAAGTGCCGAAGGATCTCAAGGAGCGCTGGTTCACCAAACAGCGTGACGGCGCGTCGCTGAACTGGACGGTTTCCGAGCCGCTCCGCGAATTGGTCAGCTTCCGTGAACTGAATCTTATCGGCAATTGGCCGATGAAAGGGCCTTTCCAAGCTATCTTCTGCCGCAACGTCGTCATCTATTTCGAAGACGACACGCAACGGAAGATATGGAGCCGCTTTCAATCTCTTCTTTCCCCTGGCGGCCGCCTTTTCATCGGTCACTCGGAACGTGTGTCGGGACCGGCCGCGCAAGGTTTCGAAACCGAGGGTATCACCACCTATCGCTTGCGTAAGGAGTTCCGCTGATGAGGCCTGTACGAGTCTTAGTTGTTGATGATTCCGCGACTATGCGGAGTTTGATTTCGGAGTCCTTGCAGCGCGATCCGGGCGTGGAAGTCGTGGGTCAGGCGAAGGACCCTTTGGAAGCGCGCGATACGATCAAGCTTCTCAACCCCGACGTCATTACGCTCGACGTTGAAATGCCGAAAATGAATGGCCTCGACTTTCTCGAGAAGATTATGCGTTTGCGGCCAACGCCGGTCATCATGGTGTCGAACCGCACGAGCGCCGGAACATCGGTGGCGATCAGAGCGCTGGAAATCGGTGCTGTGGATTGCATCGCCAAGCCGTCGCCGCAAGATCTGCACACGTTCGACGATCTCGCCATTAAAGTGAAGGCCGCGGCGAACGCGCATGTTCATCGCTACTCGCATGCGTCCGAGCCCATGAAAGATTTGCAGCAGACACCGCATCAGGCCTCCGCCAGCCCGTTCAAATCGAACGGTAAGCTGGTTGCGATCGGATCGTCGACTGGCGGTGTGGAAGCTCTCATCAAGATCATCTCTCAATTTCCCGCGGACTGCCCGCCGACCGTCATCACCCAGCACATGCCGCCGCTCTTCACCAAGAGTCTCGCCGCGCGCATGGACCGGATCTGTGCGCCGCATGTCAGCGAAGCGGTGGATGGCGCAGCACTCGTGCCGGGTCACGTTTATATCGCGCCCGGCGGTGAAGCTCACCTTGAAGTGGTACGCACCAATGCCCATCTGCGGTGCCGCCTGCGCCAGGGAGATGCAGTCAATGGCCACCGGCCGTCGGTCGATGTCCTCTTCGCATCCGTTGCCAAATATGTCGGCCAGGATGCCATCGGGGTGATTTTAACCGGTATGGGCCGCGATGGCGCTGCAAGCCTTCTCACGATGCGTGAAACAGGTGCCCGCACCTTCGGACAGGATGAGCCGACCTGTGTGGTTTATGGCATGCCCAAGGTCGCTTTTGAAATCGGTGCTGTTCAAAAACAGGTTTCGCTCGACAAGATGAGCCGCGAAATCCTCGATGCGGCGAAAATGAGTTTGGAAGGAGTTCAGTAGATGCCAAGCGCAAACGCTGTAAAAGTGCTTATTGTCGATGATCGGATGACAAGCCGGATGCTGCTGCGAGATGGCTTGCAGGAGATCGGCATCACGCAAATCGACATGGCGCCGGATGGAGAAGCCGGACTTAAAATCATGATGACGAAACCGGCTCACCTCGTCATCTCCGATTTCAATATGCCGAAACTCGATGGCATCGAGTTTCTCCGGGCGCTTCGCGCCCATGAGCCTACACGTCAGGCCGGCTTTATCCTGTTGACGGGCAAGGATGACAGCTCGTTAATCAAACGCGCCTATCAATATGGCGCGAATAACTATCTGACGAAGCCGTTTGCGATTCCAGATCTCCGTATGCAGATCGAAGGCGTGGTGGGAACTTTGACATGACGGCACCCCTTGTCGATGGTGAACGCAAAGTCAATATCATTCAAGGTGAGTTTTATGTGACGAGAGATCCGGGTATCGTGCTGACGACACTTCTCGGATCTTGCGTTGCTGCCTGCATACGCGATCCCGAAGCTGGCGTGGGCGGGATGAACCACTTTCTGCTTCCGGGCCAAGACGGATCTTCGAGCAACCGCGAAGCCGAGTCATATGGCGTCCATCTTATGGAGCTGCTTGTGAACGGGCTTTTGAAGCAGGGTGCGCGGCGTGAGCGGCTGGAGGCCAAATTATTTGGCGGTGCACGCACCATGGAAGCCTTGTCGGATATCGGCGCCAAGAATGGCCGGTTTGCCGAAAACTTTCTGCATCATGAGGGTATAAATTATATCGGCGGAAGTCTTGGCGGAGAAGGCGGACGCCGGTTGCAGTTCTGGCCTGTCACGGGGCGGGCACGCCAATCGCTTATCGGCAGCGAAAAACTGCCGGCACCGGCGCCAAAACTTATCATTCCTGCGAAGCCGGCCAATAGCGGAGCAATCGAGTTTTTCTAGAGCATCCGACCCAAAAGTGGATACCGGTTTTGGGATAAATCCGATGCTCAACTTTTTGAATCTAGAGCATCTTATCCGCCTTCAAATGATTCCATTTGAAGGCGGGATGCTCTAGGCTATCCAATCTGCGCGATCCGCGTATCCTTAAACCCGTCGAGAGTGTGAACGTGAGCGCGAACATAAAAATAAAGCCGGTCGATTCGTCTGCCCCGGCAGTCGAGCCTATCGCTCAAATTCTCGCACGTGTGGGGCGTGAGCTCGATGCGTTGGCCGAGCAAGTGAATCACATTCAAACGGTGATTGGAACGCTTGTTTCAAAAGCTCCCGCGCTCGAGTCAAAGGTGCTGCAGGAGATTCAAGCGGTCGATCACATAGAACAAAAAATGATCGGCCTGTCCCAATTCTTGACCTCGCTCGGACCTTTGATGCAAGGGCATTGGGTTCTCGATCCGCGCGAGGCATCGGAGGTCGTAACATTGTCCGAATTGGCACGCCGGTTGCGGCAAGCCGAGCATCTAAGCGAAGAAGATCCGCATCAGTCGGGCGATTTCGAGATGTTTTGAATCGGACATTTGATGTTGCTGAGAACAGCGACCGGCAATGTCGTTAAAATCTCGGATATATCGATTGCGTTACCGGTTATTTGGACCTCTGATCCATCGATGAGATTGTATAAAAGCTTTGCATCTACACCCGCGGGAAGCGCGATTCTATGGCCATTCCAAGCATCGCCTTCCAGAGACGTTTTACTTGGAAACAAAGCGACAGCGGCAATCAAAAACGACGGACCGATGTGTCTTGCGAAGGCACAGATTCGATTTGATTCGTCTCCGCTGACAGTCAGCGCCACATAGGAAGACTGATCGAAAAGATGCGGTAATGCCGCGCGGACCTGCAAAAGTCTTTCGATCAACCGGAGCTTTATACCGCCATCCTGCCAGTTATCCATTAATCCGCGGATCTCTGAAGGGTCGAGCAATCCCTTATTATCGTCCATAGCGAGCTTCTTATGCCGGGCGCCGAAATCAACAGGACGGCGATTATCGGGATCGACCAAACTGAGATCCCAGAACTCCGCGCCTTGATAAATGTCCGGCATGCCGGGGACGGTAAGCTTCAAAACCGTTTGGACGAGGCTATTGTGCATGCCAAGCCATGCGATGCGGTTCTGAAAAGCTAAAAACGAGTCCAGAAAAGAGTTCGTATGTGAGACATCGAGGGCGTGGCGGATAAAGCCAAGGACGGCGTCTTCATATAAATCGTTTGGCGCTGTCCATGTGGTGTGTACCTTGGCTTCACGCATGGCTTTGATCATGGCGCCTTCGATGCGCTGGCGGAAGCTTTCGATTGCGAATGAATCAGGCGGGTTTCCGTTTGAAAGCGCCATGGGCCATGACCCCAGAAGCATCTGATAGAAGGCATATTCGTCATTGCGATCCGGCGGTGTTTCTTGCGCCATCCCGGATTTGCCGGCACGCAAGATGCGGCTCCACGCGGTGACATTCTGGGTCCAGTCGTCCGCGATTTCTGACAGCAAAGCCAAACGAGCCCGTGCGTCCTCACCGCGCTTGGTATCGTGTGTCGACGTGCTGAGCATCGCATGAGGAGAATGCTTGGCGCGATCCGCATTGGCATAGTGGAAAGCCGCTATGCTCGTGTTGAACTGATCCGGCTGGCCGCCGACTTCGTTCAACGCTAAGAGGCGGTTGAAGCGATAGAAGGCGGTATCTTCGACACCCTTTGCCATCACCGGGCCGCTATACTGCTGGACGCGCATCGCCACTCTCGTGACGGCGACACGGCTGAAACCGCTGCGCGGTTCGGCGATGAGGCCGCATGTTAGGAGACCGTATAGAAAATCGAAGACGCTTGGATCGATGTCCGTGTCGTATCTTCGTGCCTGCGCGAGCGCCCAATCGATATCGCGGCGATCGGCATCGGCCGGGAGGCTTCCGTCTACATAGGTCCGGTAGACAGGAAAGAAGGCGACAATGCCCTTTATGGCTCGCCGTAAAACCTGATCCGTGAAATCGGCTGTCAGCGGATTCGAACGTGCGATAGTCCCGGCATGCCGGGCAAGCGCGTTTAATTCGCTCGCCATCTCATTATCCATGATCCTTAATTTGCAATCCCTCACAATTTCACCGAAAGGCGTCCGCTGCCCGGTAAACCCGGCATAGAAAGATGTAAGTTTTTCCTCACCGGCGGGATCGATCAACAGCCTTGTGACAAGATTTGCGAATTCATAGCCTGTGGTGCCATCGGTGCACCAATCGGCTCTGAGGCTTTCATGCGAGGCCAGAATTTTTTCGACGACGAGATATGGCAAACGCGGCGCCTTTTCCCGCAAACGGAGGCAATAAGCCTTTGGATCGAGCAATCCATCGATATGGTCGAGACGCAATCCATCGAGCACGCCATCTTCCAACAGTTTAAAGATGAGAGAATGAGCGTGGTCGAAGAGTTCCTGAAGTTCGATCCTGATACCGGCGAGATCATTGACGTTGAAGAAACGGCGGTAGTTGATGTCATCGGCCGCGACGCGAAAATGCGCGGCACGCCAATATTGATCATGAATGAGGGCGTCGAGCCGCATCCAACTCTCAAGACGGCCGGGTTCGCCATTCAATCGATCGACGGCTTTTTGAATAGCCTCCGCGATCTTGGGTTCATGCCGCGCATGCGTTGAGAGTTCGGCCTTGAGATCCTCGGCGCATCTTTGAATATGCGGGCGGAAGGCGGATAGATGGGCAAAGGCATCGCTGAGCTTTTCAAGTTCCGGCTGGCCGTCGCCGAGGATGCGTCCGTAATGCAGAGGGCAAATCGGCAATTTGTGCGTATCATAGATCCATATGGCAAAAGCGCCTTCATCGGGTGCGAACTTTAATCTTAGATCGCCCGACTGAAGAACGTTCCCATAGTGATCGCCTAGGAAGGGTACGAGCAGCTTTTGCCGCAGATAAAGCCGGTCTGTTTCCCAATCTATATCGAACCAGCCTGCGAATTCGGAGTCGGGGCCCCATTCGAGAACGTTCAGCCACCATGGATTGTCGGCGCCCCCGACACCCATATGGTTGGGAACGAAATCCAGAATTTGCC
>Ga0116230_10006335_pt1 | contig 11667 bp, 6 predicted proteins | sample S1TSphfallax_3_FD_88678 | JGI IMG/M metagenome (GOLD analysis project Ga0116230, IMG submission 88678) | Host-associated microbial communities from peat moss isolated from Minnesota, USA - S1T2_Fd - Sphagnum fallax MG | ecosystem: Host-associated > Plants > Peat moss > Unclassified | place: USA...
AGTGTTGCTGGGGTGTTTGATCAGTTGTGTACCCCCTTTCTTTTGGTGACACTATATTATTGGACATGACTAGTGCAGCTCCACCAGGAGAACTGTAAACATCAAGTTGGATGAAGTTCAAGCTTCTAATATTGTGAAATCAAGTTTTGAACCATGTTAGCTGATTCTTCCATATTTTTCCCATAACCACAAGGGCAGGATCTTTTTTAAATTATTTTTTCTGTCTCACACTTGATATCACATACTTGTATCTTAAATATGACCCTTTTATTATAATTTTCTTGTTTAAATATGACACTAGTTATCAATTTCCTTGCTTATTTTTTCCCTTGGTTGATAAGAGAGATATCCGTAAAGTCAGGAAAAGACAGCACCAGTACCCTGAGTTTGCTCATACACAGGGTGAGGTCAAAAAAAAACCTGCAAAAAAGTACATTCGCATTCAATGGGGGGTGCAACTCAGAAAACCATCAAATTTTCCTGAGTTTCACCCTGTCTTTCTTTTTTCCTAAGCCGCTCCACTGCTACCACATAGATTTCACTGCTCGTACCTGTCTACTATAATTTCTCTCGAACCTTGTGCATTAAATGCTGCGATTCAGCATTTCGTACTCAGTTTCACCATTTCATACTGAGATTTAATAAAATTTCCTTACTTTACGGATACCACTAAAAGAGGGGTTAGGGGGTGAAAGGAGGCCCCAGAGATGGTGAATTTGGGGATATCTCTAATACCCACTCCTTCATTCATAAGAGTTAGTTTTCAGATACCCAGCCTAGTACCTGACTCAATAACAACCCACCTATAAGTTTTTGTCCATGAAACTTATCCCCCCAAAAACAAAAGTCTTGATTCCTTATGCAAATCTAACAATTGCCAACTCAGACATGTCAAATTTCAAATTAAAAGGGGAGATGCGGAACCAAAGGGTAAGTGACAACATGGTGGTTTTGACATTGGAGAATTCAAGAACATATTGAGATGAAACATGAGATGGTTGGCTTTAGGTTTTTGTGAAAGTAATACTCAACCTATAAGGGTGTTGTCACTTCTTTACAAAATATATACTAAAAAGGGAAGGTCTTTATCTAGTTTTTAACCAATTTCAAACCATATGGGTCGGATGATTTTTTCGAAAGGTTTCAATTGTTTATTAACTACCATATTCTAATGGTTGTGTGGCCACATTTGCTCAAGTTGTGATCATTGTTGTACTAAAAATGTTTAAATTTAAGTTGCATTCCACTAATGAGTTTTTTAAATTAATATAATGAGGATTATGCATAATCCTTTGTGTAGTTGACCATTGGCAATTCTAAATAATTGGAATGTGAAGGATCATATGAAAACCTAACTATCTCATTCCTTTTTTAATAATTATCTCTCTCATATATAATACTATTAACCACAAACAAAAGCATTACTTTGTGCAAAATTTGAGATGATTGATATGGAGGATATGGAATTTTGTTTTGGTATTCATATGAAAAGGAACCACCAACTTAATATTGTGGAGCTAAACCAATCTAAATACATAAATGATGTATTAAGAAAATATGGCATGGAAAATTGTAAACCAATTTTCAATCCACTTGACTCTATATTAAAATTAATTCAAGATCAATTTATTAGTTTTAAAAAAAAAAGGTAAAATATGTCTAAGATTTGTTATAAATCAAGGGTTGGGAGCTTGATGTATGCAATGGTTTGTAAACAACTACAGATTGCTTAATATGATGTGGGAAGTGTATCACAATACCTGGCTAACCTTAGAGTTGCTCATTGGTTACTAATAAAAATGATCATGTGTTATTTAAAAAGAACTTCCAATCGTGGGCTATTTTACAAAGGACATCAAATCTAAATTATTTACCAAAAATAAATGTAATATGTCATGGGTATTTTGATTTAGATTGGGTTTAGAAAACCCTAGAAAATCCACATTTGAATATGTTTTTGTTTTATCTTCAAGAGTTGTAAGTTGGACCAACAAAAAACAAACAACGTATTCTTTTCTCACCAAAGCAAAGTACATGGCCTATACATTGGCAACAAAAAATACAATTTGGTTATGGTGACTATTATGTGATCTGGGAGGTTAACAATTCGAGTCTGTAATCATTCATGGGGATAATTAGAATGCTATTGCACTTGTTGAAAATCCAAAATTTCATTCATGTTCTAAACACATTGAATTGCAATTTCATTTTATATGAACAAAAGTAATTTTTTAAAAAATCCAGCTAAAATATTATTCTATTGAAAATATGGTTGTTGAAAATTGAAGTAAAAGTTTACTAAGAGAAAAACATGAATACTGTACTAGGAAAGTTGGTGTTTTGTCTTCTCACATAATGACAAAGAATCGAAAGTTATCCCAACTTAACTGGAATGTTAAATAATAAGTTAGTATAATAAGTTTAGTAAGATGTAAAAATACACTTAGTTAGGAATGAACACATTCATTCCCAAGAGCTATAACTCTTGAACAATTCAAATAAGCACGATAGGTGATTTTTTGGTTGGGCAGATCCATTCAATAAAACTTTGTTTTCATAAGTATTTCAGTTTTTCAATAGAAAATGCAGGTAATTAATGTACCCCTTTTAATTGGCCACGCTATAAGAGGGTTGATAATATGTATGGAAGCATAACCAAGATCAATGGTGTTCTTAACATAATTGATTAAGGATGTTTTCTACGCATTTTGAAGTTCAAATTGTATAGATGATTGATGTTGATGTGATGCTTGGCTCCCAAAAATGTCAAACTTTTGTTTTCAATCATGGAAATGAAGAGGCTGTTCATGCTCCGTCTATGGGTCAAATATTCCAAGAACTAGGGCTTGTAAGTTAATTTGTGTGTAAGGCAAAGCCAACCAAAAAAAAAAGTTGACAAGAAGGAAAAAAGCTTAGATGTATATTCATTTTCAATTGATAGTAGCATCAAAGAAATATTTAATGGTGTGAACAAAATATTGTTCTAAATGAAGATGGAGAGGATTGAAAGGATTACATGTTAAATGCTTCAATGAACATTGAATATATAGAGAGATGATAATGCAAGGTAAGTTATAAATGACAATAATTTCTATTTGTAGAGGTTTTCATTTCAAAAGATACTTGAAGATGGTAACAACTCATTTGGAATTTTAAATAAAATCTTACAAGTTTATATCATTCTTGTTTCTATATTATTAAATGTTTGTGAAATACTATGATATGATGATGGTTACAATTTGTTTTCACTGAATACATTATTCTTCTTTTAATTTCACTTGCATTCTTGCTTGCTTGAGGATCAAGGCACAAACCTGCCATAATACCTAATTTTGCAATTTGAGCAATTGTTGAAGGTTATGTTGGTTTGTTCATCAGGTTTTTATTGGGTTAATAGTGAATAATGTACATTAGCATATGCCTATTTTAGTTGAATTAAATTTATGTTGCAACACCACAAGTTTCATTTCTACGATTTGGTCCATTTTCTGATTTTCATATTAAAAATAGTGTTAGCCAATTTTTTTGGAAATAGCATTTGGTCCTATTTTTGTTATTTAAAAAGAAATTGGTAACTTTTTTCAATTTTGAGCCTTGTTCTTTAAATTTTGTAGCTCGCAATTCCAATTTAAGATAAAATTCCAAATTCAAGAACCTTTGGACCTTGGTTCCATGTGGACATTAGTGGTGTGAGATGAAGGCTAGAAATTTTATAGGTAGGTAGTTTTACAACAAATTAAAACTAATCTCATAAAGTTTAGCCTATTTCTTGGCTTTTCAAGAAAAATTTCAGTGTGTCTAACTTAAGAACCTAAACTTGTTTTTAGGAGTTTATTTTCAAGATTCTAATTTTCATTTTACAAAAGGAAAAGGCTAGTTCCATGGTCTAGTCTTTGCATCGATTTCACCAAAAGAGTTTTGGGTCAGGTCCATGTCGTCATGATATCCCCAAACATCATTTCTAGCAAGTCTAAACCAAGTAACAAGAGTCCATTTTGTCATTTAAAATCACTATGAATAATTTTGATACAATGGTCTGGCAACACAGGATTGGTGAAAAGGTCTTGAGATAATGTTGAATAACTATGCTTAAACAATGCCTTTACACTATTTCATTGTGTTCTTTCAGAAAATGTTTTTAAAAAAAAAAAACAGTGGTTAAAGGCTTACTGAAAATTATTTTATCATTAAATTACTTTCAAAATTATTCAAATGCTAGATTAATACATTAAAAAATAAAATTTCAACCTACATTTTCAACATTATTTTAATTTATGACACTAGTTAATGTGTGAGAAAATCCACTAACTACGACTGAAATGGTTTCTAGTAGTTCATTTGAACCCCAAAAGCACAGCCATTATCATCATTAACAGCGTTATTGGGCCCTGCCCCCACAGTCGCATTGGATCCCACTTTTGGAAGTTTTGCCTTAATAGAACCGGTTTCTTTGGTGAAAGTGTTTAGATTGTTTAGATTGGAATGGATTGTTTTGGTGTTTAAAGTGTGGCGGTGGGGCGGATTGCGAGGAGAGGAGCAGCCGATCCGTGGCGATGGCTGCTAGGATTCTTACTCTGCGTCTCGGCTGCTGTTGCTACTCTCCTTGTTCGGTTCCCAGGGTGCTACCCATCACCTTCTTCTATTGTCCCGCTAGATCCTTGAACCCAACAACAGCATTGAGCAACCCGACAACTTCATCATCGTCGTCTTTGAGGGGAACGAAGGAAACATGGCTTCCAGCGCTCCGGTCTCCTGTGCGCTGCATGAGCTCGGAGGCCGCAGGCGAAGGGCCACGTATGCCTGCAAGGCTTGCGCAGAAACAGGCGGCTTTGAATGCGCAACCTGTGTACGACGACCTTGATCAACCTGTCCCTAAAATCTCGCTAGGTGAGCCGTCGAGCTTTCCCTGGATGAGGATTCATCTCTATAAAGTAGTAGTAGAAGAAGGGGTTATTCCATTTGCCCGATGCTTGTTCTTCTCTCTCCATCTTTTCTTACTTGCAGGACAGTCTCTAGCCAGCCCTCATAGGAATTAGACATGATGTGGCTACCTTTTTCTTCTTCTTTGGAGCATGAAGACGAGGAAGAAATTCGGGAATTTCTAGTCTCTTGGCTATCTACTCTCACATGTTCTTTTGCATATCAAAAGAGGTCGAAGGGTTTGTAATTTCTCCAATTGCAAATGTAGGCAGAATTGTCAAACCATTGTTAGTGTGTGTGAAGACAGAAGAAGAAAATTCATTCGCTTCTTCACTTCGCAGAATTTTCCATGTGTAGGGGAAGAAGTCTGAAAAGCTGAAAACCCTAATTAGGACTAAGAAATGTTTCTGGATCTGAGACTTGAAAAACAGCACTTAGTTGGATGTTTCCAAATTAGTTCTTTCAAGCTGTTTTCACAGGTGAGAATTTTATGGAACATACTTAGATTGTGCAGCATATGCATTCCAAAAACCTAGAAACAAATGGTGAATTTATCTCATGCTCTATTACAAGCAAACTTCTGAACTTCAATTTGACAAATTTCTTGCCATACTTGAAAAAAGAAAGGTCCATTTTTATCTGTCCCCATGTTTATGTACCTGATCAAGGATTTGAAGAGAGTGTCAGATCTTCATTTGCATTATGGGATTGCTGTAAGGAAAAGCTCTTGGTGCTTGATTGAGTACCTGGGTTTCTGACACAGATCAAACCATATAGGTTATTCATCTTTTTCTCTCCTCAATCCTGTAAATAGGTCTAAACAAAACCCATGGTTTTGTGGTGTATCTTGTGCAGAGCATGTGACCATGAGCTTTGCCAGGAGTGGGGGTGCTGGTGGTCAAAATGTGAATAAAGGTGTGGTCTCCTTCCACTTTGTCTTGAGAAATACACCAGGCAACTATTCTGACTTTTTCAACAAATTATCAACTGAAGTTTGCATTCAAGTTGCCACTTCTGGCAAGAATAGCATGTCTACTTTGCAAAGCATCAATTCTACTGCTACTTTTTACTGTCGAGCTCTACACAGAAAGGATGAGAGTGGTAAGAGAAACTGTAAAGCTTACAGGATTGGGATTTGTGGGTGCAGTGAACACAAAGGTGGACATGCGGTTTAAGGTGATGGAAGCTGACTGGCTGCCAGAGAGAATCAGATTGAAACTGCTTCAAATGGTCTGTTGTGTGCTATCCTGAGGTTATTCAATATAAGCTTTGTCTTGTTTGCTTGATATGAACAATATGCTTGATATAATGTCACTTTTTAAGCCTGTCTTTTCCCTGTTTAACAAGCAAAAGTTTGCTCAATATCTTCTGATTCAAGGTGGGCAACAAGAGGTCTCCATGCTGATCCAGATATGCAAATTGCTAGACACTTGGGGACAATTTTTGTGTTGAACAGGAAAAGAATCGGATCAACAGTGAAGGAGAGCTTGTGATTTCATCCACCAAAACTAGGACTCAGAAGTACGTGCTGTTGTTGAAGCTGAATCTGTGCTGCAAATGTCATTTCTATGGTCTTTTCAGATTCTGAAACAAGATGAGGATTATTAGCCTTGATGGAGAGCAACATGCCTACTAGATAAGAAGCCTTCATAACAGAAAAAAATTCAGCTGATGTCTCAATACTTCAGATGCATTGGTCTTTGTGGTTTTCTTCATTTTATATTGATTCCCAGTCCCCTTGAGTTCCTAACACCTGTGAACAGGGTAACATCTCACAGGATTAACAATGTGGATTGAACAGGGGAAACATTGAAGATGCACTGTCTAAACTTCAGGTCAGTTTTTGCTGGCCCTCTCTTTATCTCTTTGTTTGTGTTTTATGTCCAACCCTGCAGTTTCTATTCTGCCTCTCCAGTGAAAGTCTGGACAGGTTGAGAAATGTGAGAGATTCAGAAGTCTCAAACTGTCCCAACACATGTTCCAATTGTGCTTGCAAGATGAGGAAATTGATTCACTAAAGCATGGTTCAATCAACTGCAGGAGTTGATTGATGCAGCAGCTTATGTCCCACCACCGCCTTCCCAGGAGAAACTGAAGCGGATAAATAGATTGTAAGCATTCACATCTTCATTTACCAAAGGCATACCTCCTCTCACACTTTGACATGATAAAATCAACTTTTGCACTTTTCATACTGTCACCTGTGAAGAGAAAGGAGAAGCAAGTTGTGTTCTCTTTTTTTATGAAAGATGATGTCTCTGAACTTGTCTTCCCTCTTGTGGAAGTACTTACTTCCAACATGTCTTTTTGAAGAAGAGGAATGTAAGATCACAACATAGGGGTGAGGTTCACCAAAGTGCTGTTGTTGGATTTTCTAGAGGTGCAGTGCATGTAATTTACAGCTGAAAATCCTACCTTGTCTTTGTGGTTCTTCAAAAATTGAACACTTTGATGAGAACATCTAAACAAATAGCAGCCACGCCTGATTGGAATGTTGATATGGTTGCAGGGCTAGGGTAGAGAATGAGAAACGTCTGCTAGACAAAAAGCGTGCAGGTTCAAAGAAGAGTGAACGCCGCAATAAAGGAAGCTGGGATTGAGTAGTGAAATCCAACAAGGCAGTTGGCAATGTAATGTAAAAAATTCACTGGAAGCAATTATCCAATAACTTTGAAACTTTATCTGAGGGAATTATCTGAAATTTACTGTGAAAGAAAGAGGGAATTGGTTTTTCTGCTGGGTTCTGTAATAGATAATGCTTTTAACACAGGTACATAGCAAGGAAATCCTTTGATGCACTAGAGTAGTGAGACATTTGTATGATCAAGCTACACACAATTAGGTAGAGAGATTTGTCCCATCACTCATAATCACATATTAAATTCAACTCTTATTATTTTGATAAGAGCTGGTTACCACTTCAAAACTGATGTAAAGAAAATTGCAGAGACTGATAACAAAAACAATGATCTCACTAAATTTCATGTCAAGAAGCATGATTGCAATGACCACAATGATTCCAATGTCAAGTAGCTCACTATGTATCCTTGACTTCATTGAACTTGTTGTATCTCAGGCCAAATTTTTATTATTTGTACATGCAAAAGTTTCATCAAAGCAAAGAGTGGGATCAAGTGTCAGAGGTACTCTTCAGTGAGGACGCAAAGATTTTTATGATAAGTGAAAAGCAAACATCATACTCTCACATGATTTGTATTTCATGGTCTAGTGTTACATCCCTTGGGAGCATAAAAGGCCATGGTCACTCCTGAGCTATATAAGAAGCTCCAAGATCTGGAATCCAGTTAAATCTTCAGGACCAGCAGCACTTCAAATATACCATTCCTGTGACCTATGATCTATGAACTAGTAACACCAGGCCTTCTGAATGGTGTTTTACACATCTAGTAGCAAATCAGCTGTAAAAACCTGCATGTGCAGATCATAGCTCCATTCTAGAATGACCATAGCTCAATCTATTGACACTGTATCTGGAATGCTATATGTTCCTTAATATATGAGAAATGCTGTCATTAACACAGCACATTATCTGAAATCTGTACAAAAGAGTACACAAGTGACACTTGTGGTTGAACACAAGAAATCCTTCCTATTTGTGCATTGATACCTACCAATCTGGTTTCACAGTGTAGTTGCACTTGATACCAGATGCTGGATCACAACTTTCTGACTGTCATCAGGGAATCCTCTGTATTGAGAAACATGAGTGCCACAGCAATTCTGATCAAATTGTCATCCACTTGATTACCATTGCCCCTGAAGAAATATGACATGCTGAGTAATTGCATCTTGATGGTTGTCTCGTCCTTCGAAAGTTTGAGGTTGGATATGAACAGGTAACAGATTATAAGCAGTTTTCAGATTCCTGGATGTCCATCAGCACTGGCCAAGGGAGCTCTACAAAAAATGATATCTGACTGCTGTTGTCAAAGCTAATGATGCCTGATAACATCAGGTTTAGCTCATAGTGGGAGCCCATTCTCAAAATTTCTTCCCTCTAGCCAACATCTGGAAATCAAACGATAAATTTTCAAAACCAAGTGCTGGAATCACCTCTCCAGGGCTTTGTTCCTTAGTTGAGAAAGAAGGCCATCTTCTGAGGACCTTTTTGAATTCATGGAGTTTGAAGTGAAAGCCAACATTGTTAAGGGCTAAGAACTTTGGACCTCACTGTTGTCATATGTACAGGACAGTTTTTTGCAGCCATTCATCTGCAATTTGAGGTTTACAGTTGCTGATAGTTAGTCATAGCCAAGTAGCTGGAAGAGGAGTCTGGAGACACGGAACAAACCTTCCCATCAAAGTCTGTATATTTATTTGTGGCAGAAATTTTTCATGCTTCAAAGCTTTTCCACTCAAATCATAGATGGGTTTACTGATGGTGACCGTGGACTGTGCCAGTTCATTGACTTCCTGAACCGTCGAGCAGCAGGAGTTGCAGGCTCTCTGATTCCAAGACTTGAAAGCTGGCGAATACTGGCTGGAGAATGTTGAAGCATCAAATCATCAGTCACTTTCTGTCACACAAAAGAAAGTGATACTCATGAATACACTGTGTTCAAGATTTCAAGTGAGCAGCACAAAGCAAGCCAACATACAATAGATGGTGCTGAATCTACAAGTCAGAAATTATCTGACATTCAGAGCAGAGGCATCAGAGTATGGCATCAAGCACCAAGCCTGCTTGTGAGCAGGTGTTTTGCTGTGTTAGTATCCTCAATTTGCTACTTAATGAGTATCTTGCATGAGTTTGAATGTGTAAATTGGTGATGTACAATGGAATAGAAAGAAGCTTTTGATTCAAGAACAAAGGACTACTAAGGAGTTGGTGCACAAGGCTTGGTGCACAACAGAAGTTTTTACACCAGAAACCCACTGGTTGTGATCAACATGGCTCAGGATACAGTTTTTGCATCCAACATTACAACATTTTTCCATCTGAAGAACAACTAGGGCACTGATAAAAACACAGAAGAACTATGTTACCAAAAGCTCCTCAAAGACCACCAGGTACAGCAATTTACCTGCCTCAGAAAAATGGGAAAAGATATATGATCTGTCAGTGAAAGACTGCAATTACTTTTCCTGGTATAAAGTACTCACATTGGAAGGTGGAAGGGGTGAATGGTCACCATGATATTCCACCAAAGCCTTGCCATCAACATCCTTGAGGGCCAAGTACTCAACACAGAATGGACCTTGAGAGCGCCTTGGATCTGATGGAGCCAGCCCATACCGGCTAGTTCTCAAACCAACATGCCACTCAGCTATAAGCTTGATGTTGTCATCCACAGTGAACTCCCGAGAGCTTCTCGCATTGTACCACCAGAGGCCCTTTTTCCACAAAAATGCTCCATTCAATGTCACCTCAATTTTGTTCAGACCAAAGTTCTTCGGTGTCGGCCATATCTTACATCTCATTGCAATCTTCAGATTGTCCACCATGGCCCTGACAATGATTGTGTTCTGTTTAATTTCATAAGATGAAGGCCTGCAAAAAAAGAAACCAACAGCAGTATAAATCCCTCATTTACAGCAAGGTTTTTTTTTGGCATAGCCTGTAGAAGTATGCCAGCTCTCTTAAGGCAATTCTGACACAATTGTGTGTGCATGCTTGGATTAATTGCCCTCTTCGTACTATGCGTTTGATATTCAACAGTTGGTCTTGGTCAGGTACAACTACAGAGGGAAGTCAGTTATGTATTGGGCACTTGACAAGCAAGCTTTGCAGATTGATACTCTACAATCACATGACCTCTTGTAATGTTATAAACAGTCCCTGACACTTCTCACACAATTTAGCAGCTTTGGAAAGGCAAAGAATCAGTAAAGACAATTTACCCCTTTCTAAAACTTCTTGGAGACTGCAGATCAAGGGGAAAACTGGGAACATTGTTCAGGATGTTTGATCCTCCGTTATTCCATTGGAAAACGTCACCCTGAAAAATGCAGTCCCCAAAACATCAGCAACATAAGCAAACCTTTAATATCCAGAAAAACATAAGAAAGTTTGTGTCTATCAGAACATAAACCACAGCTTGCATGAACATTGAAACATAAGCAAGGTTTTGTTTCCATTAAAACATAAGCAAGCTTTTGCGTCCATCAGAACATAATCAAGCTGTTGTGTCCCAAAACATAAGACACGTTTCCAAAGCTTGCATATGCAGTAAGTATATAGTTTCAATCACATTCGGAACACAACTGGAAGTCGAAAGGTAGTCTCTGAAACTCATAAGCTCTCTCCAACAAGGTTCTTGTGCATTCTCACTTCACAAACTCTCTCCATCAAGGTTCTTGTGCATTCTCATTTCACAAGCTCTCTCAAACAAGAATCTTGTGCATTCTCATCTCACAACATTCCCAAGAAGATTCTTGTGCATTCACATTTCACAAACTGTCTCCAACAAGATTCTTGTGCATCCAAATTTCACAAGCTTTCTCCAACAAGATTCTTGTGCATTCTCCTCACAAGCTCAATCCAATGAGGCAAGGACTCTGCTTGCACAACAATCTATGACAGTTTTGGTTTCTGAGCAAAGTCCTAGAAAGCAAGAATGCAACTCCTGTACCTAAGTTCCAAGAATTCCATGAGTTTTGGTCTTGCTAGAGAAGCAGAGTAAGCTGAGCTTCACATTTCAGCATGGTTGAAGAACAAAGAGGAATGCTTCAATTCTTGCTACAGTTGCCTCTGAAATACAAAAGATCTCATCCAATTCTCTGCAT
>Ga0116230_10006337_pt1 | contig 11666 bp, 7 predicted proteins | sample S1TSphfallax_3_FD_88678 | JGI IMG/M metagenome (GOLD analysis project Ga0116230, IMG submission 88678) | Host-associated microbial communities from peat moss isolated from Minnesota, USA - S1T2_Fd - Sphagnum fallax MG | ecosystem: Host-associated > Plants > Peat moss > Unclassified | place: USA...
AACCTACATTCTCAGCCCCGCGCTGGTGAATGACTTCCGCTTCAACATCAGCCACGCGAAGGGTTCGACAACCGCCGTCCCAATTGCCTTCGGAGGTGCAACCGCACCCAGTTCCAGCTATCTCTTCCAGTCGAATCCCACCTACAGTATTGCCAGCTCCGTGTTCGGCGTCTTCTTCGATGACGACACGACCGACTACTACGTGGGGGACGACGCCACCAATCATCAACGCCAGCTCAACTACGTCGATACCCTCAGTTGGAGCAAAGGCAAGCATAATCTCAAGTTCGGCGCCGACATCCGTCACCTCACGCCGACCAACGGGTATCGCCCCTGGGACATCTACTACGACTTCTACAGCGTTCAACAATTGGTGACCGCAACCACTCCGTCGGCAGCTCTCGACTACTCGAACGTAGACTCCACCAACACGTCGGAACTGCGCCCCATCTTCAATGACCAGTCGTACTTCGCGCAGGACTCGTGGCAGATCAAGCCGCGGCTCACCATCAACTACGGCCTTCGCTGGGACTACGATCCGCCGCCGGGTGAGATCTCTGGCCATCCGTTCTATACCGCGCTCAACCTCAACGATCCTGCCAATGCTGAGCTTGCTCCCGAGGGAACTCCCCTTTGGCATGCCAGCAAGACGAACTTCGCGCCTCGCTTCGGCTTCTCCTACGAAGCCCACCAGTCTGCCGGATCCGAGACAGTGTTGCGCGGCGGCGGCGGCATCTTCTACGGTCTCGGCGATGGCCAGGGAGCGCAGGGTACGCTCGGCTTTCCCTACTCGCGCACAAACTACTTCTATGGCTCTCAAGGTTACAGCTATCCCCTCACCCAGGCGCAGGCTGCTCCCATTCCCGTCACGCTCAATCCGCCGTACAGCTATGTCTTTGCCTTCGACCCGAATCTAAAAGATCCACGCATTTACATGTGGAATGTTTCCCTTCAGCAGGATCTTGGTTCCAGCCGCAGTATCCGCATGAGCTACGTCGGGAACCTTGGTAGAAATCTCCTGCGCAACGAGATGCTCCAGCCGGACATGGGCGGCAACGCCAACTTCCAGTATCTCGATGTCACGACGAATGCCGATTATTCCAATTACAACGCCCTGCAGCTCGAGTACAAGCAGCAGCCCTGGAAGCACCTGCAGATCCTCGCCACCTATACCTGGGCCCACTCGCTGGATAACGGGTCGGGCGTGGCTGTCCCGACGCCGTACTATACCGTCTACGCGCCAAGTTCGGACTACGGGGACAGCGACTTCGACGTTCGCAATACCTTCACCAATGCCATCTCGTATGAGCTTCCCGGAACCAAGCAGGGCAACTCCTTCCTTCATTACGTCTCCAACGGCTGGGCCTTCGACAGCTTGTTTCGTTCGAACTCGGCCGATCCCATCAACATCACGACCGGCATCTACTCGTTCGGGCTGCTCTGGAATGGAGCGGCGATTGATCAGCGACCCAACCGGGTTCCCAACCAGCCCTTGTGGATCAACTCTCCGGGTACGGCTGGTGGAAAGATCATCAACGCCGCGGCGTTCAGCGCACCGGCAACAACATTCACGCAGGGCAATCTTCAGCGCAATGTCGTTCGCGGGTTTGGTGTCTGGCAGGAAGACATTGCGCTGCGTCGCGAATTTCCCATTCATGACACGGTGAGCCTGCTGTTCCGGGCAGAGGCCTTCAACGTCTTCAACCACCCGCTCTTCGGTGATGTGGGCGTCAACGACGGTCGCAATCTGGTCTTCGGTGGAGTCAACCTTGCAGCCGATGGCGTCACCATCAACAGCGTCATTCCGAACCCCTACTTTGGCATCTCTTCCGAGACTTTGGCATCGAGTCTTGGCGGAGGAGGCGCGGACGGAGGCTTCAGCAGTCTCTATCAGATCGGCGCTCCACGTTCCATGCAGTTCGCAGTCAAGCTGCGCTTCTAACCTGTAAATGCTGGGGGAGCGGGACAAACGTCCCGCTCCACGATCTCTCAGCCAACCGAACAACTCGAAGTGCGACCATTCAGGCAGTCTCTCCGCCGCGGCAGAGATCGAACAAACCGCCAACGAACCCGAGTTTCTCGACTGGCAACTTCACCTCCCGGAGTCCAACTCTCGATGAAGCACCTCATCCTTCTCGCCGTCTTCGCTGCCGCAACCCTCCACGCCCAGAAAGCGATGATTCAGCCGAGCGATATCGCTAACCTCAAGAGGGTCGAAGCCCCGCATATCTCGCCCGATGGGACGTTGATCGTCTACACCGTTGACGTGCCCGTCGCAGCCGGCAAGCATCGCGACGCGCACATCTGGATGGTTCCGTCGAACCATTCCTCCGCAGCTCGTCCCTTCGCCTACAGCGGGGCATCGGAGAGCGCGCCCGACTTCTCGCCGGATGGCACTCACATCGCCTTTCTCTCCGATCGGCCAAACCCTCTCGCGGAGCCCGGTAGCTCGCCCTTCCACTTCGCGGTGGCTCCAGGGGCTGTTCCCAAGGATGTCGCCCCTGATCCCAAAGACGCCAAGGAACTCGCTGAATCAGAGGCCAAGGGCGAGCAGCTGTGGTGGATTCCACTCGGTGGCGGCGAAGCGGAACCGCTGACAAATCTGCCCGGCGGGATTCGCTCGTTCAAGTGGTCGCACGATGGCAAGTTCATCGGATTCATCCGCACCGACACCGATACGCCCGAAGAACGGGAACGCAAGGCTGCGAAGAACGATCAGAACGTCATTGATCATGATTACCACTACGACCGCCTGTGGATCTACAACCTAGCCGCACACACGGCACACGAATTGACAACCCAGCCGTTGAATGTCGACGCCATTGACTGGTCGCCCGACGGAACCTCGATCATCGCGCGCGTCTCTCCAACACCGCGGCTCGATGACTACTGGCGCGTCTCCAAGGTTGTGCTGTTCGATACCAAGTCTGGCTCGATGCAACGCACGATCGAGGAGCATTCCGGCTACACGCCGCCGAGCTTCTCGCATGATGGGACGCGCATCTCCTTCTCGCGCTTTACGCCACGCGGCATCACCGACGTTCACATCATTCAGATCCTCGCCGGCGGGAAAGAGATCAAGCTCGAAGACAAACTTCCCGGCACTGTCTCGCAGATGCTCTGGACGGGTGCGGCCAGTCATCTGCTGGTCTCCGAATACGTTGGGGCGCATCGCCAGGAACTCGAGCTGGACCCTGTTTCCTTCACCATTACCCCGCTGCCGGGCGACCCACGAACCAGTGAAGATTTTCAAGCGAGCCACGATGGATCGGCGCTGACATTTCTTGGTGAGAGTCCCGAGTCGCCAGCCGAAGTCTTCTCATGGAAGGGCGGTGCCGCACAGCTGTTGACTTCCACGAACCCGCAAGTCGCACAGTGGAGCATTGGATCGCAGAAGGAGATTTCGTGGCGGAATCCCACCGATCATAAGACGATCTATGGTGTCGTTGTTCTTCCGCCGGACTACCAGGAAGGAAAGCGCTACAAGACGATTGTTCACGTGCATGGTGGTCCGGAAGAGGCATGGACAACCGGCTTCAACGGCAACTGGTACAACTACGCAACGATGCTGGCGTCGCACGGCTACGTGGTGTTGCTTCCAGATCCGCGGGGCTCCGACGGCCAAGGGCCGGAGTTCACGGAGGCCAACTATCAGGACTGGGGCGGCGGCGACTTCGCAGACATCATGGCGGGTGTCGACTTCCTCATCGCGCAGGGCATCACCGATCCCAACCGCATGGCAATCGGCGGCTGGAGCTTCGGCGGCTTTATGACGTCCTGGGCGGTGACCCACACCGATCGCTTCAAGGCGGGGATGGTAGGCGCCGGCGTCACCGACCTCTACAGCATGGCCACCACCACCGACATCTCCCCCAGCTTCTCGCAAGGTTACATGGGTCCGCTCGCCACCAATGCAGCGATCTACGACAAGCACTCGCCCGTGCGCTATCTCGATCAGTGCCACACTCCGGTTCTGGTCCTGCATGGCGAGGCTGATCCGCGCGTTCCCATCTCGCAGGGCCAGGAGTTCTATCATGGTCTTCGCTTCATGAATAAGGAGGCCGTCATGGTGACGTACCCTCGCGAACCGCACATCTTCACCGAGCGTGAACACCAGATCGATTCGCTCACGCGCATCCTCGAGTGGTATGACGCTCATCTCGGCAAATAGCCTTCGACTCTCCATGGCATTCGTTCACGATCTCGTGCATCGCCCGCGCAAGCTCTTCCTGCGCAAGGCTATGTTTCAAATCCATTTATGGGCTGGAATTGCACTGTCAGCTTATGTCGTCGTGATTGCGCTCACGGGGGCCATTCTCGTCTTCGAGGATGAACTCACGGCCACCACTCTGCCGCCAGGAATGTCCCGCTTCCAACCGGCGCGAACGCTTTCTATTCCGGCGGTCATGCAACACGTCACCGCGGCATGCCCTGGGTGCACTGTGAATTCCCTGAACACCCCCACGCCGACGATTCCCGCTTATCAGCTTCACGTCACAACTGCCGATCATCGTGAACTTGCCTTTGTCGCCGACCCCATCACGGGCGCAGTGCATCCCTATTCACGAACCTGGGTCAACTGGGTGCATGACCTGCATCTGTATCTTCTGCTCGGCAGCGCCTTTGGCGTGCAGGTGAACGGCGTGGGAGCCGTCGTGCTGCTGATCCTCGGCGTCACCGGGATCTTCCTGTGGTGGCAGGGGATCACAAACTGGTCACGCGGTCTGGGCATCAGCTGGCGCTCCAACTGGCGCAGGATCAACTTCGATCTGCACCATGCCATCGGGTTCTGGACACTCGCCATCATCCTCTGGTGGTCCATCTCAGGAATCTACTTTGCCTGGTACCGCCAGTTCGAGTCAGCCGTGAACGCTGTATTTCCTCTGCATGGTATGCTCGCCCCGGAACTGCCATCCTTCGACACAAACTCCACCTCGCGGGCCACGCTCACTGCCATTGTTGCGGCCGCACAGAGGGCTTCGCCGCAGGGACATCTCTTCGGCCTTAGCGACCCGTCTCTCTCAAGTCCGGTCGTGTATGCGCAAATGGACCTTCGGGCCGCGGGTGACTTCTCGCACCGCGACATCGTCACGATCTCCACCCGCGACGCTCGCGTGCTTACGGTTTGGCACTACGGCCGCAATCAGACCCTCGGCGACTGGATCATGTGGTCGATGCACCCACTACACTTTGGGACACTGTGGGGACTTCCATTCAAGATCCTTTGGTTCCTGCTGGGGCTTAGCCTAGCCGTACTCACCCTCAGCGGTCTGCTGATGTACTGGAACCGTTATCTGCGCCATCGCCTGCAACCGTAAGCCTGTGTCTCTGTGCTGCGACGCCATCGTGGGCCTGCGACAATGGAAGCAGAACAGGAGTGTGAATCGGGTGCGTAGGTCCTTGTGGGTGTGCTTGTTGGTTCTAGGATTGTGCTGCTGCACTGAGTCCAAAGCCCAGACGATGGTGTTGATGCTGAGCGATCTCCACTTCGATCCGTTTCACGATCCAGCGAAGGCAGTCCGACTCGCGGTGGCGCCCGTGGATCAGTGGCAGGCGATTCTGGATGAGCCGGATTCCGGTGGGCAGAAGGCAATGTTCGCGGCGCTGCAAAAGCAATGCGCAGCGCGCGGCGAAGATACGGACGAGGCTTTGCTGAATGCGAGCATGGCCGCATCGCACAGCCAGGTGAGAAGACCAGCCTTCGTCACCGTGAGCGGCGACCTGCTCGCGCACCAGTTCAACTGCCGTTACACGGCGGCAACGAAGACTGCTTCAGAGGCAAATTCGGCCGGAAATCAAGCATTTGCAGAGTTCGTTGCGAAGACGTTGAATTACGTCGTGAGGCGGGTGGAGAAGGAGTTTGCCGGCGAGCCCGTGTACGTTGCGCTGGGCAACAATGACTCGGATTGCGGGGATTACCGGCTTGATGACAAGGATCCCATGCTCAAGGCGACAGCCCAGGTCGTCATGGCCGGACTGCGAGATGGACACGGCCCTCAGGCACTGGCGGAGCGGGCGCAGGCCAGCGAGGACTACGCCACCGGAGGGTATTACAGCGTGCTCCTGGCACGGCCTATGCAGCGCACACGGCTTGTGGTGCTGAACGACATCTTCATGTCGACCAAGTACGCGACCTGCGCAGGCGCGAAGAGCAGTGCCGCGGCGGCGGCGCAATTGGACTGGTTGCAGAAGCAACTGGATGCCGCCCGGGAGCAGCATGAATCGGTGTGGGTGATGGGGCATATCCCGCCGGGAGTGGATGCGTATGCAACCTTCAGCAAGTTGAAGAATGTATGCACGGATGCGCCGGTTGCGGAGTTTCTTTCATCCCCGGCGATCGCCGAAGTACTGGCAAAGAACGCGGACGTGGTCAAGCTGGCAATCTTCGCGCATACCCACATGGACGAGGTGAAGCTGGTCGCATCCACGGATCCGACGCTGCCCGGCAAGGTGCCGATGAAGATGGTACCGTCCATCTCCCCGGTGGATGGAAACATGCCCTCGTTTACCGAAGCGCTGGTGAATCCCGTCACCGCGGTGATGAAGGACTATGCGGTGTATGTCGCGACCAACGCCACCGGCATCGGGACGAATTGGAATCGCGAATACAGCTTTGATAGCGCCTATCATGTAAGAGCTTTCAATCCTGATGGAGTGAGCGTCATGCTCGGAGAGTTGCGTTCGAAGGACAAGCGGGGTGAGGCCGCAATCCGCCAGTATGAGCACGACTTCTATCCGGGCGATGGGATGTCACTCCTCTCGCTCGTATGGCCGCAGTACGTGTGCACGCTCGATCACTTCACCGCCGACAGCTTCAAGGCGTGCGCCTGTCGGAACCGGCCGTAACCACCGCTCCTCGTCTTCTTTTCCCACGGGTAAGGCACGCGTCTCACGGGCCATCGACCTCCTCTGTCGCAGCGTTCATCTTTCTCCGCCTCCGATCCGATATGCACGGAAACGAGGTTGTCCAAATGGGGATGCTGGACGCGGATGGAGAGGAATTTTGTCCTCGCAGGGAACTGCACGGTGGCGATCTGGATGAGCTGCGTCTCCGCTTGCCGGATGCCTCAAGACAATCCCCGGAGCTCGTGCTGAAGCTTAGCCAGGTGGAGCAGTGCGACACCGCAATCTCGGATGCGGTGCGGTGCCATATTCATGAGATGGGCCTGCGGCAACGCGATGTCGGCCAGCCTGCACATAGCCTGACTGATCCTGAGGAGCCCACGTGTCCAAGCCAGATTCACTAGGAAGACGGAACTGGACCGCATGGCGCTCAGATCGAACTCCCTCCGATGACCTTCGTCGAGGATGCGCTGGAATGGGGAGTTCGCCCCGTTCCACGAAAGGCATGCCGGGATAAACCACCGGGAAGCTGGGCAGAGTGACGTGGAGAGGCAGGATGAAGCTCAATCGAACGATCCGCGTGCTTGTCATGGACGACTCAGCCTTCGTGCGCCAGGCGCTCAAGGATCTTCTCGAGTCGGACCCTGAGATTCAGGTGATGGGAACCGCCTCTGATCCGTATGAGGCGGTTGAGCTCATACGCACGGAAGTTCCCGATGTCATCACGCTTGACATCGAGATGCCGCGCGTGGATGGGCTCACGTTCCTTGAAAAACTGATGAGCCAGCACCCGATCCCCGTGGTGGTCTGTTCGACGCTCCCGGAAGCCGGTTCAAACGTGGCCTTGGCCGCTTTGGCCCGGGGCGCGGTGGACATCATCACCAAACCAAAGCTGGGTGCGAAGAGGTTCTTGGAAGAGGCTCGCATCTGCATCTGCGATGTCGTGAAGTCCGCCTCGCAGGCGCGGGTAAAGGATCGCCGCGCGCAGCCGTCTTCGCATGCGGTATATCCCAAGCTGACCGCCGATGCGATTCTGCCGCGAGCCGCGTCCCACGCCATGATGCAGACCACGGAGAAGGTCGTGGTCGTGGGCGCATCGACTGGTGGTACGGAGGCGCTTTCCCGGTTTCTGCAGGCAATGCCTCTGGATGTGCCTGGGATCTTAGTGGTCCAGCACATGCCCGAGGTCTTCACCGCACGCTTCGCAGAACGGTTGAACTCCCTTTGTCGGATCACTGTAAAGGAAGCCGCCGGGCAGGAGTCGATCGTGCGCGGAGAGGCCCTGATTGCGCCAGGGAACAAGCACCTGCTCTTGCACCGGAGCGGTGCCCGCTACTTTGCGGAACTGCGCGAGGGCCCCTTGGTATGCCGTCACCGGCCTTCAGTGGACGTGCTCTTTCGCTCTGCAGCACGCTACGCAGGAGCCAACGCTATTGGCGTCATCATGACCGGCATGGGAGACGATGGAGCCAAGGGAATGCTCGAAATGAAAGAAGCGGGAGCTTTCAACTTTGCCCAGGATGAAGCTAGCTGCGTGGTTTACGGCATGCCTGCGGAGGCAGTGAAGCTGGGCGCCGTGGATCTCATCCTGCCTCTGGATCAACTGGCAGGTGAGGTTGTGCGGAAGTGTTATTCGGATCACCGGCATTCAGAGTCGTCGCTGCAGGAAAGATGATATGGCAAAGACAATTCTGCGAGTCGACGACTCCCTGATGGTTCGGCAGATGGTCTCGTTTACGCTCCGCGCTGCAGGTCTTGAGGTTGTCGAGGTAGAGAACGGCCAGGACGCTCTGAACCAGCTTGCGGCGACCAAGTTCATCCCCAACCTCATGCTGGCGACGGAGAGCCAGCCGGAGATGAAGTTGAAACGTAAGGCCGCCGCCGCGACCGGCTGGATGGTGAAGCCGTTCGACCCGCCGAAGCCGCTTGGCGTCATCGCGAAGGTGCTTCCGTAGATGGACAGTCTCGTGGAAACGCAGTGGGGTGGGTCACCGCCCGGAGCCAAGCCGCCTCCGCCATCCCTGGCTGTTCTCGTACCGTTTGACGCCAGCCTCATGCAACTGCGCGCGCAGTTTGCCCAGAAGTTTCTCGAACTCGCGGGGTTGCTGCAATCGAACTCTCGACGCGCCCGCGAACTTGCCGCAGAGGCGCATCGCGCAACCGGTGCAGAGACCATCGCGCTCTGCCAGCGATCGATTGAGAGACTGCAGGCGATCCTTGCGGAGGCAGCAGCCGTCAGCCGCATGGTAGAGGTCAGTAGCGGCCGGATGGGCGCCATCCTTTCGCAATTGCAGGCCGTTGTCGTCCCTCTACGCTTGCTGACGAAGCTGCATACCCGCCTGAAGATTGTCAGCGTCCTCTCACGCATTGAGGGAGGACGGCTCCAGGGCAGCGAAGTGGACATCGCCGCATTGGCCAGTGATATCGATCATCTTGCCACGGAAGTCCAAACACGCGTGGACGGTCTCTTTGACACGGCCATATCGCTCCTGCCGATGTTGACTAAGGGGATGAAGGAACTCGATCGCTTAGCCGCTCAAGGGCGCGAGCACACGGCTCAATTAACCCGGTGTGCCGAGACAGTTCTGCAGCCGGCGATGGTGCAGCTCGAAGCGTCCAAGTCAAGCGCAAGAGAGATCGACGAGCACTTCGTGGATTTTCAACGCGCTACCGATCGCGTCATCATGTCGTTGCAATCGGAGGACCTGGCGAGACAACGCGTCGAACATGTGCAGGAGGCACTTCAACGCGTTAGAACGACCGCTAACGTTGGCGAAGATGCCACCGCTTCGGCTGGCATCCTCGCACTGCAGCGTGCGCAGCTCTGCGACACACGCGATCTGCTTTGCGAGTCCCTCCAAACGATTCACAAAGGATTGTCCGCCCTGAGACCTGTGGTGAAGAGCCTGGTGCTGCGCACGACAGAGCAGGCGCGGCAGGAGGCGAGTCAGGGGGAACGGTTGATTCCTCTGATCGAGGAAGGAACCACCTCGGTTTCGCAGACTTCCCGCGAATGCTTTCTGTCAGCCCGATCCATCGTCTCTCTGGTCGACGAGACGGTGCCCGCGATCGCAAGCATGACCAACGGTGCTGGCGCACTGCAGGCGATCGCGTCGTCCATCCATCTGCTCTCGTTGAACGCAACCATCAAGACCGCGCAATTGGGCACAAGCGGCGAAGCGATGAGCACCCTCGCGACGGAATTACATGCGATCATCGCAAGCAACAGACCGGGCATCGATGCGGTCCTGGCGGGCCTGGATGGAATCGCTCGGGCGTTGACCGAGATATGTTCCGTCAGAGATGGCTCTGGGGAGTCCTCCATGCTCGCTTCGGAGAGCGACCACCACCTGGAACAGGTACTCCGCGAATTTGCCGACACCGTTCGGACCTCTACCGCTGAGACCGACGAGCGGCTTAGCACCATCGAGCAAATGGGAGAGGCACTCGAAAAAGATTTGCGGGCTGGATGTGAGCTCGCCTCACACGGAGAGCCCATCGCCGAAGGCTTCGACAAAGAGATTGGCAGCCTGGACGCAGCCTTCGAGTCGCTTGGTTTCACGGCGGAGATGATCGCCCGGAATGCGAATCGCACGCGCAGTGAAGACCTGACAGCTATCTACTCCATGGAGTCGGAACGCTTGTTGCATGCCCAGATCTTTGGCAGTGCGACCGCGGAGACAGCCTCTCCGTCAAGTGCACGAGACAGCGTTGATCTGGCTTCGGATGTCGAGCTCTTCTAAGGTCCGGCGCGCTCCACTTAGCCGGACCGGCCGACGAGGCTAAAGCATGAGGGCCGCGATCAGCAGTTTGACGATCTGTTCCGCGCTGAGCAGGAGGAGAACGCTCTTCACGCCGTCGGTCTCGACGTGCAGACCGCGTTCAAAGGAGTCCATCAGCTTGGCTTGCTCTTCGCGGAAGAAGATCTCCGGAAGCTCGAGCTCCGGCCCGGCAGGAACCGAGACGATCGATTCAATGCTGTCGACCAGCATCGCGACCTTTCTCCTCTCGTGGCGGAAGACCAGCACGCTGGCAAGCGTCTCTGCGGGTGCCGGGTCAAGCTGCAGGAGCTGACGCGGATCGATCACCGAGACAGGCTCTCCGCGCAGGTTCAGCACCCCGAGCACCGCCGGCGGCATCGAGGGTGTACGGACCAGGGTCTTTGGAGCGATCAGAACTTCGGTCACATCGAGCAGCCGGATCCCGAAGAGCTTGCCCAGCCGGAAGGTAAGCAGGGAAACGCGCGGGCCGCCGGACGTCTCCTCGCTCACTTGGCGCTCATTCCCGATCTGCTGATGACCGACGGAGATGTCGACGATCTCCGGGTTTGAGAGCGTGGCTTCGTGGTTCAGGACGATGAAGTCGGTCCCGTCTTCCCGTTTGAAGCATCCTTTGATGACAGAGGAGCGGTGTTCGGAGAGCACGGGAATAGGCAGCACCCTTTCTGGCGAGAAGGGCATGATTGTCGTGACCTCGCTGACCTCGAAGCCAATGAAACTCTCCCCGACCTGGCAGACGATGATACGTTTCGACACTGCATCCCGCGGGATGCTGAGCACATGCGCCAGAGGAACCACCGGAACCACTTTCTTGCCGAACAGGATGACGGACTCGCAGAGCTCCGACTTCCGCGGGCTGGGCCGCGTTCCCTTGTTGTCGAGAATGGCAAGAACGCACTTCATCTCGAAGGCGAGATCGAAGTCTCCGATGTTGAAGCCAATCATCTTCTCGCGTTTCAGATCCCGCATGCGGCGGGTGAGAAAGTCTTTATCGGCAAGCCGCTGCTTGCTGCGCCGCTCGAGCAACGGAAGATTGCGAATCGA
>Ga0116230_10006338_pt1 | contig 11666 bp, 5 predicted proteins | sample S1TSphfallax_3_FD_88678 | JGI IMG/M metagenome (GOLD analysis project Ga0116230, IMG submission 88678) | Host-associated microbial communities from peat moss isolated from Minnesota, USA - S1T2_Fd - Sphagnum fallax MG | ecosystem: Host-associated > Plants > Peat moss > Unclassified | place: USA...
ACCACAAAAATTGGAATCTGTTTCAACTCTTGTTCCAAGATATTCTGTGTACATTAAGAACACATGGCGCTGTTCATATTGTAATGATCAACTGGTCATTAAAGAATAGCACCTAATATTATGGTCAGCAATTCGCACCCAAAAATAGTAAGAACCTAAAACATTCTCGCCCAATAGTAGTAGGTAACTTAGTGCAAGCCTGAAGAGAAAAAGTTTTGGTGACTCCAAGAATCTTGTAGCCTTTGTGCATGACAAGTGTGGAACAGTCATTGTCCAAACTAACATTAGTGCAGCACACGGAGAGTCATGGAAGCAAGTGAGTGTCAGATGCACAATTGGTATGTTGAAGTTATAATTGAATTATAAGGGTTACCTTTTGGAGTCTGGGATTGCAAATACATTTGAACAAACCCTTTACCAATCGATTCCATCCATTCGAGTGTTGAGAGTGAGTACCAAACTGAAACTCTGGAATTTAGATTGGTATTAGTTTGGGAAGTGAACAACCAACGAGACCAGTGTTACCCTGAGGCAATACCGCCCATTGTAGGACCATTGTTGGATAGGTATTTCCATTGTTGGACATACCTTTATAGTATTGGCAAGACAGTTTTTGAACATTTTCATATTTATTTAATATGGGTATCAAGATTTATTTTATTTTTTCCACATACCAGGTATCAATAAATATCATGTCACACAAATTACTACGAGTAAAAAAAAATTTACCATACAATAAATAGTTATCTTGTTATTATAAATAAGTTCATAGGTTTATTCTAGATATAAGCTTGAGTGAATTCAAACTTTTTTTTAATTTGGGATTTCAAATGAAAGCTTTTTTGGGGGATAAATTCCTCTCTTTTGTTATGAAGGTTCATTTTATTTTAATGAACTCAAAATATTTTAAGCCATTTAATAATTGTACACCCTGAAGTTGCCACCTAATTTTGTGGCATATCCAACCTTCCAAGTCTTGAAACTCAAAATATTTTTGCATGATGAATAAAGATCAAACTGAAAGTAAAGAGTGTGACCAAAAGTTGATGCCATTCAACATATAATTGCCACCAAAATCCAAGGCATAATGTGAGCACAACATACATGCCTTAGAGGTAAAATGTTTTTGTGAAATATAAGGGCTGACATCATAAGGAGGCAATGTGAATGAAGCATATTTATCTATACCACTTGCCAAAAATGGTAAACAAGTTTGAACAAGACACAAACTTGAAGTAAAGAGGACTTGAAAAAAGAAAACCCCCTTTATAAATGGTCTAAATGTTGACAAGGACATCAACTTCTAAAGTGGGGAGAATTCCCACAAAACTAATTACTTTCACTGAATGAAAGTTATGGGTTTTCACGCACATGGTTGGTTACAAAAAAAAGCTAAAGTTTATGGGGGAGGAAGCAATTAAGATAGGCAAGGTACTGGCAACCAATGGAAATAGACTTTGAGTTGAACTCAATTTGAAAAACTTCAAAGCTCAATGAGGCAAGGTTAGGGTGGTGGTGTGTGTAAAATAAAATTGCACGTCCCTAAGTGGAGAAGTCAGATTTCATGCACATGAATTTGCAAATCATGTTTCGCTTGGGTAAAAGGGATTTGGATTATAGAGCTTGGTTCAACACCATTTGTTGGGTGCATTTGTAACTTTTGTCCAACGTGATGGTCAGAACTCATAAATTAAAACTCGAAATGGACTCCAAAGACCAAAAAAAAAAAGATGGTCAAATAATGGGGATTTGAGGAAAGGTTAAGTGAGCACATTAGATGAAAATAGAAAACACATTTGGTTAAACCTCCTATGTTGAGAACACAAAAACGTTATGCGAATGGGCTCTTTCAATTGGGAAATAATTAAATCCCACTAAAAAGGTCGAGAGAGAAATTGGCGATAGCACCGACAGCGATCATCCCAGAGAAACATCAACAAGGATGTTGACATCTTTAAAGTGAGGGAGAATGACATCCCTTCTAGGTAGACTATCAATTGTGAGGTGACGCCTAGTTGGGGCCAAAGTCCAAACAACTGTGGGGCAACCTCGTGGCAGCTTTGGTTGCAAGTTTAAGTGTTGGACTGGGTTCAACTATTGATTTGACAAACTCACAATCCGCATAGGTGTTGATGAGTGAAGGTTTGAAGAAGGCAGCTCAAGGTGTTGGCCTTAGCACGCTAAATGCTCGACCTAATCAAAGTTTGCGATTAGGCCAAAAGACAGAAGAATCTAATCCTGGGTGACAAGGCCTTGAACCATTTGGGAAGTCCTCAATGGGTTTTAATCCCATCCGTCTAGAGGTTGGGAATAACCCAAGGTTGCGAGATAAGTATGGATGTTGAAGATTCCCCAAGTGCATGGTTTTTCATGTGCAAGTAGCATAGGTATTCAGAGCAGCATGTGAACATAATAGAGGCGACAATGAAACAACACCAAAGCATATTCAGATGTGAGAGTAAGGCCCTTGGATAGGCACATTACTAAAATTTGGTGCTGACCTCAGCTATCACCTTGGGTGGATGCCTTGTTTTGGGTATTTTGGCCCCCATCTATGCGCCTTACCTACCACTTCACATGCCTAGATGACTTGGTATAGGAAGGGAGGATCCTTACACCTACTCCGTAAGAGTGAGAGGGATCTTACACTTATAGATAGGTGTAATTTCCCTCCCATTCTTGAGGAGTAAATGTAAGATGCCTACTTTTTTCCTAAGGAAAGATATTCTAGTATATAAGGTGCCCTCCAAATACACCACAAGACTACACACCTGGCTGTAATTCTGTAGTGAACAGAGGGCATGTTCTAAATGAAAAAATTTGTTCACCAAAAGGTGGGCTATTTCACTGCCATTTTCCAGCAGGCTATTCTGTATTTCTTGATTTTATGTTGCTTTGTTATGTGTTGACATGATCTGGGTATTCATCTTTCGCACTGTTGCTTCATTTTATGAAGAAACTCAGCAATCTGTAAAGAAAAGATAAACATGCCCTCCATCTTTACATTGTCTCAATTTTTATGCCATTTAATGCACTCGGACCAAACGACTCCCAAAATACGGGCCGCCACAGCTTCGCCATGGGCAGTCCCTTATCTCAGGAACAGCCCAATGCTTGCTTTTCACAAAGAAAACATTCTCTTGAGTGTTTTAGGCAAAGAGTCACTCCTTCTGAGGCCTTGAATAAGGTCAGATCATTTGAGGCCCCGCTTTACACAAGGAGTGGAGCCCAACATTCAACTCAAATCGAGCAATCCTATGGGTGCTGCCACAAAAATCAGTGCTAAGGGCTTTACACTAGAGTCCAGGAGTCTTGAGGCCACACTAAATTAATATTATTTTAATTTATGACTGTTTGGCCCTATGATCGTCCCAAGGGCGAATAAAACATACACATACATTTGGGAAGCCAATTCACATTTAATTTTGAAACAATAAAATATTATTTATTCCAGGAAGTGTATCCAGCTTGATGATACACATAGCTAGGAAGTGTGTCAAACTGGAGCCCAGTTGCCCTTGAGATCCTGTGAAGGTTTGGAGAAGGATGTCATTTGTAGCATTCAATGAGTGGGAGCCTGAATGAGCTAGCTTGTCGTTTGATCATGGCAGCTGAGGTGTGCTACTCCTTTCTCTCCTCTTAGACTCTGAAAGCACCTTGATCTTGGGGCTGCCACTTGCATCCATGGTTGTCATATTATTTATTGCTTAGATTGTTGAAAGTTGCTTGTTTGTAGGCTCTTGAGTATCAATAGGTTTGGTGCTTAATATCTTGCACACGTACATGTCAAAGCACAAACCTGAAAAAAGAGGGATGAACCTTAACACTCTCCCTTGAGAACCTTTTACTAATTCAATCTTGTATGAGTGGTTCCATTGTCAGGTGTCTCTAGTACATTGCCATAATTTTTTTCCAAGCTCAAGCTTCAACGGGAATGGTTAATTGTCTAGTGACCAGTTCTTGTGGGGAAACCCAAACCCATACCATCAACACACACAAAGTTCCCTTCCTCTGCTTTGGCTAAATAGTCAGCAGTTGGATAGTCCTTCAGTCACGCTACCTAGATCCTAAGGGAATCTCATGAACACAATTTTGTCCTGCCACCACATTGGGTCAGCTCCACTAAGGGAGCCTTCTCAAATTGAGAGGTGGCATAGCTAGCTAGGTGAATTGCTTGAATCATCCTTCTCAACATCACTGTGGAACTTTTGATTTCATTTATCTGCCAATCAACTTCAAGTAAGAAGTGTAGTCTGTGTTGGTCGATGTTAGTGGATGCAAAAGTCATATCTTAGTATGTACATCATGTGTCGATGATCAAAGTTTGATAGTGAATGTTCTTTGGTATTGAAAAGAGGCTTATGGATTCTCAGCTTCAAGTTGCTTCAAAATGAATGTCTGGCTTGGTATAGTAGCTGGGTGTAAGACAAGTCTTTTGGTTTGTCAGTTATTGAGATAACCCAATAACTAGTTGGGCACAGAAGTTCCTTGGTCTCTTATGGAAGTAAGATGCCAGGCTCCATTATCAAAGAGAAGGTTTCTGCAGTGGAGGGTTATATTTTCATTTAAATACAGTTTGTTGTTTTAATCATTTGATAATTATTATAATAATAGTCATGCAATTGTTGAAACATATATTCATTCTTATTTTTGGTGATATATTGGATATCGAATTGTAACAAAATATGTGTTTTTATCGAAAATACCATACTATATGTTAACACACATTGCAAAGAAAAATAAAATTCAATCACAATATTAAGGCATTACATTTTCATATAAAATACATACACATTCATTTACACAATAATTTGAACATTTTCATCTATTTCTTAAAATCAAATACAAACATCATTGTGCATTTTCCCTTTCATTCATAGAAACTATAATCTTTAGATCCCCAAATAATTTACCTTGAAATTAAAACTTTTTTCATGGAGCCTCTAGGAAGTATTGTATTTAAATACATAATACATCATGACCTTATATTGAAATGAATAGTGTAAATATTCATATCTTGATGTACAATTTATTGTTTATTATCTTATATATTTAGAAATGTTTAACATCAATCATCAATCTTTGATTTATACATTGTAAATTTATGAAACATACCCATGTTTGAATCAAAATTAACTTTAAAAAGTTAGTTTCTTTTATCATTCTATCATTCTATTATACATATGTTCAATTGCATATGCATGTAAAACATAAACATAAATTTTCATATTCACATGTGATTTTCCAAAACATATGTAAAATATATTCTAGGAATCAATGAAAAATAGTCATTTAAAATTTAAAGAAACACTTATGATGTTTGAAAAAATAAATTCAAATGCATATTAAACAATGGAATTATTAAAAAGGCCTTCCTAGAAAAATCCCATTTTCTTGTAGTTCGCAAATTTTGTAGGTAGGTTTAGAAAACCTTTGTAGTGTTTATTTCACCCATTCACCAAATATTGTCATGAAAAATTATATTATTTTTAAAATCATTCACTTACAATAGTGTGCATTGTGAATATGAAAATTCTATATTATTTCAAACATCCATGTTTGTCTATAGGAGCTGCCCAACATTCATGTTGCACCCAATTACAACATACATTTATTTTGGCCATTGACTATTTCAAATGTGTCCTAATTTCAAGTTTTGCATGTATGTTGAAAATATCTTTCTATTGAATGAAAATATTCAAAATACTTGCATTACCATTATTGGAGTTATTAAAGCACATTAACACTTTTTATTGCAATATTCATGTAAATATAGACATAAAATTTTCATATTATGTAAATACTTAAATGACATAAAAATACCAAGTATTTCAAATATTGGACATAATGACCTTTTATTTTTCATGTATCAATGTCATGTTTCAAAATATTCACAAAACACACCCAATGATGGAATTGCAAACAGTTCCTTACATGAGTTGATTTTAGATTTATTCCCAAAACTTGTAGCTAGCATTTAAAAACCTTTCATAATTACCTCTTTAGCATGATATTGGCACCCATGTAGTTTTTGAACCTTCATGTAATCACATATTTACATATATCAACATTCACATGTTAATATATTGAATGTAATGTCACAATCAATTGTATACTTAATGACATTTCTATGTTAATACAAGTCACAAAATTTGTTGTATTCCATTCACATATCAAATATATAATTGTTGCAGGTTATTGAAATCTAAATGTTTTGCTAAAATTTATTCATAACAATTTTATTTTAAGTTTTGAATTATGTTCATAATGTTTCATAATATGTATTCAATGTTATCACACTTGAATCGACAAATGTCAACAAAGTACTAAACAAGAAAAATATCAAATGTCCTATCATGAACATTCATATATGTATAATAAAAACATGTTGAACAATTTAAATGTTTTATAATCTAATAGCCTAAATACATAGGAATATGTTTGATGAAAGATTTGTAAAATAATGTAGTGAACAATAAAATTATCCAAAAAAAATCCTAAAAGGATCCAATTTGTAGTCTTTAAAAAGCCCATAGTTTCCAATTTTTTTATTCCCAAGTCCTTTTAGTTGCCCTTATGAAACCTTGCAAACCGTTAGTGAGATATATTATCATTGAGAGAAACACCTTTGAATAAACAAATTTGATATATGTCAATTCACAACAAATTTCCACATCCATTTTTTCATCTCACAATATTTTTATATATTAATTGAAATTATGCAGACCAATGTTTGTTTGGGGCGAAAATTCACCAAATTTCAACCTGAAAAATATGATTTCGACCTATACAAAGAGTTTTCCATGGAAAAAATGGCCTAAATTCACTAGATTTCAAGGATTTTTTTTTTTTCAATTTGCAAATGTTTATGATAAGTTCTAGCAAGTAGCCAAGAATATAAAAGAATCTTGTTTTTTTTTTCCTACTTTCAAAGTTTCATATCTAGTTTATACCCAAATCTTACTAAATCATCTTATGGATGATCGCCACTTGAGCTACATCACAAAATTTATGGATCATATTTGTGTACAAATTATGTTAAGAATGTCTTTTTAAGTTCATTATTCCCAAGTTTTTTATATCATTCTAAACCATTGAAATTTATTGTAATAAAACCTATCATGTTTCAACAAATTGTTAAAAATATTGCTTATAATTCCCCAAACTTGTAGCTCCTACTTTGGGAAACCTTCAAACAACCATCCTTTCTCTTTTTGAATATATAATCCTCTAGTAGTTAACCTTTAAATTAAAGCCTCTATAATGGACTTTCTAGGAAATACATACAATGCACATCATATTTAAGTATTCATTTTATATTTAAAGTTATCAAAAACATTTTTAATGTTAATGAACAAATTGTTTTACATCGATTTACACAAGCTTCTTCATGTTTCTTAACCACAACACTATAGTTGTGATGAACACAATTGGATGATGTTCCTTGTATTGTTGTTGTTGTTGTTGTTCTCGTTGTTATTATTTCTTCTTGTTCTCCTTGAACTTCTTCCAATGTTGAACATGTCAAAGCAAAAGCTCCACAAAGAAACAACAACAATAACAAGAATATGGATCTATTCCTACTCGAGCAATATGTGCTTAGATGGCAAACCCATTGTAGCAAGAAGAAGAAAAACAAGAGATTTGGAGCACACTACATCCTACTACCATGTGCTTTGCAGCAAATGATGTGCAACAACAAAAGTTTGGATTACAAAAACACCTTAAACCCTAGCTAGACCCTAAAGCTTTCCTTAATTCTAGGGCATAGATTTTCTAGAACCATATGCACCCATAATCATGGAGAATTGTCCAAGTAGAAATTCTTTTCTATGATCATCATTGCACAAAACCCATCAACACAAAATGCTTTTGTTTATGTGAAAAAACAAATACCTAAAGATTATTTTTTAATAGTTTATTTTGCATCTTTGTGTTTGCAACTTTGTTGGTATTTTTTTTTGGGTGTACTTTCCTTATGGATTTTTTCTTTTACTTTGGGAATAGGGAATGTTTTATTTTTGGAGATTTTTTTTTGTTGTAAAAGTGAAGCCACATAATGAATGTTAGAATAGTTCTTGTTGTTTGTCTAAGCCTTTTAAAAATAACTTTTTATGCAATGTGAAAAAAAGCAACAAAGGAGAAACATTGTTATAATAGTTTGGAAGCACAAAGCAAATTGCAGAAAAACAAGAATAACAAGAATAACAACAAATTGGAAATGGAGAAAAGAGAAGGGACATTGGATGAATCAAGCATCATTAGACAAAAATCAATGTTGTTGAAAGTGGAAAAAACTTGTCACCCAACACCATTAAAATAAAATAAAAACTTGTAATATTCAAGTTGGAAAACAACAAATTAAAGCAATTAAAAAATGAACATAGTAGATTATCATGTTTTAAATGCTTTCAAAGTTCTTAGTTTTAGCTTTGTGAAAAAATCATAGATCTACTTGTTGTTGATGATGATGATGATGATGATGATGATCTTGCCATGAACTTCATTAGCACTATTAATGATGTACCCCCAAAACTCCTTGATGGACTCAACTATGAGTCCAAAGGGTGAAAATAATGGAAGGATAAGGAGTTGGAGCATGCTTCCTAATTTGTAGCACTTTGGGGGTAAAAGGGCATGTTGGAGCTTTGGGATGGGGACTAAGAAAAGTGACAAGCAAGTTAACTACTCACACAAACTTGCACAAACCAAACAACAAGTTGGTTAGTGCGTAGTTGGAGCACTTTTGGTGCACATATGAGATGAGCCATGTGCAAACATGGACTCACAAAACTTACCACAACCCAAACTTGAGGGAAACCACTACCTTCCCCTATATAATATTCTTTGTGCCTAGCCATAAGGCCTACACCCAAATGTCATTTTGTCCTTGGACTCCCAAGTTGAAAGTTTCAAATTTTTTGAAATTGGGACTTCCACGACTTTGAAAGCCCATAACTTCTTGTGCAAACTTCTGATTAAAATGAAGCCTAAAGAAAAAGTGTAGCCCTTATTGAAAGCTTTTCAAAGATATGTAGCATGCTACCTACACATAACTAAATCAGGGTGATTCATGACTTTTAATGGTCTTTCTTTTGGCCATAACTTATATTTAAAGTACCCATGGGCCATGGAAGCCCATTTTAAACATATACATTCCAAGAGATTTCAATTAATATAAATAAATCTTCGATCTAATGAGTTTTGACCTTGCAATCACCCTTTAAAATTTAAGAATCCATTAGGATTCCAACTCCCAAAATGGGAGTTCACTTGGGAATGTGTGGGTTCATTCCTTCACACTCTCCTACACTCTTGGGAGCATGGAATGTGATTTTTGGGCTTCACTCTTGACCCGCTCCTTTATAAATCCTTGCCTTTGTCGCAAGCCCCAAGGTTAAGGTTACGACAATTCATGCTTTAAATGTTAAAGGTGTGTCAATTCAACTTTGCGAAAAAAAGATCTAATTGATGATAATGATGTTGCCATGAATTCAACAATACTAACTAATTAAATCTAGATGTGAAATTGTTTTTTTTTGTTGTTTTATGAAAACTTAGAAATTGCAATTATTGTTGTTGTTAATAATGATATAATCTTGTTATCTATCATGTAAACTAGGACCTACACGTTTGGTTTGTATGTTGAAAAGGATAGGATATCCACAACTTTGAAAGAGGATTAAAGTTTATTAGGTAATAACAATAACAAAAGTAATGAATGCAAGGTGCATATCCTTTTCAAAAGTTTTAAGTCAAAAGTGAAACCAAATGAATTACCAAGAATTGCATCTATTGTTACAATTGAAGGGAGTTGTTACAAAAGAAAGAAATGTAACTAAATGGAATGTCTACAAAGTTGAAATGTAATTCAATGGAACCTTAAAAAGGGGAAAAAATGCACCTGAATGGAGATCTTGTACAGAGAATAAATACAATTGAATGGTTGAATGGATAAAAATTCCTAGGTAAAGGAGTTCAAATACACTTGGTGATTATAAGCAATTGCAACATCAACAAGTTTAATAGCTCACCATTTTATCAACAAATCAAAAGTTCACAAATTGGTAAACTTTACAAATCTTTTCATCATATGTACTCCCTTTGTTATTGTTGATCAAAAGTTCACACCTCCAAGTTTGCTAAATGGGTGGTTTTCTAGAATGTCTATCAAGTGCTAGTGATCATGACCGAGTCTTCTTCTTCCCTATTTGTTGTTGGAAAATGTAATAGAAATTTTGAAATGGCACATGTATTTGTATAATAATTAGTTTTGTGTTAAATTTTGGAACAAATTTTTATTTTACTTATTTGCACCCACCGTCGGGAAGCAATTGATGAAGTTAGTGAGTGGATAGTCATTGTGGTAAGTCAATAGTGATGAAGTCCAATCTTGTGTAGATTCACAAAGATGGTGATCATTTAACAATTTTGGTGAACAACTTTCTCTCTTTCTTTCTCTTTTTCACCACACACACACGCGCGACAACTTACATGATAACATTCAATTGTTGTTTACCTTTGAATGATTTTTGTTGTTGTGGGAAATCTTTTATGCAAATTTCGTAATTCATCAAGATAATGAATTTTTTGCTTGTTAGATTTCATTTTTAATTAATCAAGTTGGGTGATTAAAGCTTCCCAAACCATTCTTTTAACAAATCCATTGTGGGAAATTTGAAACCCAAGTTTTGTTGAAAAGACCTAAATTAACTTATTGAGTAAATATTTTCTATTTGCAAATGAAGTTTTTTTGTTACTGATGTAAAATGTAATTTAAAATTTCAAACATTTCATATAGAGATTTCAAATTTCAGTTTTTGATATTCAAACATTTCATATAAAGATTTCAAATTTCAGTTTTCAATATTCAAACATTTCAATTTTTAATTTTCAATATTCAGACATTTAAGTTGTTAGTTTTTAGTATGTAGACAATTCAGTTTTTAGTTTTAAGACATTTCAGTTTTCAATATTAAGACATTGTAGTTTTTAACTTTTAGACATTTTTATTTTTATTTTTCAGACATTTTAGTTTTTAATTTTCAGACATTTCAATTTTCTAACATTTCAATTTTTAATTTTCAGTTTAGACATTTCAATTTCCAGTTTTCAATATTTAGACATTTCAATCTCCAATTTTTCAATATTTAGACATTTCAATTTTCAGTGTTTCAAATTTCAACTTTTAGTATTCACACATCCAAATGTAGATATTTTTATTTTCAAATTCCATATGCTTCACATAGATATTTCAATTTTCAACTTTGAGTAGTCACACATCCAAATTTAGATATTTTAGTTTTCAAATTCCAGATGCTTCACATAGAGATTTCAATTTTCAATTTTCTACTTTTAGTATTCACACATCCAAATTTAGATATTTTAATTTTCAAATATTTCAAATTCTAGACGCTTCACATAGAGATTTCAATTTTCAGCTTTTAAGTGTTCACACATCCTAATACAAACATTTTAGTTCTCAAAATTTCAGATTCCAAACATTGCACATATAAATTTCAAATTTTAATTTTCAACTTTCAAAATTCAAACGTTTCAGTTTTCAAAATTTTAGATTCCAAACATTCCATACACTGTAGTGCCTTGGCAGGTTTGGCACATGCTTCTCAAAAAATTAATTAATTTTGAATATTCAATTTCAAAAA
>Ga0116230_10006340_pt1 | contig 11665 bp, 5 predicted proteins | sample S1TSphfallax_3_FD_88678 | JGI IMG/M metagenome (GOLD analysis project Ga0116230, IMG submission 88678) | Host-associated microbial communities from peat moss isolated from Minnesota, USA - S1T2_Fd - Sphagnum fallax MG | ecosystem: Host-associated > Plants > Peat moss > Unclassified | place: USA...
AGATTTAAATTCATGGAAAAATGTGTTTCCAAGAATGTACATAGATTCTTACATTGTAAATAAAAATAAATAGTTGTAATATATTGTCATGGTTGTTGGCATAATTAGCTTGGAATACAAACATATATTTTATTGCATTGAATATAAAAAGGTACATTATGTATGTATGTTATATTTTACTTCCATTTAACATCAAATCTTGACAACATTTTTTTTTTTTTTTTTTTCAAAATGTGGGAAACAATATTGCGATATTGGGTAAGTCATTGCAATTCAAAAGTCATAGAAATGTTAGCACAAACTTGGCAAAAAGACCTTGTGTTTTTCATAAGTAACAATCTAATACTAGAACAATTGGTGAGTTGGTGTATCACAAACAATTATTCTAGAGCAAGTTTTGTATATGTCTTATAGGCTTTCAATTGTGTAGTGTTCAATTTTTTGAACCCATTCACTAACGATGTTTTTGGTATGCCCTCACTTTCACAAAAAATTGCATGTATAAATCCTAGCATCTTATTTTATAAAATTTAGTTAGTTTTTATTGTGTTGTGTGATATTCAAGTTGTGTTATGTTTAAAGTGATAATGTTAAATTTCTATGACCTTCCATTCAATGATGTATTAAAAACTAGGTATTTTTTTTGGTATTAAAAAAGAGAGACTATGCATAACTCAAGGAGTTCCTCCTTGTAATTTTTATAAATGAATACAAATCATTGAAAATTAAAGTGTAATAGGTAAGCTTTTTCATTGATGACGAAATGTTTGGCCCTCTCCTTTGTTTTTCTTTTGTTGTTTACATGTGCGTTTGAATTTATTGAATGAACCTTTGAAGTTTTTAAAAAAATTCCCAACAATGATAAGTTTTTAAAGCAAGTGCAAATAATAGTTTCAATCCAATATGCACCACCAATATGAATATATGGTGCATTTCACATGGTAATGTGGATGAATTTTGGTTTTGTCATTTTACCATTGGATATTGAATTATTGTACTTCACATGAATCAATGATGGCTTTTCCCTCAAGGCAACTAATTATAATGCATCAAGGCATGCAATCACTTGAGTGCTTGTTTCAATGTCATGGCCACAAGTAAACTAGATGTTTTGGGTGCATCTTGACAATTCATATGTCATTGAATCAATTGAAAAGAGGAAAAGGTGAAAAGACAAAAGAAGTAATCAACATTACGCTCACAAAACCTTGATAATTTTGAACATTGACCATTTGGAATGGCATGCACATTTACATGCATGATTGAAATTTACTTTTGGAAGAATGTAAAACATATATTCATGCAAGTGGATTTAAAATGTAATACATATGGAGATTCCTAATACAAGTATTCAATGTTTGTCATTGTATCATCATGAAAAATGATTTCATCTATTTCAAAATATTTCTTACCTTTGTAATTAATTGTGAGAAAGAATAAAAGTCTCCATGCAATGTTAATTTTATTTTTACAAATTAAACTTTACAAAATTTAAGCTTGAGACTTTTGGTGGGGGAGTCGGTACCTCATGGAAGCTTTTATAGAACTTTCATAATATTTTATCTTTCAAGGAAATTTTTTAAATAATTTCATCATGGTTGGATTAAAGTGGATGGTAAGATGATAATACAATGATGTAAAAAGTTGGACACATGCAATTGCTCCCTTTATATTGAAAAATATTTTTGAGAAGATCCCCAAAAATGTTGTTTTTTAAGCTTTATGTTTTTTGCAAATTTGATAAAAAAAAATTGTATAAGGTCTTAGGAAATACACCATAACTTGTTTCAAATACCTTACTAAGTATTGCTTGTCACAAGCATTACTTCATAATATAAACTCCTTGATTGAACAATTGATTTTAACCACCATGAAATTTGATGATATGAAATCTACCATGTGAATGTAATGGTTTGAGGTGTGCAAGCTAAACCGCCCAAATTTCACTCTTTTTGAAATTCGTTTCATATATTCATTTTTTTTGCTTCTATATTGATTTAACATTTTGATCAATAAAAGGCTTAGCAAATAAAAGACTTGTGGCACTAAGTGGGGTGACAAGTTTAGTTATAAGAAAAACCTTGCCATAGTATTGATTTCTATTTTAAAAATAAAATAACTAGTTAACATTGGTCAAGATGTCCAAAAAAATTCCAAACTTAGGCTAAAATGTTAGAAAGTATTTTAACCGTTGACTAAGATGCCTAAAATGATTCCAACCTTAAATCAAAATGCTCCAAAACATTTCACCCTAACCCCAAACATTAAAAAATAATCAAACCTTCAAATGATGTTCTGAAGGTTTGTGAAGTGGTATTAGGGGTAAAAATTGCCAATTATTGACTTTGTGATGCTTTAAATGACTTCAACTCTAAATCGAAATGCTAAAAAAAGTTCACCTCAATCCTAAATATTCAAAAATATTTCAACTTTAATGCAAAAATGATGCACCCAAGGTTTGTGAAGTGGTATTAGGGATAAATGAATTGTCAATTCTTGATTTTGAGGCCTAAAAATGATTTGAACCCTAAATCACAATGTTCAAAAACATTTCACCCTAATCCCAAATTTTCATAAATATTTCAACCTTAATGCATAAATGATGCACCCAAGGTTTGTGAAATGGTATTAAGGATAAAAGAAATTGTCAATTCTTGATTTTGTAGTGGAATAAAAACCCAAAATGGTGGAACTATTATTGAGGTCCCTAGAACTACTATTAAGATGATTAAAACTATTATTAGAAATCAATGGAACTCTTACTAAGGTCAGCATAATGATTATCAAGGATGGTGGATTAATATTAATATTGGTGGGATTAATATTGCTACCAAAATTGTAAACATTCTTACGATAAAACTCACAATTGTATGTAAAGTATTTCTCCATTCCTTAATTTTAGTTTTAACAAATGAACATACATTTGTATGTGCTACTTTTGATGATGGGGTCCAATATTTGAAACGGAATTATTGAATTTCATTAAAATTATCATATGCATTGTAACCTTATATATGGAAGTTGAGTTACAAGCCAACATATTACATATGGGACATAATTTGCAAACCAAATTGCATTATTTTTAATTTATATAAAAACACGTATATCATGAATAAATTATTTGACAATAGAAAAGAATGTTATTCAAGAAATTAGTTCAAAAATATTAAGGTCGAAGAAATGGAAGGAAAAAACCTTGTGCATGTTCTTGAAATTTGAAAAATGTGGCAAACCACATTCACACAAATAAGTGCCACCAACCCATTGTTTTTTCAAATATCACAATTCCATCCACAATTGATAGCTAAAAATCCAACTCTTTAATTCCAAGAAATTCACATGTTAAATCTTCTTATGCACTAAAATATAAAGCTTGGACTAAAATAAATTTGGCAACAAAACCTTAATCACATAAACTATCATCATGACCACATCAAATTGTCAAATCAAACAAGCCTACACTTGTTGGAAAGGTAACAAAATGCACTTAGGCCACAAAATTCCAAAGCTTACACCTTAATAATGATAGAAATACATTACAAAACTTGAAATTTATTTTTTAACAAATTCACCAAATGTGAAAAATACAACATTCAATGACAAGTTGTTATGACTAGATTTTTAGACCATCTCTCTTGAGGCATAAGTTATTGTAATAATCAAACAACTATGGAATAAAACCATATTTAAATTTAAAGAAAGATATGGGGGTTCTCAAATGCTAAAGAAAGGTTCAACATTATCATATAATTCTCCAAATGGCAAGGAGAACACTAGAAGAAATTTGGAAATAACAATTTAATTTGTGACTAGATTTTAGTTGTAATAAACACTTGCAATGACAAAATGTCTTAGTCACCTACAACAAGTGGATTAGACGACTAGTTGCAGAAGACCCCATATGGCATGGAAGTAAACCTATGCAACTACAATTTATATTTTCATTCATTATCATGAAAAAATATAAATATGACATGGACTCCATGTAGCTTAAATGGAATTTGACCTATGCGACCACATTTGCAACTACATTATGAATAGTCACATAATGCCATGTGTCATAACTACCTAACCTAGCTTCCTACACCAACCTATTTGGCCTAGCCTATTAGGCTACATACTTACCTACCTATCTACCTAGGTAAAAAAAAAAGTAAATATGTAACAAATGCCATGCCTAGCCTACCTAGCCTAACCTATTTAATTTTGCTTAACCTAACTTGACTTAAGTTAACCCATAGGGTGCAAGTATGAAAATTTGAACTCCTTACTTCCACAAGGATAAACAAGTCCATAACCAATTCCTCACACCCTTAAAAGGTGATTTCATGAATTTATTTTTGTTTCACATCTAATTACATACATTAGTTACATAAGTAGCTAGGAAAATAGGTTATAAGTAGCGATAAGTAAGGTAAATGGCCTGCTTAACTAACTATTTAAATGACATATTTACCTAACTATTTACTTAAATAAATGGTCTATGTATTTCCCTATTTAATTAGGACATAGATGGATTACCTACTTAAGTAAATGGTTTATTTACTTACCTACCTACTTACCTAAGTTATTAAGTAGTTAGGTAATAGTTGCCTACTTTATCTTACCCTAATTTAGCCTCTTAGCAAGTACCTAATTATAACCTATCTACCTTAGTTTAACATGGGTGCAAACACAACCCACATCCACGCCCTTTTTTGGTGTGGTTATTAAGGAAACATTGGAGAGATTTGTTCATTGTCCATATTTCTATTATAATTGTTTCATGACAAATTAATCAATTCCAACTAATTTTATTAAATAAATTACAATTACAAGTCACAATAAATTCAACTTAAAATCTCAAAATATCATAATTATTTCTAATTATGTTTTAAATTAGAACTTTCAATTTTTAACTCCATCCATGTATTGATTTAAGATAAAAGAAATTGGAATCATGGTTATATTTATGGAAAAATGCTATTAAAACATTGAAATTGTTGATAAATAATAATGCATTGAAAGCATAAATGTGAATTTTAGAAACCTCAAAAAACTTGTGTTAATTGGTTTTACAAAAAGATTGTTAAGATTGGTTACATTGTTATATAAAAAAACCTTTTTGAACATGTAATTTTTTTTTGAAACACTTCAAACTTTACAACAAGCTTTATCAATACATATTAAATGGTGTTACACGAAAACATTTCCATTTCACAATAAATTTCCACGCAATTTGTTTGCATTTACACAATTTTTAAAGCTTGTTACAACAATAGTGTGTCATGTTTTCATTACTACACATGTTTAAATTAAAGCTACCTATCTTAGCCCACTTATTAGGTAATAATAACATATTTTAACCTACCTACTAATCAATAAACAAACTTGTACACTTTGAATTTCAATAGTAGAAATGTTACATGTCATTTAATCAATTATTATAGTTGCAAATACAATTTGCAAAGGCAACTCAATTGTCAACTATTAATGAATGCCACCAATGATGGATGACATATGTTCACTTTTTATTAATATTTTCATTTAAACTTGTGATAATCACAAATTGTAATCACATGTAAAACTAAAATATGAATTTGTTATATTGTGATTGCATATGCAACTACATATGTAATTACAAGCGTAGTCACAGAATGAATTAAGTTGTATAGTTGCACATGAATCACAAAAATAGGGTTGAAATGGATGAGGTTCTTTAAATGGTGATGTATAACACCATTATATGTATACAAATTTTGTTACTAGTTGTCATCCCTAAAACAAATATTTTGGTTCAATGTCCATGAAAGGGTCACCAAATGGTAAGACCATCTAGTGACAATATTGCATGGAATATGGAATTATATAAATTAGAATTCTTCACTTGATATTGAGTGATGTTAAAAACAAAAATCTAACTAGAAATTTTCCAAAAAATAATTGAATTGAATTGAATAAGAATCAAGAATATCATATTCTCAAATAAGAGTTTTACAATGTTAAAAGTTCAATAAGCTTTCATTGAATAATAATTTGGTAGGTAGTGAAAAAAATTACATATTATAAAATTTCTATAAATTTAACTATAATGATATAATCTTCTACAAACATTTAATTAAAAATATTCACAAGTCTCATAGATCAAACTTCAACAAGTTTTCAAAACGAGAGAATAAATATGAATTATAGGGAAATCTGTTTTTGGTATAAAGTAAGTGTACATTTTTTCATGAAAAAAATTGTAAAAATTTTATACAATATATTCCTTTTTGAAAATTGATCTTACAAAAATTCCTAAAAACCAAAAAAAAAAGGATCCTTTTTTTAATCAAAAGTGAGGCTTAAATATTTTAGTAAAAGTTGGTGTCAACAACCTTGAAGAACTATAAAAAATGTTTTGATAGAGGCAATGTCAAGCAACAAGCTATTTAGTACCCCTAGTAAACCTTCAATGATTCCTTAAGGGGTCACCATCATCTATTAGTAATGTAGTTGTTGCCAAGCTAAAAAAAATTAAAAACTTGTTAATTTAGTAGTCCAATCACTACTAAATGTTCAAAACTTCGAAAAACCAAACATTGTTTTTCCTCTAGTAACTTTTATATATGCAAATGTGCTTAGTTAATATTTGATCATTATAGGAATGGACAAAGGAAATGGCTTTCTATAATGTGAAATTCTCTTGCTAAATTGCATGATAGACTTAAGGTACAAATTAAGGTATTTTTAGGAAAGTGCACATTCAACTACCTAGTCCTAGTATAAATGATATACTAGGGATTTATCTACAACATGTGTAGTATTACAAATTTAATGTGATTCACAACAAATGTGATTCTTCTCCATATGCATAAAATATATGAAAATACATGTCATGGAGACTATAACATTATTGAAGGCACATATTTTAATGTGCACACAATACAAAATCCTTTTAAACAACATGAAAACTTACAAGATGCTACCAACAAAGAATGTGACAACAAAATTGATAGATATATATAACATTTAGTAGCAATGTTTTTATTTGGGGAAAACTTTTGCAACTTGGCAACTTTTTTTTTAAGTGGTGATTTTCAGGGTTTTTTCTGCCATTTTTCAAAAATAAAATAAAAATAACTACATTTAGACCTAGGTATTTCCTAGGTCAGCACTTGCCAAATGCTTTTGTAAGAATGTTATAGCCCACCTAGGACAATTGCCATTCAATGCTAATTAATGTTGGGGATACTTGCCAATGGATCTTCTTGGAGAATTTGAAAAAAAAAAAAGAAGGTTTAATAGGGAGTGGTCAACATTTGTATGGATGGTAATGTTGTGACTTGTTCTAGAAAAGTAACATGCTTATGATAAGGCAAGTGATGAACAAGTGGTGCCCACAATTGTCCACATGATTATTGTTAAATGTATGTATATAAAGAATACTACCTATTTTTGTTGCAAACATGTATGCACAAGTTAGTGGCTCCAACCCCTATGTGTTGTTCATTAAATGTGTTTGTTACATTCACAAATTAAGGAGCCAATGGAGATGTATTAGCCATTATTCAAGTTAACGTGATTCAAATTATATTTTACTTCCCATTCAAGCACGAATGTTTACTAAATTTATTCAATGTTAATGTTTATAATATGTCAATCATAAATGTAACATTTGGATAAATTTAAAATAATCCAATGAATATAGAATACCCAAAAAAAATATAAATAAATAAAAATATATATATATATAAACATTGTTTTGCCAATTTCAAGTTGTTACATTAGCTTGTTAAGACTATTTACATGCTTAAAGGTGCATCTTTGAATGGGTACATTCATGAATGTACCCATTTGAAAACTAGAAAATGTCCACGTGGTTTAAACATGATTGTTCTATTGTTGTTTATTGCATGTTTTAAGAATTACAAAATGTTTGCATGGTAGAAGGCTACTAGTGGATAGGACTATGTCGCATCTAATAACCATATGTAGAATTGGATGTACTAATTTCATTTCTTTCATAAGGTTTCACATATACATCTCACCCAAAGCCTAATGTTTAATACACAAAATTTGACAATTGTGAAGAGGTCTTTTGTCCACAATCATTGTGTCTTGAAGTTGTGAACATTACTTTAGGTGTAAAGTATACCTTTGTTTTCCTACATGTATTAGTGGGTCACCTAGATAATTTGGGGGTTCACTCTTATTTATGTAGAATTGACATGAGTTCAAAATAAAGCATTTGACTTTACCTTGGGAAAAAAAAAAAGATATTATAAAACAAATTAGGCCCAAAGTTTATATATATATATAAAGTTGGCTAAACATATAATTATATGTTACATAATACATGTACATACAATGTGTTCTAGGTCGATTCATGTTATTATGAACAAAAAATGCCCCAAAATTTGAGTTTTTACAAGGAGTGGATTAGTTAGTCAAGTATGATATGGCATAACATGATAAGTCATTGAAAAGAATATTTTTAAAATTGTGATTTACAAATTGCTAAAAGAGATAAAGAGATGATTACAAATTATAAACAATTTTCCCAAAGACAAATGCACACAAATGTTTTTGCTAAAGACACAAAAGACATTGTGAGTTACAAGCTAAAACTCATTACACCCAAACAAATAAAGGTGGATGTTAAATGAAAAATTAATGTTGGGCCCGGTTTTTATTATTTTAGGCAATTTAGTAATCTAGACTTATTGGTAGTAAGTAGCCGAATCAATGTAGACTTATCAAGAGTTGATAGACTTGACCAACTAACCCCATTGATGTAAGGAAGAGCTTGGTTGACTTGCTTAACTATTTTGCTTAATTGTAAGAGGTATTAGCAAAATCAACAAGGTAAATAAATAGGGAATACATTAATGGATTTGAAGTTGTTGTGGTTGCCATTTGGATATGAGGTGGCAAGATCACCTCACCTACTTAAGGGGTTGATTCGAAGTGTGCAAGTGGGGTTTGTTGTTGTAAACTCATGGGAAGAATAATGTTTTTTAAATTTCTTCAGTGTGGATTAGGTAGCACTTAATTTTGAAGGACTACATTAATGTTGTTAAATTGTTCAAATGTTTGTGTGATAGAATAGATCATATTTGAAAAGGTTGGAGTAATGGTGCAAAATTACTATATTATTCTAGCAATATTGTAATGTTTGAATATGCAAAAACAATGGTTCATTCTTTCATTTTGATGTGTTACTTGTTATATTTGAGTGTGTGTTACTTCAGGCAAATATGTGTGTTGAAGTTGTTTTATTCAATAGTTTTTGGTCTTAGTAGAAATTCTTCCAATAGTTGTTACTAAGTATTTGTTATTTTGTTAGATTTTCTCCCAAAGATTACAATAGTCATTTCTCAAGGGCATAATTCATTCATAATATATTCAAATTGAATGTTGTTTATTCTAGTAGGTTTTTACTTAAGTTAGCTAACTATGATAACACCTATCCCTTGAATATCTATTTGTGATAATTCTAATTTTTTTTGTTTACAAACCCAATAGTTATGTAGTTACTTGGGTACTTTGGCACTTAATTTCTCTTGGAGAGTAGTTCAGAATTAGGTAAGGTTTTTGGCATTTGATCTTATATTAGGTGAACTACTTACTATAACATTTGTTTTGACAAGTTTTATGTACCAATAGGATTGATTCAATGTTTTTCACTTAAATGTTTTGTCTTACTAAGTCCTGGGGAAACTTTTTGATTTTGAACTTGAGAAAGGTGCAAAAGAGGTTATCAATACATCAAGGTTGATGTGCATCATTGTGTGACAAGGTGAAAAACAATTGTGCTTGTACACCGCTATAAGAAAACTTGAATTGACAAATCAACGACCCTACTTTTTTACTATTATTTGTGAGGGAGATGCATATCAACCAAACATTGAAAATAGGCATGTGAAGTTTTGTCACTGAACTTGACTTGGGGGTACCAACAACTTGTCAATTGGGTTTGTCGTTATGCTTCAATTATAATAACAATAACAAACATGAATATGAAGAAGATGTATGTGGATGTGTAAGGGCCCTAAAAAACTTTAAACTTTAAAAATCAAATATGAATAATGTAAAATCCACATCTAGGTATATTAAAACCTTGAAGAGAGGATATGCATGACAAGCATCTATCTTTAAGATGTGAATACACATAAAAAGTGAGGTGGTGAATATGCATTTTGCTAGATACTTATAAAGCTAGATTTCGCATAACTTTTGGATATGGTATAACAAAAAAAAAGGTGTATGATCACTATTAATCCTATTGTTGTACAAATGTAAGTCAATTCATAACATTGTGCACATAATCATGGTAAAAACACACATAGAACATATGGCAAAATGCACAAATGCTTTACATTAATGCTTCCATAACAATTGCACAAATTCAACAAACATTCTAACCTAACATGATTCACACAACAATATGAAGTTTGTATGATTTTATGGATCAAATCCCTCTAAAGTTTGTGGCTATCATGATCATTTTTCCATATCAAAGATCCTTCTAATTCCGCAACAAGTTCCCAATAGTCCCCACAATCATCATCATGCAAATTCACAATGCATGTTCTGGATGGTGTATACGTTGTTTCCCAAATTTCATACAACACCAATCCCAAATTCCTTGGAGTTCCCAATACTAAATAGTCCGGGTCTTTCAAATTTCCCTGAATTCTTGGTCTGCACTCCCCACTAGCATTTAACCTTGATATTGGTTGCTACCGACCATCCATTCAATCCCCTATGTTCCCCATCATTTCCACTAGACACATGCATTTTCATATCATGCTATTACATGATTCCTACATTTTGACTCCAATGCGCAATGCAATAGTATTGAAATCTTTACAACAACCTCGACACACCAACAACAAGATGCCTAAAATTGTTCAAAAACCACAGAACCTAACCAAGGTAACTAAAAACTAAGTACTTAGCTTTGGGGATATCTTTGTCTTTTATCCTCTCCATCACTGCCCCTTTGTTGTATCCACCAACCATCCTTCCTGCTGAGCTTCCACCATCGCCAAAGTCCATCAAGCACAAGCAAACAACCCGTCGTCATAGCTATCAAACGTTAACACACCAACTCAGCTCCATCACATCCTTATCTACCACATCCCTACAACAAACAAACAATGCTACACACAACCTCTAAAAGGCAAAAGAGGTCTTCATAAACTGTTCCTTCTTTTGTCTGTTTCCCATTTCCAGCAGAATACACTTTTTCATTAGGTCTTCATCCATCAAACAAGCTCATCTCCTAAGTCTTAGGAGCTAGTCACTGCTAACAAGAGTAGTTTGAATTGCCTTTTGGGGATGACATCAAAAGCTACAACACATTCTTTCATGGGTTTGACTTGTCATCCTTTGTATTTTGCAGTTCAGACAATCCTTTAGACAAAGTTTGAATTGAACAGGGGAGGTGATGCATTGGGAAATGCTGGTGTCAGTCTGCTATATACAGCAGCTGGTCTTGTCCCGTGGTCCCTTGTTGTGTACACTAAAGCCATGTGTCACTGCCTCTCTAGATTATAATCCTATCAGTGCAGCTGCTATAGTTGAGCCTGGTAAGATATGAAAGCCAAGTTACAGAGTTCCTAGTATTTTTCAGTTTGCATAGGTGACATTTTGGGTTTGTCTTCTTACAACTCTTGTTTGCAAGAAAATCTAAGGGTTG
>Ga0116230_10006341_pt1 | contig 11664 bp, 7 predicted proteins | sample S1TSphfallax_3_FD_88678 | JGI IMG/M metagenome (GOLD analysis project Ga0116230, IMG submission 88678) | Host-associated microbial communities from peat moss isolated from Minnesota, USA - S1T2_Fd - Sphagnum fallax MG | ecosystem: Host-associated > Plants > Peat moss > Unclassified | place: USA...
GCCAAGCGCAGTGCGCTGAAGCGGATGGCGGAGACGGCGGACGTGGCGGCGGCGGTCGCGTTTTTGTTCGGCGATGGGGCGCGGAACGTGACGGGGACGGTGATGACGGTGGATGCGGGGAACACGGCTTAGAGCATGATTGCTTACCATCAATCATGCTCTAGCCTTGTTTTGGCGAGCAAGTTGGCTACCTTGCTCTAACCCACCCTACGGCGTGCTACGGCGTGCGGCAGGCCGTGATTAAAGTTTTAGGCTGCCGCTGGTGATTTCTGATTTCAGGGCCTCGTCCAGCGGGCGCATTGTGGCGGTTTGGCGGTCGTGGAACCAGACCGGGTCTGACGTGTTATAGCCTTCGCGGGCGAGGTCGGCGGTTTTGAATTTGAAGGTGCCGGTGATGTCGATGGCGGGGCGAAGGCGGATGAAGAGCGGGCGGGCGTAGTCCGGCAGCGTGGTCAGCCGCGCCGGGAGTGTTGTGATATCGAAATTTTCCGTCGTGACGATGGTGGCCATGCCGGCGCGGCCGTCATGGCCCGGGATGGCGACGCCGTAGACGACCGCCTGGGCGATGCCGGGGCAGGCGGCAAGCACGGCGGCGACCTCGGTGGTCGCGACGTTTTCGCCCTTCCAGCGGAAGGTGTCGCCCAGCCGGTCGAGAAAATAATAGTATCCGGCCTGATCCTTGCGCATCAAGTCGCCGGTGCGGAACCAGGCGTCACCGTCCGCGAAGACGCCGCGCAAGATTTTTTTTTCTGACGCGGCGCCGTCCGTGTAGAAATTTGTGAGGCTATCACTGGGGATTCGGCCGATCGCCTCGCCGGCTTCGCCGGGGATGCAGGGAATACAGTGGCCGGACAGGTCGCGCAGCGGCGTGTTGCTGTCCGCGTCGATCCGAATGAGTGCGACGGGAAAGCGGTGCGCGAGATAGGCGGGCACGCGGCCGATGGCACCCGGCTTGCCCTCGCAATTATACAGCGAGACGCTGCCTTCGGTGGCGGCGTAGAATTCCAGGATTTGCGGAATCTTGAAGCGGGACTGGAAACTTTCCCAAACCTCGCCGCGCAATCCGTTGCCGCAGGCGAGGCGCAGGCGGTGCTGGGGTGGCGTGGCTGACGGCGGCGCGTTGTTCAGGTAGCGGCAGAGCTCGCCGATGTATTGGAAGATCGAGCAGTTTTCCGCGGCGATGTCGTCCCAGAAGCGGGAGGCGGAGAAGCGCTCGCGGATCACCACGGCGCCGCCGCGGACCAGCATGGCGCCGATGGCGACGACGCCGCCGACGCTGTGGTACATCGGCAGGCAGTTGTACAGGCGGTCCTCGGCTTGCGCGTCCATCATGCCGGCGAACCAGAAACTCCACTCGACGAGGCGGCGGTGCGGGACGGTGGCGGCCTTCGGCAGGCCGGTGGTGCCGGAGGTGTAGATCAGCAGTGCGGTGGCGTTGCCGCGCGGCTGGTGGAACGGCGGGATGTGCGGTTCGGTGTCCGGAAATCGTTCGATGAGCGCAGCGATGTCAGGAAACTGATCGGTTTTCCCGTGCGCCAGCACGTGGATCACGGGCAGGCGCGACAGGATCTCCCGGATGGCCGGAAGCAGGGCGACGGCGACGATCAGGTGGGTGGCGCCGGCCGCGCGGATGCCGTGGATCAGCGCCTCGCCGGTCAGGTTGGTGTTGAGCAGGGCGACGACGCAGCCGATGCGGGTGAGGCCGAGCCAGATGGCCGCGTAGTCCGGGCTGTTCGGCATCAACAAGGCGATGGTGGCGCCGGGCGGCAGGGCCTCGGCCAGGCCCCAATGGGCGTAGCGGTTGATGCGGGCGGCCAGCGCCGCGTAGGAGAGCGATTCTTCGGACGCGATCAGAGCTGGGCGGTCGGCATGGGCGGCGGCGGCGGCGGCAATATGGGCGGCGAGTGGGGTGTCCGGCTGGTCTTCCAGAATTTTCAAGGCGTCGAGGGCGCGCACCCACGCCATCGTGGCGCCCTTGTTCGGTTTGAATTCGGCTCCGGTCATGGCGGCAGGTAAAGCGAGGTCGCGCCGGTTTGTCGAGGGGCGAAATTGTCTTCGCCGATCGTTACGCGGCGAGTTGCGAACCCTGGTGGCGGAGCAGGTCGCGGTAGGGGCCGGGGCGGCGGGCGAGGTTGTTGGGGGTGCCCTGATCGATGATGCGGCCGTCCTGCATGACGACGATACGGTCGAAATTGCGCAGCGTGGAGAGGCGGTGCGCCACCGCGATGACGGTGCGGCCTGCGGCGAGATCGTCGAGCGCCGCCTGCACGCCGGCCTCGGATTCGGAATCAAGGGCGGAGGTGGCTTCATCGAGGATGAGGATCGGCGCGTCGCGCAGGAAGGCGCGGGCGATGGCGATGCGCTGGCGCTGGCCGCCGGAGAGTTTCATGCCACGCTCGCCGACCAGCGTTTCGTAGCCGTCCGGCAAAGCCTCGATGAATTCGGCGGCGCGGGCGGCCTGCACGGCAGCGCGGACCTGTTCGTCCGACGCTTCCGGCTTGCCGTAGCGGATGTTTTCCAGGACCGAGCGGTGGAACAATTGCACGTCCTGGCTGACGACGGACATGGTCGCGGCCAGCGCGTCCCGGCTCATCGCGGCGACGTCCACATTGTCGATCAGCACGCGGCCGCGGCCGGGGTCGTATTGCCGTTGCAACAGCGCCATCAGCGTGGTCTTGCCGGAGCCGGAGCGGCCGACCAGGCCGACACGTTCGCCGGGCGAGATTTCCAGCGCGAAGCGGCGCAGGACCGGCTTGCTGTCCGCGTATTTGAAGTCGATGTCATCGAACCGGATGGCGCCGCGCGTGGCTGGCAGCGTGAGCGATGAATCGTCGTCCGTCATTTCATGCGGCACCAGGAGCGATTCCAGCGCGTCCTTCATCCGCGCCCAGTCCTGCACCATTTCAACCAGGGCGACCGCGAGGTCGCGGGTGCCGTGCAGGATGGTGAAGCCGAGTGTCGTGACCAGCACGACGTCTCCCGCGCTGGCGAGGTTATGCTCCCAGCGGGTTAGAATCCATACCAGCAACAGGGCGGTGAGGATGGCGGTTGTGAAGGCGTGGAAGCCGCGCAGGCGTTCCAGGTAGCGCAGGCTGGTGCGGCGCGCGTGCATCTCGCGCCCGACATCGGCGGCGAAGCGCTGGCGTTCGCGCAGGCTGGCGCCGAACGCGCGGACCACGCCGACATTGTTGATGACGTCGACGAGTTCGCCGTCCACCGCGGCGGCGGCGGCGGCATAGTCCTGATGCAGTTCGCGTCCCGCTTCCGCCATTTTCATCAGCACCACGCCGAGGATGATGGTGACGGCGATCAGGACGATGCCCATCCACAAATCCACGGTGGTGATCAGCGCGATGGCGCCGAGGACGGCGAGCAGCGGCGGCATCACGTTCCAGGCGGTCACACTTTCGATGCGAAAGACGGCGTTGCCGGTGGCGGAGATGCGGCCGGCCAGCATGCCGGGCCGGCGCTCCGCGAAGTACCCCGGCGCGTGGCCGATGGTATGGTCGAACAGATAGCGGCGCAAATCGCCGGTGACGGCGACGAAGCCGCGCGCCGCGAACCAGCCGCCGACGCGCCAGAACAAATTGTCGGCGGCGATCAGACCGGCGAGCACGAAGAAGGCGCCCCAGACCGCGCGCTTGTCGTGCCGCGCGAGCACGTCGACCAGGTCCTTTACCGCGTATTGCGAGCCGACGGAGCAGCCGACCGCGATGAAGACGGAGATGAAGATGATGATGTGGCTGAGCTTGTGCCGGCTGATCGCGTGCAGGATGAAGCGCAGCGGACGACGCTCAAAGTCGGACACGGGCGCGCTTAGTGGGGTGTCCAATTGTTCACTTGCCACGTTGACGGATTGACTCATCGCGAAGCTCCCGCGGACTTTTTGGATGAACATCATGTGGGAGGCGCCGGAATGACAAAAAGCACTTTGTGCATTGCAATAACGTAAGACTCCGGCGTTGCATCGCGATTCTTCTTTGATCCGGGCGGTCGCGTCTTACATTTGAGCTATCGAAACTTCCGGAGGCTGGGATGCGGATTGCACAGATCGCGCCGTTGTTCGAGGCGGTGCCGCCGAAATTGTATGGCGGCACGGAGCGCGTGGTGTCTTTCCTGACGGAAGAACTGGTGGCGATGGGCCATGACGTGACGCTGTTCGCGAGCGGAGATTCCGTGACGCGCGCGAAGCTGGAAGCGGTATGGCCGCGGGCGCTGCGGCTGGATCCGGCGATCCGCGACACGATGGGCCCGCACATGCTGATGCTGGAGCAGGTGCGGGCATTGGCGAACGAATTCGACGTGCTGCATTTCCACGTCGACTACATGGCGGCGTCGCTGTTCGCCCGGCAACCGGTGCCGACGGTGACGACCATGCATGGGCGGCTGGATTTGGCGGCGTTTCTGCCGGTGTACGCGGGGCTGCCGATGCAGAACATGGTGGCGATTTCCGGCAGCCAGCGCGCGACTCTGCCAGGTGGCGATTTTATTGGGACCGTGCCGCATGGTCTGCCGGAGCATCTGCTGATGCCGATGGCGGTTGAGCCCAGCTACGTCGCGTTTCTGGGGCGCATATCGCCGGAAAAACGGCCGGACCGGGCGATCCGGATCGCGCGCGCCGCAGGACTGAAGCTGCAACTGGCGGCAAAGGTGGACAAGGCGGACGCGGATTATTTTGCCGCTCATATCCGGCCGATGCTGGGGCCGGATGCCGAGCTGATCGGCGAAATCGACGAGCGGACCAAGCCGGATTTTCTGTCCGGCGCGCACGCGCTGCTGATGCCGATCGACTGGCCGGAGCCGTTCGGGCTGGTGATGATCGAGGCGATGGCCTGCGGCACGCCGGTGATTGCGTACAACAATGGGTCGGTGCCCGAGATTGTCGAGGATGGTGTGACAGGGTTCATCGTGGAGGATGAGCGGGAGGCGGTGGCGGCGCTGCGGCGGATCGGCACGCTGGACCGCAAGCGGATCAGGGCCGAGTTCGAGCGGCGGTTTTCGGCGCGGCGGATGGCGGCGGATTATCTCGCGATCTACGAGGCGTTGCTGGTGCCGCAGGCCGAGCGGTTGCGGCTGGTGGGATGATCGGCGCCGCCGCCCGCTGGTTGAAAAAGATGCCCGCTTTGGCGGTTATAACGGTGGTGTGGGCGGCGGCGAGTCCGGCGCCGGTTGTGGCCACGGCCGCGAAGCCGCCGATTGCAAAGCCGATAGCGCCGGCGCCGAAGCTGGTGAATGTCCAAAAAGTTCATGCCGCGGGGCTGGTCGGGCAGCCGGTATCGGATGCTTCCGGCAACGTGATCGGCGATATCGTCAACGTGCTGGTCGACGGGCAGGGGCGGCCGCGGGCGGCCGTGATCGAATTCGCGGGATTTCTTGGCGTGGGCAGCCGCGACGTCGCGGTTGATTGGGAGTCGCTGAAATTCGCGGCGGCCGGCAACGGGATCGCGGTGACGGAGACGCTGAACGCCGACAAGCTCAAGGCGCTGCCGGTGTACGCGCCGGATGCGCCGTCCGTGCCGATGGCAACGCCGGCAAAGCCGAGCAAGCAGGCGGCTTGAGCGGCGGCATTCCGGCGCCGCCGGCGACGGCGCGGAACCAGCGCGGGCTGGATCTGCTCAATTTCTTCGTGGCCGACGTGCAGACCGGGTTCGGCCCGTTCATCGCGGTCTATCTGACCACACGGCACTGGACCGAGCTGCAGATCGGCGCGGTGCTGTCGCTGGGGACAATGGTGGCGATGGCGAGCCAACTGCCGGCGGGCGCCCTGGTGGACGCGATGCCGAGCAAAAATGTGGCGGCACTGCTGGCGATTCTGGCGATCACCGGCAGCGCGTTGTTGTTCGTGGTCTGGCCGACGCAGGCGGGGATCGGGGCGGCGGAGGTTCTGCACGGGTTTGCCAGTTGCATGCTGAATCCGGCGATCGCGGCGATCAGTATTGCGTTGGTGGGCACGACTGTCCTGGGCGAGCGGCTGGGGCGGAATGCGCGGTTCCAGTCGATCGGCGCGGGGGTGGCGGCGGGGGTGATGGGCGGATGCGGGTATTATTTCGCGCCGGCTTCGGTGTTCTGGCTGACGGCGGCGCTGTGCGCGCCGGCGTTGTTCGCGCTGTCCAGGATCGAATCGCGGCGGGCGGCGCGGCGGGAGCGGGTGGTGCCGCAGGGTCTGGCGGGCGAGCTGTGGGCGCTGGCGGCGGACCGGCGGCTGCTGGCGTTCATGGCGTGCATCGTGATGTTCCAGATGGCGGATTCGGCGATGCTGCCGTTCGTGGGAACGGAGATCGCCGGGCGGGCGGGGCATGTCGCGAATCTGGTGATCGCGGCGTGCCTGGTCGGGCCGCAGGCGGTGGTGGCGGCCATCTCGCCGTGGGTGGGGCGGACCGCGCAGGGCGGCAGGTTGCGGCTGGTGCTGCTGGTGGGGTTCGCGGCGGAGCCGTTGCGGGCGTTGCTGTTCGCGCTGACGGCGGCACCGGTGCCGGTGGTGCTGATTCAGGGGCTGAACGGGATTTCCGCCGCGGTGGTGGGGGTGACGCTGCCGCTGATCGCGGCGGAGATCGCGCGGGCGCGGGGACATTTCAATCTGACGATGGGGGCGATTGGCCTCGCGACCGGGTTGGGGGCGACGGCGAGCAACGCGGTCGCCGGCGCGGTGGCGGATGCGGCGGGCGTGCGGGTGGCGTTTCTGGCGCTGGCGGGGGCGGGGGTTGTCGCGACCGGATTGGTGTGGGTGTTGATGGCGGGGGGATCGCCCGCGTCCCGAGCCGAAAATCAGAGCGAGATGGTGGCGCGGTGAGGTCCGACCGGCAGGTTGGCGATGCGCAGGTGTTTCAGGCTGGCGGGTAAAGTCGGGTCCGTGGCGGTTGCGGTGCCGGCTTCCAGGTTGAAGCGAAGGTTGGTGCAGGCGTCCAGCAGTGCGGGCAAGGCGCCGGCGGCCCAGGCCTGCGGGGCGCAGGCGACCGGATAGGCGGTGGGCGATTTGCCGGCGCTGCGCGGCAGGCCGCAGAACAATTCCGGCAGCCGGGTGCGCGGATCGCAGGCCGCGGCGGCGAGCAGAGCGTCGAACAGCTTGGCGGCGTCGGCCTTGTGACCGTAGCGGGCGAGGCCGAGGCCGATCAGCGCGTTGTCGTGCGGCCAGACCGAGCCGTTGTGGTAGGACATCGGATTGTAGCGGGGCTGGCCGGTGGCGATGGTACGGATGCCCCAGCCGGAGAAGAAGCGCTCACCCATCAGATGCGCCGCGACCGGGGCGACGCGGTGCGGCAGCGCGATACCGGCGAACAGCGCGTGGCCGGCGTTGGAGGCGAGCACGCGGCAGGGCCGTTTGGCGCCGTCCAATGCCAGGACGTAGCAGGCGAGGGTCTCGTCCCAGAATGCGGCGTCGAATTTTCGCTGCAATCGCGCGGCTTGGGCTGTCAGATCGGCGGCGCGGGCCGGCAGGCCGAGCGCGGCCGCGACGTCCGCGGCGGCTTGTTTGGCGGCGAAGACGTAGGCCTGGACTTCGCAAAGCGCGATCGGCCCGTGCGCCAGCGCGCCGTCTTCATGGAAGATCGAATCGCGGCTGTCTTTCCAGCCCTGGTTCAGCAAGCCGTCTTTCGAGGAGCGGCCGTATTCGACGAAGCCGTCGCCGTCGGCATCGCCGTACCGGTCGATCCAGGTCAGCGCCGCTTCGAGGTTCGGCCAGAGGGTGCGCAGGAACGCGATATCCCCGGTGCGGCGCAGATAGGCACCGGCGAGCATGACGAACAGCGGGGTCGAGTCGACCGAGCCGTAGTAGCGGCGGAACGGCACCTCGCCGTTGCGGGCCATCTCCCCGTCCCGCGCCTCGTGCAGGATTTTGCCGGGTTCGGCGTCCGATTCCGGGTCGAACGACGTGGCCTGGTTGGCGGCGAGGAAGCAGAGCGTGCCGCGGGCGAGGGCGGGGGCGAGCCAGAGGACCTGCAGCGCGGTGATGATCGCGTCCCGCCCGAAGGCGGTGCTGAACCACGGCACGCCGGCGTATGGGTAAGGGCCGAAGCCGGTGGCGGTGGTCAGCATCAACAGATCGTCGCGGGCGCGGCGGAGGGCGGCGTCCGGGACCGCGCGCCCGGTCGCGATGGTGGCGATCTCGTGCCGCAGCGCCTGGCGGTGGCGGCGGGCGGCGCGGCGCGCGGATGGGAAGTCCGCGCACCAGTCCGTCATGCGGGATTCGCTGCTGTCCTGCGCGTCCGGCGCCATGTCGCAGCGGATGGAGATCGTGACGCGGCGGGTCTCGCCGGGGTTGAGGTCCAGCGAATAGTCGGCGTCGGCGGCATCCAGCGCGTCCGGGCGCGGCGCGAAGACCAGGGCGGTGCGGCGCAGCGCGCCGTCCAGCCCGGCGCAGGCGAGGGTCACGGCGGTGTCCGTGATGTCCGGCCGGTGCAGCTTGCCGTGGCGGGCGCGGGGGGTGCCGCGGATTTCGAACAGATCGGCAAAGTCGGCGGCGAAGGCGATGGTGAGGGTGACGCGCTGCGGCCGGCCGGACCAGTTGGTGACGCTGAGCGCATCGTGGCGGGTGTCGCGCCACAAAAACGTCTCGCGGCGGAGCAGGATTTCGTTGCCGTCGTCGCCCATGTCGAGATTCGGGTCGGGCGCCGGGCAGGCGAGGTCGCAGACCAAGGTGGCGTTGTCCGCGCTGACGGCGGCGCTGAGCAGGCGCGGCCGGGCGCCGTCCAGCGTGACCGCGAGTTTCGACAGGTGGCGCGTGTCGCGGTGGTACAGACCCTCCGCCCCTGCTTCCATGTCCCCGAAGCGGCCGAAAATGGCGAAGCTGTCGTCGGATTTCAGGGTGTCCGGGCGGTCGGTGGACCAGGAGGTGTCGGCGGCGACGGCGAAGGCCGGTGGGGCAGCGGTTTTGGCGTCCATCCGCGCTATCAGGGGCGGGCGGACGGCCAAGTCAATGGGGAGGTTCAGGTGAGCAAATACGACTTCGTGAACCAGTCGAGGAACTCGGCGGCGCGCATCGGCCGGCAGAAGATGTACCCCTGGGCGTAGTCGCACCGCCAGGACACCAGCTGCGCCATCACGATCTGGTTCTCCAGCCCTTCGGCGACGACCACCATGCCGAGATCATGAGCCATCATGATAATCGACTTCACCATCACCTGATGGCGGAGGTTTTTCGACAGGCTGTTGATCAGGCTGCGGTCCAGCTTCAGCACGTTGGCGGGAACCGATTCCAGATACTCGAGGCTGTTGCGCCCCGTGCCGAAATCGTCGATCGCAATGCTGACGCCGACGTCGCGCAATTTCACCAGCGTGTTGCGGGCGGCTTCGAGATCGTGGAACGGCTGGTTCTCGGAAAATTCCAGCTCCAGGTATTCGGCGCGGACGCCGTGGCGCGCCAGCAGCATGGCGAGACGCTCGACGAAATCCTCCTCGGTCAGGTTTCTCGAAGAGATGTTGACGCAGACCTTCAGCTTGTGGCCTTCCTTGTGCCACTGCGCGGTCTGCGCGATCGCGTGTTGCAGCACCCAGCTCGTCAGCTCGCGGATCAGGCCGGTCATCTCGACCAGCGGGATGAACTCGTCCGGCGCGATCAGGCCGAGCACCGGATGGTGCCAGCGGAGCAACGCCTCGACGGCGCTGCAGCGGTTGGTCTTGAGGTCGATCCGCGGCTGGAACAGCAGCTCGAATTCGTCGAGCGTGGTGAGCGAGTGGCCGACCTCGGAGATGATCGAAAAGGCGCGGCGGTGATCATCCTCGAGCTCGTAGTTGCACTCCGCCCAGCCCTGCGCCGAGCCGCGGCCGATCTGGCCGGCGAGGAAGGTTGATTGCAGCAGATCCTCGACCGAGCCGAGGCCGCGCATCAGATCGCAGACGCCGACGCCGGCCTGGATCGGCACCGGGATGCCGCGGCAGATGATCGGCCGCGACAGATGTTCGATCAGGTTACCGAGCGACTCCTCGTAATTCTCCCGCTTTTCGACACGATAAATGAGCCCGATGCTCCAGAAGCCGACATGGTAGACGGATTGCTTGGCACCCAGGAAGTCGAGATCGTCGAGCCGGACCTTCAGCAGGTCGTCGGCGAATTTGTAACCGAAGATGCGGATGATCTCGTCGTATTTCTTGGTGTCCGCGATGTTGATGACGACCAGGAAGACCTGGCGCGGTTTCAGCTTCTCCTGCCGCACGACCCGCAATTGCTTGATCAGAAGATCGCGGTCCATGACCAGCGGCGCGGACGCGGTCACCGGCACGGAACCGGTCGCCGCATCATCGACCTGATTTGCCAGATCACGTCCGCGCGCAACGTCCATCTCTGCCAGCCTTGTCATGCTTGTTGCCGTTGGTTCAGCGCCGCCGGTGGCGGCCACCTTGGGTGAATAACGCGTAATCAGGCCCTACTTTAGCGGCGAAAATTAAAGAGTAGTCAACACTCTAGGCTGTTTGCGGGGGTCACATAGTCTTGAGTGATTTTTGGCGAATTTCACGCGTCCGGGCGGGCCTGCGGGCGGGGCGGCGAGACCCGGAACAGAACCGTTAGAGGACGACGAAAACGGTGATGGCCGGGTTGACGGCGGTCGCGCCGGATGCCGCTTTTCCGCCAAGGCGAAAATTTACGATACAACTTTTGCGTGCTACGAGTGTCGTCTTCACTACCGGGATGTTATGGCCAATTCGGCCTGATCCGGCGGCGATTTTCGCGAGTTAGGTGAATGTTAAGGCGACCAAAGGTACTGTTACAAAATAAATACGTTCGACGTCTAAAAAAATCGGAGAACGACGGCAATTTCGGCAAAAGCCTCTTGCCGTCGGTCGTCAAGCGATAGCATGAAAAGAACGCACGAAAATGTGATGCAACAGAACGATTACGATACGACCGTGGCCACCGCGTTTCGCCGTCCTGATCACCCGCCTCACTGTCCAAAAAGGATCTGCTGAATGTACTCCCCAAGATATCCCCTGACGTTGGAGCACGCCCAGTCCAGTGCCCGAGAGGACCTTGGCGCGCCCCGGCGGCTCGATCCGCGGGCCGAGATGGCGGACCGCCTGCCGGGCTGGACCCAGCCTTTCCTCACCTGGCTGACGGCCAAGCCGGCACCCGGCGAGGCGACGGCGCCGTGCTCGCCGCATCACTACGTTCGGCAGGCGATCTTCCTGGTCCTCGGCGGTGTCGCCGTCAGCGCCGCCGCGATGGCGTTCCTGCACGCCGCGCAACCGCTGTTTTGGCTGGCGCTGCTCGGCGGCCTGCTCGCCACCACCTCCGGCCTCGGCCTGTTCCAGGTGGTGGTGTTCCACCACTGCGCGCACGGCACCGTGTTCTCCACGCGGGCGCGCAACCGCCTGGCCGGACGGATCGTCTCCGCCATCCTGCTGTTCAAGCATTTCGACAAGTACCAGAAGGAACACATGACGCATCACAGCGCCAACAAGCTGTTCACGGACGATGACGAATTCACCGACTTTGTCGTCGGCATCTGCCAGATGGGAACCGGAACCAATCGCCTCGCGCTGTGGCGGCATCTGCTCATCGACCTCGCCTCCCCGCTGTTCCACGGCCGCTTCATGGTCAAGCGCATCCAGGGCGCGCTCGGCTCGTACGAACGGTCGCACAACGCCATCGGGATCGGCTTCTGGCTGAGCCTGCTGGCCGGCGCGGCGCTGACCCACGCGCTCGGCATCGTGCTGGTTGCCTGGGTGCTGCCC
>Ga0116230_10006342_pt1 | contig 11664 bp, 8 predicted proteins | sample S1TSphfallax_3_FD_88678 | JGI IMG/M metagenome (GOLD analysis project Ga0116230, IMG submission 88678) | Host-associated microbial communities from peat moss isolated from Minnesota, USA - S1T2_Fd - Sphagnum fallax MG | ecosystem: Host-associated > Plants > Peat moss > Unclassified | place: USA...
AGCTCTGCTAAAGGGCAGCTTTACAGTCAATCCGGATCTTCCCACCCATTTGCGACACGGTATGTTCGAACAACCTGAAAAAGTGTTTGATATGATCCTTCGTGTTTCCACTGGCATTATGCCGGAATGGTTACCACAGGCCGTCCCGGACGCCCACGCCATAGCATGGAAGTTTTTGGATGTGGAAGGCGAAAACGGCTTTGAAGGAGCGAATGTTCAAGACATTATCACCACAAACTATCCTTGCTTCAGCTTCAAGGATGTCCCGGCCTATGTGAGGCTCAACAAGGACGGGAAGCTCAAATTCTTTTTCCCGAGCATAAATCCAGAGTCATGGCAGTATGACGATCTCAAATTAGCTTGGAATTCTATCAAAACACTCATTCCAGGTATCGCTGAGACGGTGTACAACAGCCAGGTGCCTTATGCTTTTCCCGGCAACAGAGCGATAAAGTACATAGTGCGTCCGATATCATCCCCGGAAGTAAGATGGTCAGCGTGGGAGCACAATTATCTGACCAATAAGATTGAGCGGCAATTGGCCTCCTCAGATATCTATATGGCCCTTTACGCCCAGGTTAAGGAACTCGATGACCTACTTGCCCACCCGGAGCTGATTGAGAACGGTCAGACGATCTGGCAGGGGGAAGAGTATCTCCTCGGCACTATCCACATACCGAGGCAAGAAGTCGACCGCCCCGGGCGCTGGGAATTGGCGGAGAAAATAAGCTTCAATCCTGGACGTGGAATGCTCATAACAAAACCCGTCGGAAGCATCGGCCGCCTGCGCCCGCCCCTGTACGCGAGGATCATGCAAGCAAGGTCACGCTATAACGCAGTGGTGCTTGACGCAAACGGACTGCCGACAAATTGGCAGGCAATGATTAACGGGTAAACGGACGAAAAAGAACTGCAACTGGGTGAAGTTAATTGAGCCGGCTTATGCCCCTTTTAACATTCACCCTCTTTCCATCGCCAACAGGCAGAAAGAAACCAATCATGCACAATACAAAAAATCTTCGCAACGATTCTTCAGTTAAGGATTTGACCTTACACATTGAATCCCTTCAGGAAAGACTCGATGCACTCAAAACAAAAAACCGGGCCGAATTTTATTTCAAGGCGGCACTGCAAGAAGCACTATCAGCGTTACGCGCCGGCAATTATGGCATTGGGGCGGTGGCTGTCAGCAACAGAATCATTGTCGGAGGAAGGAACCGTGTCTTCAAACCACATTTTGCTCCCGGACATCACGCCGAAGTCGACGTCCTAAACAATCTCCGCGAGGCTACCGGAGAGGACACGTTCAAAGGAGTGTCAATTTATACCTCACTAGAACCAACCTGCCCCAACTGCCTAATGGGCTTACTTGCAGCCGGAATCAAAACAGTCTACTTCCCCGTTACCACGCCCATGAGCGATAACCTGATGATCGAAACCATGATGTCGGAAAATCGGTCTATGCGCCATCGCGTCAGTGCCACTAGCCACGGCAAATTTCAACCGGTAGAGGTAGGTGAGGAATTTCAGAAGCTTGGCGCTGAAATATTTACGGCCAACCGCAGCGAGCTAGACAACGAGATTATCGAGCGCGGCGGTCTCAACTCGGCAATGACTCATCTCAAAATGCATGCCGCCAGCAGAGAATCGCTTAGAGTGCGTCCCAACACTGGTTTGCCCAAAGATTTTATCCAAGACGACATGATCATTTGCACAGGTGAAGATCCTCGCGAGCTGGTACACGCCATGCAAAGTGTGCTGCCAAATGTCCGCCCGGAAGTGCACCAATATCGGTGTTACTATGCCTGGAGATATCCGAGTTTTACAATCGTCATCTCCGGTATTGGCACAGGCTCTCTTGAGCCCCTCATGTGGGAGATGCTCGACAGCAAGACTCTCACTGATAAAACCGCCAAGCGCCTGGTGATGATCGGGACTGCCGGCTATATTGCTGATTCCGGCTTCGGACAGGTCTACTTGGTGGACGGAGCATATCCCGTCGGCTGTGGTATCGATCTCAAGGATGAAAGTCTGCCAGTACGTCCAAATTTTAACGGCATGGAAAATATTGAACTCACGAGATTAGAGGAAATATCCACCGATTATTACTACGCCTGTACTCCGCAAATAACCGACCCGCGTAAGGTGGCCGCCAAACAAGAAGATGTAAAACTTACCGAGGGGCTGCTCAAGCACTGGAAGCCAGGACGACTGATCTCAATGGAGACGGCTCAGTTTTACCACTTTGCGCGCCTCTACAGTGGCGGCAAGGCTCAATGCGTAGCCTTCCGTGGTGTTGCCAATCTGGCAGATGAGTTTGAGACCCAGGGCAACCATTCCCAGCAAGTTCTTACAGAAGCATTGCGTCAAGCAGTACAGCTGCTGGCCCATCAAAAATGAGACTATTTTGAAAGCCCGCGAGATCTATGAAAAGGCCAAGAATGACGGCAGCAAATCTGTGGCCGGAGACAATGCTGCGCATCACCAAGCATTTAAAAGGTGCCTTGGCCGGTATGCTTGTCACGCGAGAAATAGAAATGCTAGATCAGGCTCTGGTTAGTCCCGATCGGCCCTTTACCACCATCATCTGTGGAGCCAAAGTATCCAGCAAGATCGGTGTGCTAGAAAATCCACTCAACAACGTTGACATCCTTTTTATAGGCGGCGCCATGGCCTTCAGCTTCCTCAAGGCCCAAGGCTTACCTACCGGCAGATCTTAATTCTCAGGAGACCTTCAATGACACCAATTAATAGGATCAAAGTGCTGTTAACGACCGATGACAATGTTCGGACTTACGGGATTTCAGAAAGAACATTAGTTTGGACCAAATCTGCATCTTTTCCGAGAACTTGCAGCAGAAACCTGGAGGAAAGACCCTACCTACCGGGGCAGGAGCACCTTACTCTAGCCAGTGTCAAAGTCATGAACCGTTTGCTAGGCCTTCAAGGGATAACGCAAGTCTTGTTCATACAGCATGAAGTGCATGTATCTCTGGCGAAGGTATTTTTCTGGGATGATTACGACGATCTCGTGCAAAAAATATTCCAGGAGGAATATTTCGCAGGGTCAGAATTTGAGAATCAGAGCACCAGATGGTAAATGCGGCCCAGTTTGTCACGAAGAACACTGGCACACAACTGTGTGCTATTCCTTCAACACCTCAGACTTGTGCCGGCAAGCTCCCTGAGCTCAAATTCACCTTTTGATGATGCAGCGGACACAATTAAATTTTCCGATGGCAGCCAACGGCAATTTATTTACTCCGGTGCCGAAATAACTGGCTTTTTAGAGTCTAGTACCGGTGAAACCTTTAAACGCGAAGCACGTCACTCTCAAAATGGGCTGGACTACTATAGCTGGAAGGGTGACAAGGGTCATAATTGGGAAGGAAATTTGGCGACCCGAAATGATATTGATCATCTATCCTCGATGTCAACCATGGTCGAATTGGCACCGTTTCAGAACGGGCGCGAACGACCATATCCGGCCTATGTAGACTTTGACAAGAAAGAAAAAATAGCTGAATAATAAGAGCGACAGAGTTTTTTCTACTTGCAATTTGCTCAATGACAAAATCAGCAAGACAAAGGCAAAGAGAAACAATGAATTCCTTATGAAGACATGCCAACAAATTTTCCTCAGAGCCGAGGACGATTTAGATTGGTTGACCAGGCATCGTGCACTCCATTTTTTCAGGATGTCTTATTGACGATTTCTTGGTAGAAATCTTCCAGCAACTTAGTGGGAATAATAGACTGTCTTTTCTTCTTGCAGCAGTCTCTGAGGAAGGTTAGAGACGCTCTAGATAATCAGGAGCTAGCATTATGAGATTGCTGGCTAACACCGGGAGAGCTATGTGAAAAAGTTGCAAACCAAAGGAACAACAAGAATAACTTCAGGCGTAAAGCGCAGCGTAGAGTTTTCTAAACGCGCTATTCTAGTGGACGGGCAGCCGTGCCTGCTGCTCGCCGGCGAAGTCCATTACTTCCGATTGGATCCAAAAGATTGGGCCGACCGCTTACGCAAGCTGAAAGATGCCGGTCTCGATACTGTCGCAACCTACATTCCGTGGATCTGGCACGAACTCAATGACGGGTCATTCGATCTCCACGGACGCAGCCACCCGCAGCGCAATCTGGTGGCATTTCTTGAGCTCTGCGCCAGCTATGGATTGAAGGTTATTGCAAGACCTGGCCCTTTCACCATGGCCGAAATTAAAAACGAGGGCATTCCCGAGCGCCTTTACTCGCAGTCATTTATACAACCGACAACATGGAACGGCGAGAAGTTACCGACTCGGACGCGCGATTATCTGGCACCTGATTTTCTAGAGGCAGTGCGCAACTGGTATGGCGCTGTCATGCCGGTTATCGCCTCGCATCTACACACGCGTGGTGGCTCAATCATAGCCGTTCAGCTCGACAACGAAGTCGGCATGCTTTCATGGGTTTCAAATGCGCCAGAGCTTACTGACGTGGTTTGCGAAGGCATGCGTGAATGGTCGCGCAAACATTACGGTGACGAGCTCGCGACCAAGCGGATGGGAGTTAACGCAAGTGATTCAAACGCCTGGGCCAAAATGCTCCGGGCGCCACCGGATGATTCGCTTGCCCTTCAGCAAGACCTAGGACTGTATTCGCGCGAGCGTTTTCGCCATTATGTGCAGATTTTACGGCAATACGCAGAACAGTATGATGTTAAAGATGTTCTCTTCTTGATCAACATTCATGGCACAGGTGGTGGACGAGGCAAGACTTTTCCAATTGGTATTAGTCAGCTCCACGCATGCTACCGAGAGCAAAAGCAAATGACCTCCGGTGCGGACTTCTATATTGGAGACCCCACCGTCAGCAATACTGGAGACTTATATTTCTGCAACGCGGCTATGCTATCGACGCACGACAGCGATCAAGCTCTTACGTCTCCAGAATTCGAAGCCGGAAACGGAAATTACAGCCAAGACTTTGGCACGCTTTACACGCCAGAGAGTATTGCACTCAAGTCGCGCCTCTGTGCAGCCCAAGGTCATAGGCTGCTTAATTACTACCTATTTGCGGGTGGAGAAAATCCTTCTTTCACAGACAGCGGGGACGGCACTCCTCGGCTGGGGTTCACCGGTCAAAGGCACGGATTTGCTGCCCCTGTAGACCCGGAAGGCCGAATAGGCCCCTATTACGAGCCGATTTCGAAAGTGGTGAAAGCCCTGAGAGCAGTTGAGAAGATTTTGGCTGTATCGGAGGAGGAAAGTGACGGCTTCTCTATAGGCTTCGTGCCTGACCACTACATGACCGAATACCACGCACCGAATTCCGCGATGAGGAAACTCCAAATCGCAGACCTTGAACGCTTTCGCGGAATCGGCCCAGGAGACATTCTCGTGCGAGCCCTGTTGCTCAACGGATTTTCTTTCCCCGCAGTGAATTTACAGTCAAACATGCCAAAGACAAAAGCGCTGGTGCTGTCGACTGGTTGCGTTCTAGGGCGCGACGTACAGCAGCGCGTGGCTGCATTTGTCGAGCAGGGTGGCAAACTTCTGCTGGTCGGACTGTTACCAGATCAGGACCATGATGGAGCACCATGCAATGTGCTTGCGGACGCTCTTGGACTTAAGAATGCCGGCATCGCCGCGGATGCTATGACTCAAAGCGGTCAGTATTGGCCGTCTATCGCTGCGGAAGAGCAGTTAGCTCCTCGTCCTGAAGTCCGCGTTAGTATCGCACAGCTGGTCTCTCCTTCAAACGGTGCTCCTTTGCGTACATTGCTGCGGGAGATCGGCACTGGCCAACCTTGCGCAGTGCAAGTAAAAGTGGGAAAGGGTCAAGCCATACTACTTGGCTGCGACTACCCAGCTGACCTCAATCTATACCGCAAACTCATGTCCATGCTCGGTATCGAGCCTCGATGGAATCTTGATGCCGACCAACCTGGCTTAATATTGACCTCAACAATATCGCCAACTGGTGATCGACTCCTTCACCTGATAAATATTGCTCCGTACAAAGCGACATTTAAGCTTAAGCATCTGGGTAAGCAGGTTTTAAATGGAAGACGGCTGACACTTCCAGCTAGAAGCGGGGTCATTCTCCCGATGGGTGTGGTGGCAAAAGAAGTGGACCTTGATCAAGAGGCAATCGTGCTCGAATCATCTGCACAGTTACTTCGCTCCACGAAAAGTTTGATTACTGTCCAGCCGACACAGGAGAAGGAAGACGTCATCACGCTCAAAACGACCGCTAAAGTACGCTGTAGGCAAGGTCAAATATTCAGGAAAGATTCCATCGTTCGCATCATTGCCAAGCGATCGAGACATCGAGGCAAGCCGGTGAATATCCAGCTACGCTGACAATCAGGACTGGACTGGGGCATGGCGCATCGCTATACAGACTTTAGCAAATTACTTGATTACAAACTCGCGACGCAAGATCTGTCAACATAAACAAGCACGGGGGAGTTGGTCGGCATTGGCTGACTTCCCCATAAAAAAATTTACCCAATTTGGCACCGCCGGTAATGGCACACGCCCAGGCGGTAATGCAAATAACTCGGCCCAATCCTGGCTTCTGCAAGCAACAAAAAACTTCTTAAGTCCGAATCTCTTTGATAAGCCCTAATGCCCGGCTGCAGGTAACGGATATAATTTTATGAGGATCTGATGAAGCCTATGAGACTTTAATAGCACTCCCCAAATTTAAGAGGCGCGCCTCGGAGAAATAACTACGTGGCAAGTAAACCGGACATTCAGGGTGAAGCTACATCGATAGCCAGAACTGCGAATTAGGTCTGCCGAGCGCGCTTGAACAAGTGGATGCGCAATTACAGTATGACATGCAAAACTGCGATTCACCACCGGCCTTCGAAGGAGCCCAATGAGCATTTACAACATCAAGGATCTTCTCGCTGCCATTGCCGGCGGCCAAACCTTTGAATATTTGCTCTTCTACGGACACAAAGCCAGTCCCGACGGCGCAATCACAGACAGCTGTTGTAGCCAATGGTTTCCAGCGCGCTTCGAGATCGATGGCATTAAGTATCTAACCGCCGAGCATTTTATGATGGCCGAAAAAGCGCGACTGTTCGGTGACAAGGATATCTTGGAAAAAGTTTTGTCATGCAAAACTCCCAAAGATGCCAAGGCGTTAGGACGAAAAGTCAAAAATTTTGACCAATCAATCTGGGGCTACAAGTGCTTCGAAGTCGTGGTCAGAGCCAACAAGGCCAAATTCCTACAAAATCCACCAATGGCTGAGTGGCTTCGTCTCAGTGCCCCGGCCATCCTCGTAGAAGCCAGCCCCTCAGATCGCATCTGGGGTATTGGCCTGAGCAAAACAGAACAGGCTGCTCTCGACCCGCACATGTGGGAAGGCAGCAATCTTTTGGGATTTGCCCTGACCCGGGTGCGGGATGAGTTGTAACCACGCTGCCGAATGCCTAATAGACAAAAATTTTCGGTATATTGACGCAAAGCCATCTTACTCTTATGAAGATCGGCTATCCCCAACATGCGCGCCGAATCCAGAGATAGAGCTCCGGTTCGGCGGCTCGCGCATGCTCAAGTGATCCACCTTCCGTCGGACCAAGAAGAAAAATTGTTCTTATGCCACGCCTGTAGACTTTGGTCACGAACTGGTTAAAATCTTGTACCGGATGTTTGTCGCTGATGCCTAGCCGAACGGTATTTACACCCGCTTTGAGAAGTAGATCTATCAATGCATCCTGCTGCTCTCAAATAACTTTTGAAGCCATGTCAGCTCACGCTTCTGATACGCGAAAATCTTTTTTTCACCAAATCTTTTGGTCTCGGTTGTTGCTCCGTATCGCCCCCAACTAAAGCCATCGCCGATCTTTGCGTGGCGCATATCGAAGAACAAATAGCTATCATCTAAAGACTCAGCAAAAGCCCCAAGGTCAGCATCTCCAAGAAGGCTTTCCTGCCGAGTCAGAATACCTGGATTATCTTTCCAAATCTGCATAGCGCAGTGCTCGTGCACCCGCTCTATCTCACTTTCCAGAGGTGGATTGCAGAGCTTTAGAGCTTCAGTAATAAACTGTCCGACTGACTCCGCCTGGTAGACCAGCACCGCCGGGTCATGAGAGGCAAGAAACACCGGGGTCGAATCGGGGAAATCAGTAGTCAGAGCAATTACCCAAAAATTTCCACTGCCATCATCTGCAATCGGCAGACCATGCGGAATCAAGTCAAACTCATATTCCAACGTCCCAATAAAATTGACGGTTGCAAGAGTGCCTTCAAAGCCGCGACAATATAAAATCAGCTCCCGAAGTTCTGACGGTAATGGCAAGCCCAGGCTGGCTTCTAATTCATTTATGTGAGCATCGGTACCTGGCGGTTGAAGCGATAGAGACCAGCTTTTCCCCTGGGCGTTTTTAAAAGTGGTGCCTTTTGCCTGCTCCAAAATTTCTACTGCTTTCAATCTTGTCTCCTCAAGAGCGAGACGCAAGAATGCGCGTCAATGTTCTGCAACTACGCATTATTCTCACGATCTGTATTAGCCGGACTGCGCAAGCCGAGATCTTCCAGTGCGTCATCAAAACTGACTTTATTGGTCTTGCAATATTGCAAAGCTTTGATTGCACCAGCCAGATCGAGATATCCATGCTTGAGCAAATACTGACAGCGCAATGAGGCAATCAGGGTTGCTTCATCTATTGCACCAGATATTACAAGCATTTTTCCAATCAAAGAAGGATATTTATTACTCAGCTCAATAGCCTCAGAAATATCAGAATCGTCTACCAATCCGGTCATTTTGAGCAACTCGCCCAGCACCGGCGACTGATCATTTTTATTTACCGGCGAGCCATCAGCCTGCACAGCCGGAGCACCAAAAACCATGCGGTGCATTTCATCAGCGGCTTGAGGCAGCTGCATCTCTCCGGAACAGACTTTCTCATGAAGCTGGCAGGCTCGGTCATACACACGCTTAGAAATAAGACCGAGCTTGATGATGCTCTCTTCCAGACTCAGTTGATTGTTGAGAGAAGATTCCATCGCTGTGAGGATCTCGGACTCGGTAGCCATACCGGACAGGACCAAAAACTCACCGAAGCGCACCTGTTTTTTATGTGGAGCCGGCAAAATAGCGCGTGCTTCCAGCGCCAGGGCCTGTTGTTTGGGCACCTGACTGTTGAGCATTTCTATGCCTTGCTCTATCGATATGCGCTTGCTGCGCACCATGTACTGCACTTCCAAGGCTTTGGCAAGAGCTGCGTGACTGATGTAATTATTCAGCACAAGCACGCGACCGAGACGCATACCAGTTTCATAGCTTGACCGTCCCGCCTCAGAGAGTTGACTGCTATCAATCAGGCCGGCTTCCAAAAGCATATTACCCAAGGTAGCCCGGTCGACGGCATTATGCACTCCGCTTGACTTAAGGGCATCCGCAGCTGTCATGCCCTCATTGCGCACTTTGGAGGCAGCCTGGACCGCAGATTGCAGAGCAAAACCATGCTGATTAATCATCGGCTGCAACTCGACTACTAACTGCAATTCTTCTTCAGTGATGCGGCCGGACAATACCAGCGTGCGTCCCAGTGGAAGCCCAAATTGAGGCGCCACAATCAGTGCATCATGCAGATCTGAAGGATCTACAAGCTGCAACTGTACTAATAAATCGCCAAATCTAATTGGTTTGGTGGCTTCAGATTGGCTTTTCATTTACACGTCCTGTCAATAAGGCGGGGAAACAGGATACCGACTTTAGTATACCGCGCGGGTATATCTTGGACTATTAATGCTAAGAATTACCGACCACCCGCATGGGCACACGGAACCAGAATGAACTCCCCTTACCCTCAACGCTGTCGACTCCGATCGTGCCACCATGGTTATCGATTATAGCTTTGCAAATTGCCAAACCCAGGCCTGTACCACCTTTATAGCCAACGTCGCTGGACTTAACCTGCTGAAAACGCTCAAAAATTTGTTTATGATAGGCGGCAGGAATGCCTCGCCCCTGGTCGGTAACGCGGATTTCGACCCAGTCTGCCTGGGTGCGAGAAGTGACAAAAATGGTGCTGCCGCTGGGCGAAAACTTGATTGCATTCGTGAGCAAATTGATTATCACCTGAGCCAGCCGGTCGCCATCGACAATTAAAATCAGCTCGGCAACGTCCGTTTGTAAATTTATACCTATTTGCTCAGCTTGCATCCGCACTGTATCAAGACACTGATCGACCAGCTTGACCAACTCTATCTCCGAGGGAAAAATAAGCAACTTGCCTGATTTTGCCCTTTCAACGTCGAGCAAATCCTTAATCATATTGATCAATTGAGAAATGCTGCGGTCAGCAGCCGCCAATTTGCGCTTGCCTTTATCGGTAAGGTCCCCACAAAGTCCGCTGCCGAGCAAGTCCAAAAAACTTTGCACCGAAGTCAGTGGCGAGCGCAGATCGTGGCTAACCATGGACAAAAACTCCTGTCTCATGCGCTCGATTTCATTGCGCTCAGTCATATCGACAGTCATCACAAGGAAGCGCTCGCCGCCTGTAGCTAAAAACTTGGTGATACTAACTTCCACCGGCAATTTAGATTGATCGCGTTTGATCAGTTCTATTTCCCATGAACCCTTTGCTGTTTCAGTAAAGAGTTCAGAAATAAACTTTGTCTGCTGCTCCCAGCTCAATGGCAATTTCTCGACCTGCGCTGTTTGCTGACTCAACAGATTGGCAATATTACTGCCAACCAACTCAGCACGCGAAAAACCACAAAGCTTTTCACTACTGGGGTTGGCAAATTCTATTTTGCCGCTTCTGTCGATAATCAAGAGACCAACTGGTAAACTTTCGACAATAAGCCGCACCCGGGCTTCGGCCTCGCGCAATATAGTCTCGTTTTGTTTGCGCTCAGTTATGTCATGGGCAACACAAAACAGTGTTTTATCCTCTTCCGACCAGCTGGCAGACCAGAGCATATCGACAAGAGTACCATTCTGACAGACGACTTTATTTTCTACCGGAGCATCAAAATTTTCCTCTCTGATTTTTTTAAAAGCAGCTAAAGTTGCGGCTTGGTCTTCAGAAGCGATCAAGGTCAAATATTTGCGTCCAATTAAATCGATAGGGTCGTAACCCCACAGCTTTTGAGCAGCAGGACTGACTCTTGTTAGAGAACCTTTTTCATCAATCGAACAAATGACATCCATCGCTTTGTCGACGATGGCTCTGTCCTGTCGAGTGGCAAGAGCCAGTGCCCTGGCCATCTTATTAAAGGTGTGGTCTAGATGGGCAAGCTCATCATTACCAGTAAGAGGCATATTGAGAGGCTCATTAGCAGCCAGCCTTACAGTGTTATCCATAAGGATTTTCAAACGTTTTGTTGTCACTCGATTAAAATAAAAAGCTAGAAAGATCGCCAGCAAAATATTGAAGGCCACGCCCAACCCAAGCAGCTTCTCTATATTTTCGCGACTGCGCAACTGAGAGAGGGCCTCAGATTGTTCTTGCGCTTGTTCACCGGCCAAAAACTGATCTACGGCGGCTAAAAACTTTGCTTCGAGCCCGTGGGTTTTGGACAAAAGTTTGAGCTCTTCGACCTTGTCGTCTTTTTCCATGGCAGCATGGATGAGGGGCCAGATATTGACGACTTCATTTCTCTGATTATCGAGGTGTGCGTATGTGGCTTCTTCTTTAGGATAACCACG
>Ga0116230_10006343_pt1 | contig 11661 bp, 6 predicted proteins | sample S1TSphfallax_3_FD_88678 | JGI IMG/M metagenome (GOLD analysis project Ga0116230, IMG submission 88678) | Host-associated microbial communities from peat moss isolated from Minnesota, USA - S1T2_Fd - Sphagnum fallax MG | ecosystem: Host-associated > Plants > Peat moss > Unclassified | place: USA...
GGCTTGCACAGACGTTTCTGCTGTTGAACATCGCCCATGACAGCAACCACAACGCGATCTCGTCGCGGCCGGCCGTCAACAAGGGCCTGAACTACGTCTTCGATCTCTGCGGGATCAGCTCCTATATGTGGCGTATCCTGCATCATCGCGGTCACCACTCCTGCATCAATCTGCACGGCGAGGACGATGCGATCGAAGGCCGCGGCCTGTTCCGCTTTACGCCCCACGACCCGCGTGCCCCCTTGCACCGGTTCCAGCACATCTATGCGCTGTTTCTGTATGCGCTGTTCTCGCTGGAATACGTGTTTGTGCGGGACTTCCAGAGCTTCTTCTTCCCGGCGCACGCCTATCTGACGCGGACCAAACATCCTCTCCGCGAATACGTCGTCCTGTTCGCCGGTAAGGCCTTCTACCTCACATACATGCTGGTGCTGCCGGTGATGGTGATCAAAGAGTCTCCGCTGCTGGTTCTTGCGGCCTTCTTCATGGTCCATCTCATTGTCGGGATCAGCGTCGTGCTGGTTTTTCAAACGACGCACGTCATTGAGGAGACCTACTTCCCGCTGCACCGCAGTGAGTTTGAAAACGGCGTCTACCACGTCTTTGCCACCACCGCCGACTATGCGACGGAGAACCCGGTCGTCGGCTGGCTTGTGGGCGGGCTCAATCACCATGTTGTGCACCATCTTTGCCCCTACGTGTGCCACACGCACTACGCTCCGCTCACCCGGATCGTGAAGCAGACCGCCGAAGAGTTCGGCGTGCCGTATCGGCAGCACGCCACCATGAGGAAGGCGGTCTGGCATCATCTGCAGCTGCTGAAGCAGCTGGGGAACGAAAACTGATGTCGTCCACACCCATCCCTGCCGTTTCACGCTGGCGTTCCCTGGCGGATTCTCCGGCTATGGCCCGCAATCCCGTGCAGGTCCTGACCACGTACAACGCATCCTTCGGCGACACCTTCCGCTTCTATCTGGGTGGCATCAAGGAAGCGATCGTCACCATCGACCCCGCGGTCATTCAGCATGTGTTGAAGACCAATGCGGAGAACTATCGCAAGTCCGAGATACAAGTGAAGCGGATGGGCCACTTCCTCGGCAAAGGCCTGCTCACCACCCATGGCGAACCCTGGAAGACGCAACGCCGCCTTATACAAAAGGGGTTCGATCGCAGACAGCTCGATGCACTGGCGATCATCATGCAGGATTCTCTGGCCGAGTCGCTGCGGGATTTCGACCGGCAGATTCGCGGTGGGCCGGTCGACATCTACCCCCAGTTGATGCGGATTACCTTCGCGATGGTCGCCCGGTCGCTCTTCGGCGCACGGCTGAAAGAGGAAGATATCGACCTCGTCAGCCAGACCATCTGTGCCGTTCAGGAGTTCATCGTGCGGCAGACGCTGCAGCCCTATCTGAACCCCTGGTTCGCTGTCTCCGGCGAGCTGCGCAAGCATGAAGAGATGCGCGCCAGCGCCGATGCCGTCTTGATGCAATACATCCAGAAGCGCCGCAACGAAGCGCCCGGCAACGACCTTCTGCAGACGCTGATGGACGCGCGCTACACGGACGGCGAAGGGATGCCGGACGAGCTTATCCTCAGCGAAAGCATGCAGCTGCTGGTTGCAGGCCATGAAACCTCCTCCAATGCCCTGTCGTGGCTGCTGTACCTCCTGAGCTCGCGGCCGGATTGCCTCGAACGGGTGCGTCGGGAGTTTTATGACGTGCTGGGCGATGCGCCCCTGGGCCACGACGATCTTCCTAAATTCGTCTTCACAACGCAGGTCATCCAGGAGGCGCTCCGTCTGTATCCACCCTTCTGGATGGTCGACCGCGAGGCCATCGCGGACGACCGCGTCGGCGATGTCGTCATCCCCGCCGGCTCCATGGTCATCGTGCATGTGTACGGTGCGCACCACGCACCCAGGCATTGGCAGGACCCCGAGACCTTCGATACGGACCGCTTCCTCAAAGGCAACGACAAGCTGCGCGCGCCCTTTACCTACCTGCCGTTCGGGGGCGGGCCGCGCGTCTGCATCGGCAACCACTACGCCATGCTGCAGATACTGATGATCCTGAGCGACCTGCTCCGACGATACGACTTCCAGGTCGTGCCCGGCCAAACGATCGAAGCCAGGCCCATGGTCATCCTGCGGCCAAAGCACGGCATCCGCATGACCTTCACCGGCATTCCAGTCAATGCCTAGTGGGTTGCCCGGCCGCTAACGGTGCGGCGCTACCCAGACAGACTCGCCAGAGAGGCCTAAGCTGGTGACATGGGAACGCGGATGCGGTCGCGCAGGGCAATCGTACAACAGGGCATTTTGGCAGCGGCAGCCGCCATGCTGCCGCGCGGCCTTTGGTCGCAGCAGGGGACTGCATCCGCGGTTGTAAAGACGCGCCTGGGCGCACTGCGTGGCGAGCAGGCTAGCGGCGTGCGCGTCTTCCGGGGCGTTCCCTATGCCGAGCCGCCCGTGGGACCGCTGCGCTTCCGGCCCGCGCAGCGGAAGAAGCCGTGGAGCGATGTGCGCAACGCGACCGTCTTCTCTGCTTCGCCGATCCAGACCGGCGAGCCCGGCGTGAAGCACAGCGAAGACTGCCTGTACCTGAACATTTGGACGCCCGTCGCGGGCGGGCCGCGAGGCAAAGGCCCTTGGCCGGTCTTTGTCTGGATCCACGGCGGAGGCTTTACCAACGGTCACGCGTTTGAGGCCACCTACGACGGCTCCCAGTTTGCGCGCGAAGGTGTGGTGGTGGTGACGGTGGGCTACCGGCTGGGCGTCTTCGGCTTTCTGGACTGGGAACCGCTGCTCGGAGCGGCCTACGCCGGCACGGCCAACAATGCGTTGAGCGACCTGGTGACGGCGCTGGAGTGGCTGCAGACGAACATCGCTGCCTTTGGCGGCGACCCCACACGCATCACCGTGGGTGGCGAGAGCGCAGGTGCCAAGCTGACGGACGTCCTGCTGGGTACGCCGCGCGCGCAGCCACTGCTCGCACAGGCAATCTCCGAGAGCGGCGGGGCGGAACGCGTGTGGTCGCAGGCGACTGCGGCCCATGTCGCCGAAGGCTTCGGCAGGCTGTGGCAGGACGAGACGCCAAGCGGCTTGCCAACTGGCGCAGCGGCGGCGATGCGCGATGCACCTGCGTCCGCGCTGCTGGACGTGCAGACGAAGTTCATGCAGAGCTGGCCGCAGCACTTTCCCCTGCGCCCCCAAATCGACGGCGCTCTGCTGCCCCGCCTGCCCATTGAATCCATCGGCAGGCTGGCAGCAGGAAAGCGTCTGCTGATCGGCACCAACCGCGATGAGAGCGCACTCTTCCTCGGTCCCCACCCGGAGCACGATCCAACCGCGCGGGACCTGGGCAACGTGCCGCTGCCACGCTTCAATGCGGTGTTTGCGCAGTACGCCGCGTTGTATCCGCAGATGAGCGGTCCGCTCCGCCGCATTCGCGCCGTATCGGCGGAGGAGTACTGGGTGCCGAGTGTGCGTGTCGCGGATGCCTTCGTCGCCGGCGGTGGCGCGGCGTGGATGTACCGGCTGGACTACGCGCCAACCGCCGGCCGAATGCAGGGGTTATCGTTCCACTCCGAGGATGTAGGCCTGGTATGGGGCCGGTCCAACGCTTCAAATGACGCTGCGATGGCACAACCGATCCATGCTGCGTGGCTTGCCTTCTTGCAGGGGGAAGCACCCGCCGCAGCTGGACTGCCCGCATGGCTGCGCTACTCCCGCGATGCGCGCGCGACCATGCTGCTCGACATCCCAAGCGAAGTCGCCGAGCGCCCTCAGGAGGCCGAACTGCGGCTCTGGGATGGTGTGCTGTGATGCGGTATCTTGCGCTGTTCGTTTTCTTGCTCCCCGCGGCTGCACACGCGCAGCGGCCCGTCGACTGGGTGAATGAGCGGATCGGTACAGGCAGCGGACCCATCGGCTACGGCGGCACCATGCCCTTTGTGGCTGCGCCCTTCGGCATGACCGATTGGACCGCGCAGACGCGGCAGAACAAACTCGGTACCACCAGCTACAAGGATGAGGACACGGCGGTCACCGGGTTCATCGGCACCCACCAGCCCGCCATCTGGATGGGCGATTACGGCTACGTCACGCTGATGCCCGAGGTCGGCGGCCTGAAGGTGACGCCGGAGGCGCGGAAGCTGACGTTCTCGCACAAGGATGAGGTGGTGCGGCCGGATTTCTACTCCGTAAGCCTACATGTGGGACAGGACACGGGCGATGGCCGCCGCTTGAAGACAGAGATGTCCGCTACGGAACGCTGCGCGTTGATGCGCTTTTCCTTTCCCGCGGGCGTAGAGGCTTCCGTGTTGGTAGAAGCAAGCCGGCCGGGCGTCGCGGGCTTTGTGCAGGTCGACGCGGCGCGGCAGGAGATCGTCGGCTATAACCCAGACCGCACGGACAGCGTGCTGGGGCCGTACGCTCTGCCGCACTTCAAAGGCTACTTCGTGGTGCAGTTCCGCCAGGCCTGGAAGAGCGCGGCGAGTTACGGTCCCGGCGATGCGGTGAGTCGCGGCTATACGGGCGCTGCGGCGGCGTATGCCCCGGGTGCGGTCGTGGAGGCGCGCGTTGGCACATCGTTCCTCGGCATTGAGGATGCGCGGCGGAACCTTGCCGCGGAGATTCCGGGCTGGGACATCGCCGCGGTGAGGCGCACGCTGGCCGCGCAGTGGAACGCCAGGCTCGGCCTGCTGCGGGTGCAAGGTGCTACGCCCGCGCAGCGGCACATCCTTTACACCGCGCTCTACCATGCGCTGCTATATCCGCGGGTGTTCGATGAGCATGGCAAATATTATTCGGCCTTCGACGACACCGTGCATGACGGCCACTCCTACACCGCGTACTCCATCTGGGACACCTTCCGCGCCGAGTGGAGCCTGCTCACCCTAGTCGCGCCCGAGCGTATCGACGGCATGGTCACCGCGCTGCTGCAGAACTACAAGGAAGGCGGATGGATGCCCAAGTGGCCCAACCCCTCCTACACCAACATCATGATCGGCACGCACGCCGACTCCCTGGTCGCGGAGGCGATCCAGAAGGGGTTCAACGGCTTCGACCGTCAGACGGCATGGGACGCGGTCTACAAAGACGCCATGACGCCGCCCGAAGGCGACACAACCCGCCGCTGGTATGACCGCGAGCCGCACACGCCCTACGAAGCGCGCGGCGGACTCACGTACTCGAAGGTGCTTGGCTATGTGCCGAACGACAAGACAGCGGAGTCCGCGAGCCGCACGCTGGAGGACGCCTACGACGACTGGTGCGTCGCGCAGGTGGCGCGCTCGCTCCGCAAGATGGACGACTATGCCTTCTTTCTGCGGCGCAGCCAGAACTACCGCAACATCTTCAACCCTGCCACCGGCTTTATGCAGGCGAAGAACTTCGACGGCAGCTGGGCGAAGGAGAACGAAGGCTGGACCGAGGGGGACAAATGGGTCTACACCTTCGCCGTGATGCACGACGAGGCCGGACTGCTGCGCCTGATGGGCGGCGAAGCGAAGTACAACGCTCTGCTCGACGCGCACTTTGCCGGCGGCCACAACCAGCACAGGAACGAGCCCAGCCACCACTACGGCTACCTCTACGACTACGCCGGCGAGCCGTGGAAGACGCAGGCGAAGGTGCGCGAGATTGCCGCCAAAGAATACGCCGATGCGCCCTCCGGCATCGACGGCGATGACGACTGCGGTCAGATGTCGGCGTGGTACCTGTTCACCGCAATGGGCTTCTATCCGGTAAACCCGGCCAGCGGCGAGTACATGATTGGCAGCCCGCTGTTTGCGCGCATGCGCCTTGCGCTGGCCGGCGGCAAGCGCTTCACCGTCACGGCGCACAACAACTCGGAGAAGAATGTGTACATCCAGTCCGCGAAGTTGAACGGCAAGCCGCTGAATATACCGGTCGTTCGATATGACGACATCGTGCGCGGCGGTACGCTGGAGTTCGTAATGGGGCCGGCGCCTTCGCCGTGGTCGGCGGCGTGGCGAGCGAAGCCTGTGCTGCCGCAGTAACTACAGAATGGCGATGTCCGTGCAGCGTGTCTGCGTCACCTGTTCACTGGCATGCGTGCAGGCGCTGCCGATACAGCGTACGTCGCTGAGCCGCGCAGAGTGAACATCCTCCATCGCGACGAGCGGGCGCGCGTCCGCATGGACAGGCTCGATGAGGATGTCGCGCAGCTCCAGCCGTGCGGCGTGGCGCAGGTAGAGTCCATGCGCGGGCGTAACGCCGAACATCTTGGGCTCGGGATAGTCGGCGAGGGCCTCGGGCACCGCAGCCGTGCGCAGCGCACCACCGCCTGGCTGGCGCACACGCAGGTTCGCGATGGTGATGTCTTCCACCGGATGACCGGGGACGCCGGTGATGCTGCAGCAGGCCAGGCCGGAGCGGTCGTCCACCGCGGTGTCGTCGAGCATCATGCAGTCGATATCTGCGAAGGAGATGCGGCGGATGGCGCTGGCATGCACGGGCGCCGGCTCGCGGTTGCGGCCGCCGAGGCGCACAAAGACAGGCGGCCCAATGCTGTCGCGCATGGTGATGTTGGAGAAGGAACAGTCCTCCACGGCGCCACCGTCTTCGCTGATGACGGCGAGGCCGTGGCAGCCTTCAAACACGCAGTTCGTAACCGCGATATTGCGCACATCGCCGTCGGTCTCTGTGCCGATCTTGATGCGCCCCACGTGCGCGGGATAGTCTCCGGCAGCACCCTCCGGCACAGGCAGGTATGTGCCGTCCAGCGCTGTGCCCAGCTTGTAACTGCCGGTCACCGTGCAATCCGAGATAGTCACGCGTTCCGTGCTGCGCGTCTCGCCGAGAGCATACGAACTCTTCAGCACAATCGCGTCGTCCCAGGGCGTGTTCACACTGCAGCCTCGGATGTGCACATCGCGGCAGCAGTCGATGTCGATCCCGTCGCGCTGGGTGTCGATATGAAGTCCATCGATCGTAAGGTTGTCGACGGCCGTGGCGAGCACGCCGAAGTGCCCCGCCTGCCGCACCGCGAAGTCGCGCAGCACAACGTTGCGGCAACGCTTCAGAGCGATCGCCTTGTTGCCGGCGCCGGGCCGCTCCTCCGCCGCGCCATCGCCCTTTTCCAGGCCACGTCCCCATATCTCTCCCGGGCCGACGATGGCGATGCCGTCCAGACCCTCCCCCCAGAGCAGGCTATTGCGCCAGTGATTGTGTCCGTAGTCCTGATACGGCTGAACGCTCGCAGCTTGCGGCTCGGGCACATCGTACTGCCCTGTCGGCGAGTCGAAGCTCGGCGTCGCTGCGACCAGCACCGCACCCGGCCAGAAGCGCAGTGTGATGTGGCTGCGCAGATGGATCGTAAAGCAGAGATACCGTCCCGCGGGCAACTCCACAACGCCTCCACCGGCATCGGCGGCGGCGGCGATGGCCCGGTTGATGGCGGCGGAATCGAGCGCGGTTCCATCTCCCTTCGCACCAAAGTCCGCGACGTCGAAGACCCTCTGCGTCGCGGCTGCGTGCATTTGCCGCGTGCGCGGCAGCGCAAGCCCTGCAGCGGCCATGGCGATGAAGGACCGTCGCGTGAACCCTCCACTCATCTCGCCGCACCCTCCAGCGAAAAGGTAGTGTGCAGCGTCGCCTGCGACGACTCGCCGACCCAGAGGTCGAACGTGCCCGGCTCGGTCACGCGCAGATGCTTTGCGGGGCTCCAGAAGCTGAGGTCGTCTGGCTTCAGCGTGAGCGTGACCGTCTGCGTCTCATGCGGTTCCAGATGCACTCTGCGAAAACCCTTCAGCTCGCGCACAGGCCTGGAGGCAGATCCGGCGCGCTGGTGGGTATAGAGCTGAACCACCTCATCGCCGGCGACTTCAGAGGTATTTTGAACGTCCACGGAGACGCGAAGGCCTCGCTCGCCCCGCAGCACAGGCGAAGAGGTCTGCAGGTTGTCGAGCTTGAACGTGGAGTAGCTCAGGCCAAACCCAAACGGATACAGCGGCGCGCTGGAGCCGTCCCAGTAACGCGTGGCCGTGGCCTCTGGAATCTGGGTGAGGTTGTCGGCGTAGTACAGGGGAATCTGGCCCACATCGCGCGGCCACGTTACGGGCAGTTTGCCGCCGGGGTTCGCCGTACCGGCCAGCAGATCGGCCACCGCATGGCCGCCCTCCGTGCCGGGGTACCAGACCTCCAACACCGCGGGCACGTGCTGCGACGCCCAAACGATATCCAGGGGGCGGCCATTGATCAGCACCAGCACCACCGGCTTTCCCGTTGCGACGGCCGCCTCCAGCAGCTCCTGCTGCTGTCCTGGCAGCTTCAGCGACATGCGCGATGCGCGCTCGCCGCTCATCGTCTGCGCCTCACCCAGCACCAGCACGGCAACGTCCGCGTTGCGCACCAGATCGACCGCTCGGTCGAACTCGGCTTTGCGCTCGGCGTCGGTCTTCAGCACAGGCTTCGGGCTGGGAAACTGGCCGTCGAAGATCGACGGTTGCCCGCGCTCGATCTCCACCCCGGTCGAATAGCTGACCTTGCTCTGAGCGAACTGACTGCGTATGCCTTCCAGCACCGTCACCGTGTCCGCCGGATGGCTTGCCAGGCTCCACGAACCGAGCGTATCGGCCTTCGCATCCGCCAGCGGCCCAAGCACCGCAATCGACGACGGTTGCTTACGCAGCGGCAACAGATTGCCCTCATTGCGCAGCAACACAGCCGTACGCACCGCGGCTGCGCGGGCGGCGCTGTGTTGCGCGGGCGAGAGCAACTCGCTGGCAGCCAGCGTCTCATCGACATACGGGTGCTCGAACAGACCGAGTCTGTATTTGGCCACCAGAATGTCGCGGACGGCCTCGTCGATCGTGGACAGCTTCACCTCGCCGCGCTGCACGGCGGCCTGTAGCTCGTCGCGATACGTATGGCTGGTCATCTCCATGTCCACGCCGGCGTTGGCGGCGCGGACCGCGGCATCGTGTGCGTCCGCGCTGAAGCCATGCGTCGTCAGGCTCTTGATGGACTCCCAATCGCTGACCACAAAGCCCTGAAAGTGCCACCGGTCGCGCAGCACATCGCGCAGCAGAAATGTATTCCCCGTCGCCGGCACACTGTTCAGGTCCATGTACGCCGTCATCAGTGAGCCCGCGCCGGCATCCACCGCTGCATGAAACGGCGGCAGATAGACGTTCCACAGTTGGTCGTCGGAGATGTTGGCGGAGTCGTAATCGCGGCCGCCCAGCGCGGCGCCGTAACCTGCAAAGTGCTTCACGCAGGCCAGCAACGAATCTGCATTCCCAAGGTCTGTGCCTTGAAAGCCGCGCACCTGCGCCTCCGCCATGCGCGAGCCAAGGTACGGGTCTTCGCCGGCGCCCTCCATGATGCGGCCCCAGCGCGGGTCGCGCGCGATATCCACCATCGGCGCAAACGTCCAGCGGATGCCCACCGAGGTCGCCTCGCGGGCCGCCATATGCTGTGCGTTCGTCGCCAGGGCCGGGTCCCAGGAGGCCGCCATCGCCAACGGTATGGGATAGATGGTGCGAAATCCATGAATCACGTCGAAGCCGACGATCAGTGGAATATGCAGCCGCGTCTGCTCGACGGCGATCCTCTGCAGCCGGTTGATCTTCGCCGCGTCCGTGACAAAGAGCACAGATCCGACCTTGCCCCTGCGGATCGCGTCGTCGATGGTCGCCCCGTCGGCGGTGTTCATCGCGATCTGGCTCATCTGGCCGATCTTTTCCTCCAGCGTCATCTTCTGCAGCAGCGCGTCGGCAAAGCGCACCGCCTGTGCAGGCGCCTTCGTACCAGGTGTGGCGCCGCCCTGTATCTGGGTATGCGCGCCAGGCACAGCTAGAAGATGGCCGAACACCATGGCGATGGCGAGGCGGCCTGTCCGCAATCCTGCACGTGTACTCATTGGCCCTCTGCTTTCTTCGCCCGCGGGGTCGGCGTCCACGAGTAGGTGGCCAGCGCTCCAGGCTGTAGCGTCGCCGCGAAGACGCGCCCCTGCGAGCGCACCGAAAACGAGGCCTCCTCCGGGCGATTGTTCAACACCAGCAGCGCAACCGAGCCGTCGGCGTTCTGGAATGCGACCGTCTCCAGTCCATCGCGGCCGAAGCTGGTCGAGCCGATATGGGTCGCACCGGCGCGGACGAACATACTGGCCTGGGCGAGCGCGTAGAAGTCGCCGTTGTAGCTGACGGTCGCGGGAGTGGCGTGCAGGTCGATCGTCACCAGGCCGCGGCAGGTCCCGCAGCCACCCGCATGTGGCCCATGGTCGCTATCGAGCGCGATCGCCCACAGCGAGACGGACTTCGCCCAATGGCGCGTTGCGTCGATCAGCAGATGCGCCGTTGCCAGCAGCGGCGTCTCTCGCTGCCAGCTGCCGCCGGAGCACTCCGTGAGCCAGATACCCTCTTGCGGGAAGCGCTGATGGATCGCGTCCTGGCCGCGCACATCCCCGCCATAGCAGTGCACCGCCGTGCCTGCGAGAAACGGTGCAGCCAGCGGATCGGACAGCACGGCGATCGGGTACTCCGGGTGGTCCCAGTTGTGGTCGTAGGCGAGCACCTCCGTGCGCAGGCCGGCGCGGCGCAGGTCGGGGCCCAGGTACTCGCCGATCAGCGTCGCCTGCTGCGTGGCGGGCATCAGCGCGCCGGGGTAGTTGCGCGTCTCGTTGAGAGGTTCATTCTGCACGGAGAGAAAGCGTACAGGCACACCGGCTTTTTCAAACGCCTTCACCGAGCGCGTCAGATACTCCGCATACACAGCCAGCTTGTCGTCGCGCAGTTGCCCGCCGTCAAGCGTGGGCATCGCGTCGGGGTGCTTTGTCGGCGGCGACTTCATCCACGCAGGGGCGCTCCACGGGGTGGCCATGACGGCGATCGCCGGGTTCAGCCGCAGCGCCTGCCGCAGCGCCGGCAACACGTCCGCCTCATCGTAGGCGAGCGAGAAATGCGCGAGCGCGGGGTCGCTCTGGCCCTCAGGCATGTCGTCATAGGTGTACTGCGAGCGCGAGAGGTCGGTGGCGCCAAGCGGCAGCCGCACAAAACTCAGCCCCGCGCCGGCCTTGGGGCTGAAGAGCCGCGCCATTGTCGCCTGACGCAGCGCGGGCGGCAGCTTCTCTTCCAGCAGCCATGCGGAGCCCTCGGTCATGGCCGCGCCAAAGCCGTCCATGGTCTGCATGCGCTGCGTGTCGTCGACGTCGATCGCTGGACCCGGGACCGAGTCTGCGCCCGTGCTGAAGTGCAGATCCGGTTGCGGGGCAAGCGTCTGGCTGAGGTTCGCGGTCGTTCGTGTGACCTGCACCGACTGCGCACACAGCGCGGGCGTGAGCAGGAACAGCAGTGCAGAGAGGCATCGGCGTGGGGAGGGGTTCAAGTCGGGTTTCCTGGTGCAGTGGAAGTGAACAGTGTAGACCGAGGCCACGAAAAGTAAGGAGGGATGCAAAGAAAACTCCGTGCCTGCCGCTGGCCAGAATCGATAAGCGGCAGGCACGGATGGGTTGCTGGTTTAGAAGTACACCTTGGCCGCGAGCTGGATGGCGCGTGGGCCACCAGGGGTTGCAACGCTGATTGCGCCGGTGGGCTGGCCCCAGTTGGTGTCCTTGGCGATGGAGAGCGGCGTACATACGCCGCCGGTGGTGCAACTGGGCAGAGTGATGTTCGCGCCGTAGTCGCGTGAGCTGA
>Ga0116230_10006347_pt1 | contig 11656 bp, 12 predicted proteins | sample S1TSphfallax_3_FD_88678 | JGI IMG/M metagenome (GOLD analysis project Ga0116230, IMG submission 88678) | Host-associated microbial communities from peat moss isolated from Minnesota, USA - S1T2_Fd - Sphagnum fallax MG | ecosystem: Host-associated > Plants > Peat moss > Unclassified | place...
CCCTGATGTTTCAGAAAGAAGTCGCCGAGCGGATCGTCGCCCCGCCGGGCGGCGACGCCTACGGTCGCCTGGCCGTCCTGGCTCAGGCCCTATGTCATGCCCGGCTGGTGCTGGACCTGCCGCCGCGCGCCTTTACGCCGCCGCCCCGGGTGTCTTCGGCGGTGGTGTCATTAACTCCCCTAGCGGCGCCACCGTCGGCGGATCAGCTGACCGCCCTGCAGACCGTTACGCGATTTGCCTTTGGCCAGCGCCGAAAGATGCTCCGCTCCGCCCTGCGCGACCTGGGCGGCGAAACCCTGTGCCAGGCCGCGAGCCTCGACCCGGCGGCCCGCGCCGAAACCGTGACGATCGTGGGATTTCTGGCCTTGGCGGAGGCGTGGCGGCGGCGGGAAGCGGGCGTTTAGCCCATAAGCGCGTTCACCAGCGGCTCCATCCAGCGATTACGAAACCGCCGAAGACGCTCTGCCCGGTAAACCACAGTCAGCTCTTCATAGGCGCGTTCGAACACGTCGTTGAGGATGACATAATCGTAGTCCGTCCATTTGACGATTTCATCCCTGGCCCGGGCCAGGCGCCGATCGATTACGGCCGGGGCGTCCTGAGCGCGCGTCCGCAGGCGTTGTTCCAGGTCAGCCATGCTGGGAGGAAGGATGAACACCCTCACCGTATCGGCAGCCTCACGCTCGGCGATCGCCCGAGCGCCCTGCCAGTCTATATCAAAGAGAACATCCGCCCCCCGCTCCAGCGCGTCCCTGATGGGCGCGCGGGGGCTGCCATAGAGATGTCCGTGGACCTCGGCGCATTCCAGGAACGCGCCCTCCCGCCGCATGGCGACGAACCGCGCCTCCGAGACAAAATGATATTCCCGGCCATCCTGTTCTCCCGGCCGGGGGCTGCGGGTGGTGGCCGAGACCGACACGGTGAGATCAGGATGATCGGCCACGAGGCGCCGCGCCAGGGAGGTTTTTCCAGCGCCTGAGGGGCTGGAGATCACGAACAACATCCCTCGCCTGGCCGCCGGAGCGGGGCTGCTCATGGAACGCCCGTCCCGCCCGGATATTGAGCCGAGATGGCCGCGTGCAGTCGGGCCTCCTCAATCGCCCGCCAGCGGGCCACATTTCGCCGGTGGTCCTCATAGGTGGCGGAAAAGGCGTGGCCGCCCGTGCCGTCGGCGACAAAATAGAGATCGTCTCCCGGTGCGGGATGAAAGGCGGCCATGAGCGCCGCCCGGCCCGGATTGGCGATCGGCGTCGGGGTGAGGCCCCAATAGCGATAGGTATTGTAGCGGGTTCCAGAGGCCAGTTCCGAGCGCCTCAAACCGTGGCCGAGGGGAGCGCCGCCGTTGAGGCCATAAATGATCGTCGGATCACTCTCCAGGCGCAAGCCGCGCTTCAAGCGGTTGATGAACACCGCCGCGATTCTGGGCCGCTCGTCGGCCTTCGCCGTCTCCTTCTCGACGATGGAGGCCAGGATTACGCCCTGCTCCGGGGTTTCATACGGAAGGCCGGGGGCTCGGTCGCGCCAGAGCTGTCGCACCAGATCTGTGCGCGCGGCCCGCATACGATCGATCAAATCTCGCCGGGACTCGCCGCGCTGCGCCTCATAGGTCTCGGGGAGAAGCGAGCCTTCAGGCGGCAGAGGCGCAACGCCCTCCAGATAAGGCGCCGCGTCAATGACGCCGAGCGCGGCGCGTGAGGTGAACCCCTCGGGAATGGTCACAAAATGCCGCACCACGGCGCCTGTACGCAGTTTCGCGAGGACCGAGGCCAAGGACAGTCTGGAGGGGAAGGCGTACTCGCCCGCCTTGAGCCTGGGTGCGGCCCCTTCCAGTTCAGCGGCGGCGATGAACAGCGCGCCGTGGCTCACGACGCCCGCGCGCTGGAGTACAGAGGCGATGCTGACCAGGCCCTGCCGGGGCGCGAGCACCACCGTGGTGGACGTCCCTCCCCGCGCGGTAGGACCAGGCCCCCAGTAGAACCAGGCCGCAAGCCCGGCGACAATAACCGCCAGAATGCCGGCAATGAGCGCGAGACGAGCGCCTGACGATGGGTCGCGCCGCCGTGACGCGCGCCAGGTGCGTGGCCTGAATCTTCGCCTCACGGCGCGCGCTTGAACACGACCGAGGCGTTGGTGCCCCCAAAGCCGAAGCTGTTGGACATGGCTATATCGATCGGCATCGGCTTTGCGGATTTGGGTACGAGATCGATGGGCGTATCCACCGAAGGATGATCGAGGTTGATCGTCGGCGGCGCGATCTGATCGCGCAAGGCCAGAACCGTGAAGGCCGCCTCCACGGCGCCGGCGGCGCCCAGAAGGTGTCCAATGGCTGACTTGGTGGAGGACATGGCCGTCTTCCCAGACGCCTGCCCCAGAATCCGCTCGACCGCGCCCAGTTCGATCTCATCCCCCAAGGGCGTCGATGTGCCGTGGGCGTTGATATAATCGACATCCGCCGGATCGATGCCCGCCTGGCCCATGGCCGCCTGCATGGCGCGATAACCCCCATCCCCGTCATCCGCCGGCGCCGTGATATGGAAGGCGTCTCCGGCGAGACCATAGCCGATCACCTCGGCATAGATTTTCGCACCCCGCGCCCGGGCATGCTCCCATTCCTCAAGAACCAGAACGCCGGCGCCCTCGCCCATCACAAAGCCGTCCCGATCCTTGTCATACGGCCGCGAGGCGCGCTCGGGCTGGTCGTTGAAATGGGTCGACATGGCGCGGCAGGCGACGAACCCGGCGATCCCGATCTTACACACCGCGGCCTCAGCCCCCCCCGCGACCATGACATCGGCGTCGCCGTGCTGAATGAGCCGCATGGCGTCGCCCACCGCGTGAGCGCCGCTGGCGCAGGCGGTGACCACCGAGTGATTGGGGCCCTTGAACTGGTGCCTGATCGACACCTGGCCCGCCGCCAGATTGATCAGGGCCGAAGGGATAAAGAAGGGTCCGACCCCGCGCCTGGGACCCTTCTCATGCAGATCGACGGCGGTGTCGGCGATGGTGGAAAGACCGCCGATGCCCGATCCGATATTCACCCCCGTCCGACGGCGATCATCCTCCGTCGGCGCGGTCCAGCCCGAATCGCGCACCGCCTCGTCGGCGGCCGCCATGGCGTAGAGGATGAAATCATCGACCCGCCGCTGTTCCTTGGGGCTCATGACCTGGTCGGGGTCGAAGGACTCGGGCCGATGCGGTCCGCCGCCGCCGCGGCCATCGACTCTGGGAACCTCGCACGCGATCTGGCAGCCATAATCGGTGGCGTCGAAGGCGCTGATCCGCCCCGCTCCGCTCTTACCGGCGAGAATGGCCTTCCAGGTGGGCTCTACGCCCCAACCCAGCGGAGAGACCATGCCCAGCCCCGTGACGACGACGCGACGCATCGATTGACGGCTCAGGCGCCCAGACGTTCTCCGATGAACTTCACCGCATCGCCCACCGTCTGGATGTGTTCAGCCGCGTCATCGGGAATCTCGATGTCGAACTCTTCTTCGAAGGCCATGACGAGTTCGACGTTGTCCAGGCTGTCAGCGCCGAGGTCATCAATGAAGCTCGCCTTTTCAGTGACCTTCTCCGGGTCGGCGTCGAGGTGCTCGATGACGATCTTGCGAACGCGCTCAAGAATATCGGACATTAAGGTTAAGTCCCTCTGTGTGATGCGCCGTCGGAGAGCGAGTTTCCCCACGTCCTCTGGCTGGATGATGGCCCTTCACGGTCGAGACGACGACCGGCGGGCGGGCGTTCCCAATTCGGGTTTTCGCCTAGCATGTTCCTTCAGGTCCGCCTAGCGGCGCCTCGGGCGCGTCAAATCATCGCCATTCCGCCATTCACGTGCAGGGTCTGACCAGTGACATAAGCCCCCGCCTCACTGGACAGATAGACGCAGGCGGCGGCGATATCGGCCCCCTGGCCAAGGCGCCCGAGCGGAATGCCGGCCATGATTCGCGAGGCCTGATCGGCGGTGAGGGCGTCGGTCATCGGGCTCTCGATAAAGCCCGGCGCCACACAGTTGACCGTGATCCCGCGACTGGCGACCTCCTGAGCGAGGGCTTTCGAAAAGCCGATCATGCCGGCTTTGGACGCCGCATAGTTGGCTTGGCCCGCATTGCCCATGACGCCCACCACCGAGGTTATGCCGATGATGCGGCCGGCCCGCCGCTTCATCATTCCGCGCATGGTGGACCTGGCCAGACGGAAATAACTCTCAAGATTGATCGACAGCACGCTGGCCCAGTCTTCGTCCTTCATCCGCATCAGCAGGCCGTCGCGGGTGATGCCGGCATTGGCGATAAGAATATCCAGGCCGGCGCCGGCCTTGTCTTCGGCGGCCGCCACCAATCCATCCACACTCGCCGGATCCGCCAGATCGGCCACCACCCAGGATGTTCGCGCTCCCAGCGTCTCGGCGAGGGCGCGCAACGCGGGCTCCCGAGTGCCGGATAAGACGACATGCGCGCCCTGGCCATGCAAGGCGCGCGCGATCGCGCCGCCGATGCCGCCGCTGGCCCCCGTGACAAGGGCGGTTTTTCCGGAAAGGTCGAACATGGCGATCAGTGACTCACAAGGCTTTCGGCAAAGGTTTCTATATCCGCCGGCGCCCCCAGGGAGGCGACGCGCGCGTCAGGGGCGATCCGCCGCGCGATCCCGGCCAGCACCTTGCCGGCCCCGACCTCGGCGAACCGGGTCACGGCGCCCCCGTCCTCCGCCGCCATCCAGAGCATACTCTCCCGCCATCGAACGCGGCCCGTCACCTGTTCAACGAGGGCCGATCGAATCGTTTCCGGATCGAAAGTCGGCCGCGCCGCGACATTGGAGACCAGGGGAGTCCGCGGCGCTATAAGGCTGACCTCGGCGAGAGCTTCGGCCATCTCCCGCGCCGCCGGGGCCATCAGAGGGCAGTGAAACGGGGCCGAGACATTGAGCAGGATCGCCCGGGCGCCCAGGGCCTTGGCCGCTTCGATCGCCAGATCCACGGCCGCTTTGTCGCCGGAGATCACCACGTTGCCGACGTTATTATCGTTGGCGACCACGCACACACCCGCCTTGGCGCCCGCCTTGGCCGCGCTTTCAGCCAGAGCGACATCGCTTTTCGGCCCGATAAGAGAGGCCATGGCCCCCTCCCCTAAAGGCACAGCGCGCTGCATGGCCTGTCCGCGGAGCCTGAGAAGGCGGGCGGCGTCCGCGAGGCCGAACGCCGAGGCCGCCGCCAGGGCCGCGTATTCGCCGAGGGAATGCCCCGCCACGAACGCCGCCGTATTGATGTCCACCCCGAACTCCGACTTCAGCACCCGGGTCACGGCCACGCTCACCGCCATGAGCGCGGGCTGCGCATTCTCGGTGAGGGTCAGATCGTCCTCCGGCCCCTCCCGCATCAGGCGAAAGAGCTTTTGCTCCAGGGCGTCGTCGACTTCCTCGAACACCGCCCGGGCCACGGCGAAGGCGTCCGCGAGTTCCGCCCCCATGCCCACGGACTGGCTGCCTTGACCCGGAAACAGAAATGCAAGGCTCATGGCTGGACAGAGTCTTTCAAGCAGGAAATTTCGCGCGCGGCACGGTTAGGTGAAACCGCCGAGGCTCACAAGATTAAGACGCGGCGCCAAACCGCTGGCTTCCTGGACGCGTATACGCGCATAATTGAACCTTCGGGCGCTTACGGAGACGATCATGAAACAGCTTATCGCGGGATTGGGCGCCGCCCTCATCGCCGCCGCGCCGGCCCACGCGGCCCTGAAAGAAGGTGCGCTCGCTCCTGATTTTTCGGCCCAGGCTTCGCAGGCGGGCAAGCAATTCCCGTTTCACCTCGCCGAAGCCCTCAAGAAAGGCCCGGTGGTCCTTTACTTCTTCCCGGCCGCCTTCACCCAAGGGTGCACGATCGAAGCGCACGAGTTCGCCGACGCCTCCGATGAATATCGCAAACTTGGCGCGACTCTGATCGGCGTGACCGCCGGCAATATCGATCGGCTGACCGAATTTTCCGTGAGCGAATGCCGCTCTAAGTTCGCGGTGGCCGCGGACCCGCACGCCGCCATCGCCAAGAGTTACGATTCAACCCTGGCGATTTACCCGGGCTATTCCGACCGAACCTCCTACGTGATCGCGCCCGACGACCGGGTCATTCTCGCCTACTCCAAGATGAGCCCCGACCAACACGTGGCCAAAACGCTTGCCGCGGTGAAGGCCTGGCGGGCGACGCATCCGCTCTGACGAGCCGGGAGTCTTGCGTTTCCCCACGGGTGCGCGTATCAGCCCGCCCTCGCCTTGAAGAGCGGTCTCTTCGCGGAACGTAATGGGTCTGGGAGTCCCCCAAGACCGCCGCATAGAGAGCCATCGTTTTGCAGCGCCATTCCGAGCTCTGCATCGCGCCGCTCTTCTCAATCGGAACAGGACGCCATGCCCGCTTACGAGCACGTGCTGATCGCACGGCAAGATATATCGCCCGCCCAGGCCGAAGCTCTGAACGAAGAGCTCAAAACGCTGATTGAATCCCTCGGCGGACACATCGCCAAGATCGAGTATTGGGGCCTTCGCAACCTCACCTACCGGATCAAGAAGAACCGCAAGGGCCACTACTCCTTGCTGGCCATCGATGCGCCGGCCACCGCGGTGAAGGAAATGGAACGCCAGATATCCATCAATGAGGACGTCCTGCGCTTTCTCACCATCAAGGTCGATGTGCTTGATCTTGAGCTCTCGCCCGTTCTGGCCCGCCGCGATCGTGAGCGCGAGCGCCGGTTCGAAGACGTTCCCGTTTAAGCTGGAAGCCTCAACCCATGTCTGACGAAACCACCCTGCCCGAATCCTCCAGCGGCGGCGGCCGGCGCAATTTCATGCGTCGCCGTAAGGTCTGTCCGTTCTCCGGCGCCGGCGCGCCCAAGATCGACTACAAGGACGTCAAACTCCTGCAGCGTTACGTCTCGGAGCGGGGCAAGATCGTCCCATCTAGAATTACCGCTGTTTCAGCGCTCAAGCAGCGTGAGCTGGCCAAGGCGATCAAGCGCGCCCGGTTTCTCGCGCTTCTCCCCTATGTCGTGAACTAGGGGGAGATCATGAAAGTCATTCTGCTCGAACGGGTCGAACGCCTGGGCGCCCTTGGTGAAACTGTTTCCGTAAAGGACGGTTTTGCCAGAAATTTCCTGTTGCCGAGGGCCAAGGCTCTGCGCGCGACCTCGGCCAATATGAAGGTCTTCGAGGCGCAGCGCGCGGAGATCGAATCGCGCAACGCCATCGCCAAAGCCAGCGCGGCCAAGGCCGGCGAACGGCTGGATGGAACGTCTTATGTGATGATCCGCCAGGCCGGCGACACCGGTCAGCTTTACGGCTCGGTCTCGGGCCGGGATGTCGCTGATGCGGTCAACGCCGAAGGCGGCAAGATCGACCGCGCCATGGTCGTCCTGGATAAGCCGATCAAGACCCTGGGTGTGCATCCCGTTAAGGTGCGCCTGCACGCGGAAGTCTCCCTGACGGTCAATATCAATATCGCCCGCAGCACCGATGAGGCCGAACGCCAGGCTCGTGGGGAAAATGTCATCGCCGCCCAGTTCGAGGAAGATCGCGCTTCAGACGCTAAATCCGCCGCGGACATGCTCGAAGGCGGGGCCGGCAGCCAGGAAGGCTTTGGCCGAGACGACTAACGCCGGTCAGGCCTGAGGCGTTCGCGCCCCGGCCATGACAGGCGCGGCCGGATGCCCTAGCCTTGCGGCATGCGTGCGAATGGCGACGCCCCCGTTGTCCATGGTGCTGAAGGCGAAGCTGGCGACAGCGGCGGAGCTCGCGCGCGCCTCAACCTGATCGGGCCCTTTCGCCTGATTGACCGGGGCGGCCAGCCCGTTCCGCTCACCAGTCGCAGAATTCGCGGCCTGCTCACCTATCTGCTGTTCCGCCCGGGACAGATGGCCACCCGCTCATCGATCTGCCGTCTGCTCTGGGGTGATCGGGGCGATGCCCAGGCCAGGGCAAGCCTGCGCCAAGGTCTTCTGGAACTGCACAAAACGACAGGCCCCCTCGGTCTCGATCTGCTGGTGGTCGAGCGGGAAGACATAGCCCTGCGCGCCGGCGCGGTGAGCAGCGATGTTGAAGACCTGCGCGGTCTTCTATCCAGCCAGGACTCCGCGGGGCTGACGGCGGCGCTGCAGTCGATGGGCCAGGCCGCGCTGCTGGAAAACCTCGATCTCGAGGGCGCCTTCGGCCACTGGCTGGCCCAAACCCGGATACGGCTGGAACACGCCCTCGCCGTGGGCGTGCTGGACCACCTCCGACGATTGGAGGCGCTGGGCGACTGGCGCGCCGTCCGCGCTCTTGGCGACGCCTTCTTAGCCCGCGATCCTCTGGACGAAGCGGTGGTCACCTGCGTGATCCATGCGGAATCCGCCCTGGGAGCCGCGTCTCGCGGACGCCAACGCTTTCGCGACCTGCGCACCGCCCTGGCGCGGGAATTCAGCACATCCTCCGGCGCTCTGGCGGGCGAAGCGATGGGCCGGCTCTCCATGGCGGCCCGGGCGGCTCCGGTCCACGACCCGTTCAAACCGCACACGCAACCCGGTCCCGGAGCCGCCCCGGCCGGCGCGGCCATCGATCGAGAAGGGCTCTATCTGGCGGTGCTCCCCTTCAACAATGGCATGGCCGACGCGGACCTGACCTACGTCTCTGACGGGATCACCGAGGAGATCCTTCAATCCGTCGCGCGAACGCCAGGGCTGAATGTGATCGGCAGATCGTCGAGCTTCCACTTCCGAGACCCTGACTCATCGTTAGGCGAGCTGGGCGTTGAACTGGGCGCGACGCATACGCTCACGGGGACCGTGAATCGCCACGGGGAGCGGATCACCATCGCCGCTTGCCTGAAGGAGACCAGCGGGGGCAAGCCCTTGTGGGCGGATGCTTTTGATCGCAGCCTGACCGACGTCTTCGCCATCGAGGATGATATCAGTCGCGCCGTGGCTGGGGCGCTAGGTCTTCCCGCCCCCCGCATACCGGCCCGCAGCCCGATTCCGGCCGTCGCTCACGATCTCTATCTTCGCGCCCGTAGCCTCGCCGGGGCTCTGCCCAGCGTGGATGATTGTATGCGGCTTCTTGAGGAAGCCGTCGCCCTTGCGCCCGATTTCGCCCCCGCCTGGGCGAGTCTGGCCATGGCCCGGGCCATGGACGCACGATGGCTGGCGCCGCTGGGAGTGTTCGCCAACGAACGGGCGAAAGCATTACAGACAGCCGATCGCGCCGCTGAGCTCGACCCTGACGCCGGCATTCCGCTGGTGGCGAAAAGTCTTCTTGAACCGCCCGGGCAATTCGCCGTGCGCAAAGCGCTTCTCGACCGCGCGGTTCTGGCTTCGCCCTCCGACCCCGAGGTGCTCAAACATGCCTGCGACTTCGCCTGCTCCGTTGGGCGGTTGCGGGAGGGATACGACCTTATCACTCGGGCGCGGCTGCTCGATCCGCTCAACCCCGTCATCGCCGACAACGCCGCGCAGATTCTCGCCGATCGCGGCCTGCTGGCAGAGTCCTATCGCGCCTTCGAAGCGGCGCGCGCACGCTGGCCGAAATTCTCCTGGTTGCTGAGTTCTCCGCTGCTGATCGCCGCCCATCTCGGCGATTGGGAAACGGCCGATCCGTTGATCGAAATGGCGCGGCAGGACGAGGATACCTTTCGCCTCGTGCTGTTGGCGGTGGATCTGCTGAAATCGCCTTTGGCCACGGTGCGCGAGCAGATGTTGGCGTCGGTGGAGCGACAATTGGCGGCGGCGGGATATGTGGAGCTGCGCACGATCCTGTTCATGTATTCCCGGGGCCTGGAAGACGAGGCGTTCCACGCCCTGTCCCGCTCGTCATTCGACTATCGCACCGACGCCCTGCCCGAGCGGATATTTCTGGTCGGGGTCATCTTCGGCGCCACAAACGCCGCCATGCGGAGGGACCCCAGCTTTCTTGATCTATGCGGCTATATCGGCCTTTGCGACTACTGGGTCTCTACCCATCACTGGCCTGACTGTCTGGAGGAGGTCGCCCCCTTCTACGATCTGGCGCAGGGCGCGCGGGCCTGGGTGGAGGAGCATCCAGAGGGCCGCACCTAAGGTCTCCCGAAAGCGTCCACAGATCCGCGTTTTCTGTGGGCGAGGCGGCATCTCACCAAGCGTGAGGCCCCGATTCGGGTCTATTGAGAGGCATGGCTCTGGTTCCCCTCCTCGACCTGCGCGCGGCCAACGCACCGCCCGATATCGCCCACGCTCCCGCCAACATCGAAGCGGAACAGGCGCTCCTGGGCGTGCTGCTCTATGACAATGGCGCCTATGAGAAGATCAGCGACAGCCTGCAGTCGTCGCACTTTTTTGAACCCTTCCATGGGCGTTTGTTCGACGCCATCCAGGCCTGCATCCGCCGCGGTCAACTCGCCCTGCCCATCCTTATAGCCGAACAGTTCCAGCGCGATCCGGCGTTCGAGGATCTCGGCGGCGTGCGTTATCTGGCCGACCTCGTTGAGCGATCGCCTCCAGCCGTCAACGCCTATGAGTATGGCCGGGTTATCTATGATCTGGCTCTGCGCCGGGACCTCATCAGAATCGGCGGCGAGATTGCGTCCAAGGCTCAGGACGGCGATCCCAATCTGTCCGGGAAGGACCAGATCGAAGCGGCCGAACAACAACTCTACGTCCTGGCCGAGACCGGCGGAACGTCTGCGGGCCTGATCGACTTCAGTAACGCGCTCGCCGGCGCTGTGGACATGGCGGCGGAGGCCTTCAAGCGGGATGGCAATCCGGTGGGTCCATCCACTGGTCTGGTCGATCTCGACAACAAGCTAGGGGGGCTGCACCCGTCTGACTTGATCATCATCGCGGCCAGGCCATCGATGGGAAAGACGTCCTTGGGCGCCAACATCGCCTTCAATGTCGCGCGGCGGTATGCTTTTGAGCCGATGCCGGACGGAAGCCGCAAGACATCCGATGGCGGCGTGGTCGCCTTCTTCTCTCTGGAAATGTCGGCCGAACAGCTGGCGATGAGGCTCCTCGCCGAGGTGACCGAAATTCCCTCCGACAAAATTCGCAAGGGCGAGATCAGTCCGGTGGAATTTGGCAGAATACGCGACGCCGCGGCGGAGATCGGTCAGGCGCCGCTGTTCATCGACGCCACGGGCGGCATCTCCATCGCCAAGCTCGCCGCGCGGGCGAGGCGTCTGAAGCGCACCGTCGGGCTCGACCTGATCGTCGTCGATTATCTCCAGTTGATCACGGGAAACGATACGGGCCGGTTCGACAACCGCGTGCAGGAGGTCAGCCAGATCACCCAGGGTCTCAAAGCCCTGGCCAAGGAGCTTTCTATCCCGGTGATCGCCCTGGCGCAGCTCTCGCGGCAGGTGGAGAACCGTCCCGACAAAAAACCCCAATTGGCGGATCTTCGCGAGTCAGGCTCCATCGAGCAGGATGCCGACGTCGTCATGTTCATCTACCGCGAGGCCTATTACGTCGGTCGCGACGAACCGAAGGAGGGCACGCCCGAGCACCTCGAATGGCAAGACAAGCTCGACCCGATCAAAAATCTGGCCGAGATCATCATCGGCAAGCAGCGTCACGGACCGATCGGCGTGGTGCGGCTGCACTACAACGAGGAATTGACCAAGTTCAGCAATTACGCCCGGGAAGGCCGCTACGAGCCCCGATGATCGCGCGGC
>Ga0116230_10006348_pt1 | contig 11654 bp, 10 predicted proteins | sample S1TSphfallax_3_FD_88678 | JGI IMG/M metagenome (GOLD analysis project Ga0116230, IMG submission 88678) | Host-associated microbial communities from peat moss isolated from Minnesota, USA - S1T2_Fd - Sphagnum fallax MG | ecosystem: Host-associated > Plants > Peat moss > Unclassified | place...
AAAGTAAAGAACCATGCACAACAATCATCATCACCCATACTACGAGTACTTTCAGTTTAAGGTGCTTAGCTTTTGGTGGTGATGAGACTCTCTTGCAATGATTTGGCTTCCTACCACTCTTGGACAATAGTAGTTGTACAGGTATGAGTAGTGAAAATATATGTAAGCAGCAGTGGAGACGCTCAGCTCAGGAAAAATGAAAGAGAGAGGGGTCAAAACAAGGATGAAACTCAATTTAGCACCAAAAATGGAAATTTGGTCAGAAATTGGAACTGGTATGATGAGTCTCTTCTCTGCAGTTCTCAAAGATAATGGAATCATGATACCACAAAAGTTATCTAATGAAATGGATCATTAGATAGACATGCAATAGCAAGTAAGAGACAGGAAGGAAAGGAGAGAATCAGCAAATTTTGGCATTAGGATATAAGAAATGACTCAATCAGCCATGTCAAAAACACCTGAGAAATCTGCAGAAAATGGCTACCAATGATCCTTTAACACAGGTTATATAATATGTCCACTATGATCTCTAGCTACACAACTAACAAAAACTTCATTTTCATGTTTAGTTTTGACAGCACATTATAGTGTAATTCTATCAATTATGCACACATTCTGGTGCGCACTCTGAGACATGGGTTTACTTCTATCTTGGATGAAAGGTGTGTTTTGAGACCTTTGCCTTCTTCTTCAAGCAAGCAAGAAGGAAGGAAAACTATCTTTCCATACCAAACCAGTGTTGGGCAGTTTTTTTTTATTTTGCTACAATAGTAATGAAATGCTGAAACTCAGCATCCAATGCACGAGGAGGTTTGAGAGTAATTATAGTAGTTATTATACAGGTATGAGGTATGAGTAGTGAAAATATATGAAGCAGCAGTGGAGATGCAAGCTCAGGAAAAACGAAAGAGAGGTCAAAAACAAAAAGAGACTTCAGGCTCCGCAATCGAGCGAGCCCGCCCGCCCTCCCGCCCGCCCACCCGCGAGCTTCTCAAGGGTACTCGAGATTTGTGTAGCAAATCGGCCTCGTTTTTACGTTTCTCGCAGCATGAAACTACTCGAAGTTGCATTGATAATTGATCCACCGGCACGAACAGTTAGAAAAAGCCGCCTTTCGTCGTCGACTTGGTGTGGAGGAAGGCTTGGTGAACAATCAACAAGCTGAGTTGACGTTCTTCTGGGAGCTGTTTTACAGTAGGCCCGGTGACACAATTGAGCCTCCCGTAATTAGACCCACCTAATTTCCATGGCTCGACTCCCGACATGAGACAAAATCAAAACACTTTGCAGGAGCTGGCTCAGTAATCGATGTACAAGATGAGCACATCGAATCTTGCCGATAGTCTTTACTCTTTTCCATTAGGTTGTTGTGATCATAGTTATACACAGTGTACTGACATAGGGCTTTGATGTTTCTTGCTGCATGGACAGACGCTTTTCATTGCAGAACTACAAATGCTTTGTTGAAAATATGTAGGTAATCGATTCTAAGAAATTTTAGCAGCTTTGAGCTTCTTAGACTAGCATGAGCACAATTGTGCTGCATGAGATAGATTTGGCCCGATTCAATAGTTGAGATCTTCAATCTGCACGTGCATGGACAAATGAATCCATTGGACAGCTGCAACTGCGTTGTTGAAAATATGTAGTTAATCAATTTGAAGAACTTCTAACAGCTTTGAGCTTCTAAGACTAGCATGAGTCCAGTTGTGCTGCATTGCATGATCATGAGATAGATCTGGTGCACTTTAATAGTTGAGATCTTCAAGCTACACGGGGCATGGACAGATGCTTTCCATTGGAGAGCTGCAACTGCGTTGTTGAAAATATGTAATTATTCAATGTTAAGAAATTCTAAGTAGCTTTGAGCTTCTAAGATTAGCTGGCAACGTTGTCCATGTCGAGCTTGTGAGGACAACTGGACAAGCTTGTCGCAACGTCTAGCGGCCAGCCGTTCTGAGCGACGTTCATCGGATGTCGCGAATCTCGTACACACGGCCAAGTTCTTACAAGCCTTTGTCAAAGAAGAATTCCAAGTGCAAACCAAGCCTGGATTATAATTTGCGAGCGGAAGCCGCCACTCGTGGTGGAGGGTCGATGGCGTTCTTGCTCAGAGCAATCAGCTCGGGAAGCGAGAACGACCACAACAGCCTGAGGCTCAAAGCTGACACGGAGAATGCGCGAAGAGCCTTCCGAATCGAACAGGTTTGTGCCCCCTGGCTAATCCTCTACCAAATTCCTTTCAAGAGCGACGGGACTCACTAAATCTGCTTTCTTCGCAGAGAGAAGATGCAACAAAGTTCAAGATCTGATCATGGGCTTTAATTCTTGCAGTTCTTGAGCTGATGATCTTGTCTGCCTTGTGTGAGATGGAGCCCACAGGAGAATATTCTGAGGAGAGTGGAGGCAGAAGATGAAGAGCTTCAGTCCCTTGTCGAAAGGATCTACGACACATCCTTCCCTGAATCCCAGGTCAGCCCTGCAGCTTTACACCCCATCATCAGGTCCTTCTTTGCAAGCGGGGTCTGAACTTGCTGCAGCTTTCTTGAGCTCAGGAACTTCATGAATTCACTAGAACTGTGCAGCAGATCAGAGTGCAATGCTGATCAGCTAATGTTGCAAGATTGTGTAGTCCCAAGAAGAGCTCTCAAGAAGCTGATTCCCAGGATCTAACGAACCTCGATCAACTCTTCAACATGACCAGCTTGTTGCAACATGAGATAAGATCTTGATGGATTGCATAAGGGAAAATTTCTGCTGAATTTGAAGATCAGCTGGGATTTTACAATTGAACTCTGGAATTTTAATTTGGCTGCAGAAGTTTTTGAAGAACCCAACAAAAGAAAGAGTGAAGGCACACACAGACACAGTTTGTAGGCTCTTGTCTGGTCTCTCGTCTCAAGGTACGTACCACCACCTGCAGGAGCTCTTGAAACCAAAGTTACAGGATTCAACTCTTTCTTCCGTGGATGCCCAGTTTGCACGAATATTGTTGAAAGCTACTGCATTTTACTTGATCTCAATCAAGCTGCTGGATTTGGATTTTACAGGACCATGGTCAGAGCGGACTCAGAGCTGCTGCTGTTGCAGTTTAGGGTTTTAGGGTTTAGGATAATAGTGTAGTGATCAAGGTCATGGATTGAACTCATGTGTGTCATGGAGAGACTTGTGGGAGTAAAAATTTTGTAGTTTGTCAAAGCTCATAGTATGATTTGACAATTTTCTTTTGGTTTAACTTGCTTTTGCAGATGTGCCAGTGACACGCTTGCTGCTCGAAGTTGTAACAAAGCATGGAATTACAGACAGAGTGCATGAGCCCCTGATAACACTACTGGAGATGGTTCGGCCACTTCTGAGCAACAAAGACATTCCTGATTTCACAAGCGATGATCTGCTTGATGCAATTGACAACCAGTGGCACTCTGGTATAAATTCAGTAAAATCAAGTCCTGCAATTATATGGGGTACATCTGCTAACTCCCATCTGAGTCAAAGCTGTGTCCGCTGTCGTACGTCCAAGGCTGCTTTGAGCCCCAGAAGTTGTGCATTGAGGAAGACTGTCTCTTCCACATCTCTGCCTGTCAGCAAAGCTGTAGAGGAAAAGACTCATGGTGAATTCAGTGCAAGTCCCACCACCATTGCCCACAAAACACGGCCTCTCACTCTTCCCTTATTGCGGAGTTTCTCAGATGAAAACTTTGCTTCTTCTTCTTCTTACACACCACTTGGATCTTTAGCTACACATGGGTCCCATGGTACAGAGGATTTGGAAAATTATACACAATCAGTTGATGCAGAGTGTAGAGAAAAGCCAGATGTCAAGCTCACATTTAAAGCTTGTGGAATTCCAGAAGTTTTGCAACCATTAGAGGACCACTCAGGGGAAGAACATGTGTTCAAGGATCTTGAAACCTCACCTGGAATTCCCAAAGATTTGCAACCAGTAACAGTCTCTGTCTCGGAAGAACAGGGGTTGAATCAAACCTCATCTGGAATGATCCCTGAAGTTTTGCAAGGTCCAGTACTAGATCATGGGGAAGAGCATGAGGGGTTGGGTCAAACCTCATCATCTGGAATTCCAGAACTTTTGCAACCAGTACCACTAGAGAACCAGGGAGTTCTACAGGAGTTAGACCAAAGTTCCTTGACATCTTTGCTGCATGGCTTCAGTGGGGGTATGAAAATCCTACCCCTTGTGGAGGAAGCCGAGGAACATCAGGAGAATATTTCTACCAAGAGTCCAGGTTTGGGTGCTGCCTCCAATTTGGAGATTTCTTCCCCACAAATTCCCCAAGTTGTGGATTGTGCAGTGGACCAATATGCAACTGAAGTGCCTGGTGCAGTGGACCATGCAACTGAATGCAAGGGCAAATTACCGAAGGTGCCCAATGGGAAATTAGAGTTGGCGACTGAATGGAGTGTGTCAAGGTTTGGCACACAAGATAGTTGTTGTAAGGGGATTGAGCAGGCAGGCCAGGGTGCTAGAAATCATGATTCACCCTCAATGAATTCTGAGCAGCTGTTGCTTGATGATCATCAACCGATCAGTCCAAGTGCAATTTCACCTGAACGAATCAAACATAACTTTGAGGATTCTGGAGAAATGTGTACCTACCCAGTTGTGCAGGTTCCTCAATGTGAGGTTAAATCTTTACCAACTGCTGCCAACAGAGAAGAAGAAGAATCATTACCATCTCTTAATTCTTGTGTTCAAGAGCTAGGAGCTGGTGATGGTGATGCTGGCATGTTAAATCCAACTGATGTTGAAGGCATGGCAGAATTGTTGTCATCCTCTTCAATGCATTCTGGAGTTGATGATGTGGCTGCAGCCAACTTAGGAACTGGAGAGGAAACAGGCCCGTTTAAAGCTGAGGAATCCAATTCCAACTCTCCGTCAATGGTGGTGGCCACATCCAATTCTGCAAGAGAAGAAATAGAACTAGAGAGTCTGAGATTCTACAAGATGAAGCAGAAACTAAAGACTTGCTGCTGCTGGTGTTGTTTCTGTCCTTCAGCTAATTCTTAATCAAATAATGATTATGATGTAACTAAGACACATAAAAGCAAGATGGGCATGTGTAGAACAAATCACAGATGCATATTCAAAAAGTTTATATATCCAGATCACTCCGAAGTGTGACTTGTTGCAACAGCATGTAAATGTGTATCAACTCCAAGTGTGTACCCCCGAGAGCTTTGTAGTCACATGTGTATCCATCAATCCATGAAGTTAATTACACTCACAAAATCCTCCAAAGAACCCAGCCAACAACAAACATGAATGAATCCTGCGTATTGCTAGATTGGTAATTGCAAGTATCACATGATAACATAGGCCAGTGTCTAGATAATGAGCCAGTGCATTCCAATGGAAACTTCGTGAGCAAATGGTTTTTTCCAGCTTGCTAATTTGTGGTGCAAATGATTGTGCTATATCAAAATTTGTATATGTGCCATTTTGATACATTCAATACCCCAACCGAAAGATTATATAATTATTTTTCTGTTTCAATTTTCCTACCCTTCCCGGAGCAACTGTGTGCCAATCATCCAAAAATATTCAGGATAGGTGTGATGCAAATTTCATCTCTTCTCATGGAGGCAGATACCCCATGCAGATGGCACAAATGGGGTGGTGTGTGCCTGGTTGTGGTGCAAAAAGAGAAAGAAGATCACCACCAACAGCAGAATGAGGCCTCTTTGAAGAAGATGGAAGAGACCATTCATCAGCACAAGTTCCTTCTGAGTCCACTACCAACCCACAACCGAAGACCCTAGCCCTACAACAACAGGTAAAAAGACCCTGCAGTTTCAAGCTTTCCCAATCCTAAATGCAATGGCTAGATTGAAGGACTATGAGAACATCTAGTCGGAGTCGGAGTGAGCTTTGCTATTTGCCTGGTTGCATGATATCCAGTAGAAGGCCATGAAGATAGCAGAGAGATGGCAACAGTTGGAGACTTATACTCAGCAAATGGTGGATGATCTGCACAACCTAGCTGAGGATGCACCCCCTTCAGTGAAGGAGATCAACAAGGAGACAGCCCTAAAAGCGAGGGACGAGTTACTTAAGGAACCCTAACAGCGAGGGATGAGTTACTTAAGGAACCCTAACAGCTAGGGACAAGTTACTTAAGGAACCCTAACAGTGAGGGATAAGTTACTTAAGGAACCCTAACAGCTAGGGACCAGTTACTTAAGGAACCCTAACAGCGAGGGACCAGTTACTTAAGGAACCCTAACAGCGAGGGACCAGTTACTTAAGGAAATACCTAGTGGCCTACTTAGGGTATGGGATACCTTAAGGTTACTTAAGGGGCTACATAAAGTCTACTTGTGGGGTTGGCTAGGTTAGGAATTACCTTGGGGTTATTTGGGGCTATCTTAACTCTGACTAATGAAGGACTATATAACGCCCATGTGAACCCTAAACCCTAAAACCTAAACCCTAAACCCTATTCTAATTCATAATCCTTTTGCACACCATTCCAAACTCTTTGATTATTTGAGGCTATGTTAACTCTAACTAATGAAGGACTATATAAGGCCCATGTAAACAACTACCTTTTGCACACCTTTCCAAACTCTTTGAGTAATCCTTAGGTTTTTCCCCTTAGGTGGGTTGTTATGTATCCCCTAAATTAAAAAGGTGGTAGCTTGTTCTTTTCTAAATAAGTTCTCTTGTAGCCCTTTAAATAAACTTTATATATCCCTTGAAAATAGGTAAGCCTTTAGGTAGCCCATAAACATCCTCCTAAATAGTTTTTTTAATTGCCCCTTATGCAACTCCATAAGAAGCTCCAAAGATATGCACAAATTTAAGAAGTCCATATTTAGTTTCCTAAATAGCCCCCTAGGTAACTCTTAAATAACCCCCTAAAAGCCCCCCTAGTAACCCCACAAATCCACTAAGTACCCCTAAATTAACCCCTTAATAGTACCTTATAAAGCTCTCAAATAGTCCCTAGGTAACCACTAAACAACTCAACCCCTAAGTAGACCCTAAAATATAGCTCCCTAAAAACCCCTAAATAGCCATGGGTATTTAAGTAGGTAACCTCAATGTAGGTATGTATGGAGCCCATGGTAATGTAAGTAGGTAGGTAGTGCCCATAGGCACCTTTGTAGATAGGCCCTCCCCCACTAAGCAACCCTCAAGACATGTTTTGGCATAGGGATGGCAATTTTGGAATAAATTAAACTAATTTATAAAATGTTGAATTTATTTGGAAATATTATAGAGTTACTATAAAGCTCCTATTTGTAGAGAATGTTGGAATGTTGTAAAACATTTTATATCTTGAAATAACATCTTCAATTGTTTTTAATTTTTTATAATATTATCATTAGTAGCTTCCCTTATGATATAAAATGTTTAGGGTTTAAGGTTTAGGGGTTTTTTTTTTTTGGTAAAGTTGGTTGTCAACAAATGTTACTAGTGTTTAAAATATATTGACATATTATCTTTTGCATAACACATATTTTAATATTGAATGATATTAGCTCTCCAAATGTTCGTCCTAGATTATTCTTTTTATTTGTTTATTTCAATATTGAGGCCACTCCAAAAATGTGCAATAACCATATCCATGAAACTATTAGGGGGAGGGGGGGTCGGGGTAGGGCATGGGTGTGTTAATTTATATAGTTTATAATTATATGTTATCCACAACACCAAAATCATCTTCCATAAATGTTCCAACTTTGATCAATTATAAACTAAAATCCCTAGTCACAAATCTATGTAAAATCACCTTTGCCAACTCCAAAAAACTTCTACTAATCATCTTCACCTCATACATTGTCAAAATGACACAATGTCTACTCGATTGTTACAAAACTTCTCATACACTTCACTTGGTCTATGATGCTTGCTCTAAACTTTGTTAAGGTTCTTTATTCTATACTAGTGTGAACCCGATGCATAATGCACCCCGTCGATCCCCCCCACCTGGTCCTTCGCATTTCCCACTCTGGTTCTAAACGATGACGAACTCTTTTGGGAATAGAAATTTCATGCAATCAATGGAAGACCCAAAGGTGCACTCAAGGTGCCTTGCTTTTATTCCTTTTAAATTTCGAGAGGAAGGTTTCTTTTCATTTTTCTTTGGTTCCCAATGTGTTCCCCAACATAATATTACAATGTGTTCATTCTCACTTCCACCTATTAAGACCCCTAGAACCCCACCCCCATCCCCTCCCGCCCTCCACCAAAAAAATAAAAATCATGACCAAATGTTCCACAAGGAATGGGCAGTGATTGAAAAAATCTTCCAAGCACTGCCCAATTTTTGTCCACACAGAGAAACAGACACGTCCAAAAACGCACATTGAATATGAAAATCACACCTTGTTCACACGGATTCAAAATATACCGTCCCGGACAGACTGACAGACTTACTGAATTAATATATAAGATGGGGTTAGATAGGATGGGGTCAAAATCTATAACTATGAGCCAAAAGGATTATCTTGGAAAAGGATTACACGTTTTTTTTCTCAAAAATGTTATTTAATATGCAAATGAAATTTTGAATGAAATTTTTTATAACTTGTTTTGAAGAATATTTAAATGTTCCCTAATGCATCATATTTTTTTAATTATTATTAAATAAATGTGAATTTTTGAAAGTGTGTAGATTCTTTACAAATTCAATATTTCATCTTGAAAAATGATCAAAATTTTAAGTCATCATCAAATATTAAAATTTCACATTTTTTACTTTTATTATGTTTTAAGCTATAACTTTTTTTTCATACCATCATGTGCGTTATAACCCATTTATATGTAGTAAAGGACTCTTGAAACTTTGACATTATGATATAATTTTTCAATATTTTTTGAATTTTTGAAGTTTTAGAATTTCATATTTTTTAAAGTATGAGTGTTAACTATCTCTCTCTCTTTCTGTTTTGTTACACTTTTGAAACCCTAATTATTTTGTCACAGGCCAAAAAAGCCTTCCTATTTGATAATCCATAGAACGAAATAGTAATACATGTTATTGCAAGATTTGCATTTGTGGTTTGGAAACTGAGCTCTAGTTATCACATTTGTTGTCCCCAAATTGTTGTAATCGCCACGATCTCCAACTAGTTATGGCTATGGAAAACTGGTAGATTGCCAGGTTCTCCTCTTTGCCAATGGTTCCAGCAAAGAAACATGATATATGTTAACCCAAATGTTATCTTGAAATGTCATCTTGTGTTGCTCTGAAAACCATTTATGCCCATTTTGTTTTAGAATATTGAATATGACTTCTAGATTTACACGGTACATGTGGAGCTCAAATTTTGTTATATTTTGTGACAATGTGATTGGCAGAGATAAATACTAAGTGTTTAGCACATCTGTCAAGTGTGGAAGCTCATGGAGACTTCAATCAAAATTCCTTGTTTTATTCAGCAGACTTACAAGCTTGTCATGACTTTATAGGGGAACTACTTAGCAGGAAATGTGGTCCAACATCTTCAGCTTTGTAAGCTTGGACAATGAGTGAACCTTGTGTATCTAGATTGTCTTTATTTTCTTCAAGGCCTCCACTTCCTCTTGGGGTTTGATCCTTGGATGCAAGTGTCATGCTTTTCACATTTGCAAATATGGTATTGCTACTTGGTCCACGGGCCCAGGCTCTGACATGCTCCTCACTAGTGTTTGATGACAGCTAACCATAACTTGCCCCATCTCCATATGGCTGTTGATGCTGCTTCTCAATGTATTTCCCACAACAGCATAAGAAGTTGACCCACAACCTCTGGTTGTGGAAGAGGTGACTAAAACTTGCATGGCTATGAGCTACCAGAAGACAAATGATATCCTCTGGCTGTAATCTTCTTCACATATCCAATCAAAATCTTTAAGAGCTTCCTCAGCACATCCCTGCACATGGCACATCCTCCATGGCAGATCACATTTCCAAATAGCAACCTCTAGGCTCCCACTTTTGCAGACATGCCAACCAAGCTATTCCCCACCAAGACATCTAAATCCCATCTACATTGAATGGTCTGCTCATGTGTAGGCCTGCCCTCATCAAGTGCAACTAACCAGATGGCAAATGCATTCAACATCACCAAAAAGGTAACAAAGTCCCGTTGTACACCTCCTTGTTGCCTTTGGTGATATATATAGCTAGTGCTTTCTGTCCTCACCCACATTGCACATGTCCCAATCATAGCCTTCCAAGTGACCACAGCTTGAGATGGAATCTTGTTGAACACTCTCCCAGCATCCTCCAAAGGTCACCCATATCGCATATATGTCAACCAAGCTACTACCCACAAAGGCATCTGAATCCCGTCCACTTTGAATGATCTGCTCATGAGCACATGTACCCTCTTCAAGCGCAACTATGCTAGCACATGCATTCAGCGCCACCATATCTTTAACAGAGTCTGGTCGCACACCTTCCTGATGCATTTGGAAAAAACAGCTGCAGTGCCTGTTGTCTTTTCTCCCATTTTGTATGTCCCAATATCATGGTGGTCCAATTTAAACTACATTTCGACATGGCATCTTGCTGAACACTCTCCAAACATCTCTCTGCCGGTGATCTTGAATAAACTGAAGATCATTTGGTGGATTCTCAATAGCCTTTGACATGTCATTCCTTGAGTCATAAACTTCAGTCCATAGTGCAATGCACGCACTGTTGTGTTGGACAGTGGGGAGACATGGAGCACACACATGGGGTGATAGCCAACACATTTCATGCAATTATGGGTGCAAGAAGACTCACTAACTCTCAGCTTTGATAACCACACCCATTGTAAACTTGCAGTCCAAAGCCCTGTTGGGTGTAACCCTGCTGACCGTTGCCAAAGCCTATTGTGTCAGTGGTAGTGGCCCCAACTGGTGTGGCCCTGACTGCTGTGCGTATGCAAGACATCCCAATGGATCAGTCATCACACAAGTGGGAATCAATAGAGAATGTTAGTGATGTTCATCAAGACATACACATTTCTTATGGGCTAAATCTTGCTCTACGCAAAAAATAATCCTGAATTCATGTCCCCGCAGAGCAGATTACCAAATGTCCTTGTTGGGCATAGTAACCATTTGATCCCTGGGGTAATGGCTGTGCAGCAGCATATTGTGCATTGATCCCATCCAGATAGCTGTAGCCTGAAGAAGACTGCTGGGGATATACGCACCATATGCCTCAGGAAGGCTTTGATACTGCTGTTCACTTGGAGATTGAGTGCCCTGTGAGTAACCTCCATAGGAAGGAGGTGGAGCAGATGGATGACCCCACTACTGAGGAAGACCAGAGGGATAGTATCCACCATGATTATGGTAGCTACCCAGCAGGCTCCTAGACACTTGCTTTTGTTAGGAGTACAAGAGAAGGCGCCAAACAACTTCAGCACATGACCAGGGTCCATTGCAGGGTGAAGAATGTTTCTGTCAACCACCTGGCCCAAACACACATTTTCTTCACATCAAGGAAATGACTTACTAGGTAATAAGACAATAAGTCCCCAAGTCAGAATTGGGATAAATTATATACACAGATATGTAGTTTCCATCACATCACACAACATCATTGACACAATAGAAGCAAGCATTGTGAATTTCTAGAGAAGAGACCCATATCCAAGGCTTCTACTTCATGTCATCAGATCTCAATGCCTGTATCATAAGAGTCAAA
>Ga0116230_10006352_pt1 | contig 11650 bp, 6 predicted proteins | sample S1TSphfallax_3_FD_88678 | JGI IMG/M metagenome (GOLD analysis project Ga0116230, IMG submission 88678) | Host-associated microbial communities from peat moss isolated from Minnesota, USA - S1T2_Fd - Sphagnum fallax MG | ecosystem: Host-associated > Plants > Peat moss > Unclassified | place: USA...
TAAGTTAATTAGTTAAAAAATAGGGTATGTAATAATCTGAAATAATGGATTATATTAATATAGGGTGGTTTATATATATATATATGATAATAATAAGGTGATAAGAAATAAGCTAGACAATTATCTAATACCCTCTTTAAAAATAGTTGTTTGATGCACATAGATCCCAAATTTTACATTAAGTGTCCCCTACGGGCAAGTATATTATAAAATAAATGAGACTTAACAAGATTAACTTTTTGAACTACATGATTGTATCAATTATGATATGAAAATGTTTATAAAAGCTGAAAAAATAAATAGTTTTTTTTAAATCTATTTTCAACTTTTTTTTCAAACATTGTGATATTTTTCAAATTGCATGAAATAACCTTTGGGGAACTATTGAAAAATTTAGAAAATACAAGTAAGAATATAGGGTGCAACATATTGTTTGTTAGGTAAGTTTTATAAATTAATTAGTTCAAAAATAGGGTTATGTCTATATGAAATTATAATTATAATTAATATACGATATGTGTAAATCTCTAATATTTATTTATTTACAAAAAAAAGCATGTGCATTAAAGATTTGAGGTATTAGTTGTTAGTAGGTTTAATTATTGTGAAATAATGTTTTGATTAATTGTATAGGGTAATTATAGGGTCAATAAGTTGGTTTGAATTTGGGTTTAGAACATTGAAGTGAGCATGGAGAAGAACGTTTAAAATTTAAACTTTGAAATTTAAGGTTTAAGATTTTAATCTAATAGGGAGGCGATGGAGTCTTCTTGCAACAATAACCTAATTTGGTTTTTTTTTAAGGTTCAAACACAAGATTCTATGTTTTATTTCTATGTCAAAGTGGTCAAAGGGATTTTTGGATTTAACATTTCAAGGACCAACAAGAAAAAAAATTCTAACTCCAATTTTTTTTAACTAAAAATTTAAATTAATATAGGGAATTGAAATTAGATGCGAAAAAAATTATTAAAAAATGTAGGGTGGCTAAAATATGTGCATATTAGAAATTTAGATAATAATAGGGTGGGGGAAATATAAATCCAAAACCTAATTACCCCGCCGCCCCCCCCCACCCCCTGCCCTCCCAAAATAGTTGTTTGAAACACATAGGTCACAAAAATAACATTAAATGTCCCCCCAAGAAAATAACCTTTTCCACATTCATGGGGAACAATTTATGACCAATCATAAGGTGCATTTATTATTTGTTTAAGGCATGTTAACCATGTTCCAAACATAAAATGCATTTTACATCAATAATAAATTTAAAAAATTACAAGTGCTTTAAACCTAATGTAAATTTCTTTTTGAAGAGCTTAACATTGTCATAAATTGAAATATTCAAGTTCCAGTAAACATTTATCAACATGCAAATGATTTGCACATTGATAACACACCATTTGAATTGTTTGATTTTGAAATAAAATAACTATATATTAACCAAATTAATAAAATTATGATGAATAAATAAGATAATTAGAATAATAGATGAGGATGACCATATAATATGGTTTATTTAATATGTTAAATTTAAATCCCAATTTTTATAACATTGTTAAAAGATCTAAAATACAAAATTAACTTTTTTAATTTTTTCTAGATGAATAAGGAAGACAAACTATCCTACTTTATCTTGTTTGGACCTTTGTTGGAACCTATTTCCTCCTTGCTTAACATGTATTATTTCACACTACAAAATTACATGTATACCAAACAAGTAGGTTGAAAACTTATTAAAATAAGTTGAAGTTCAATGTACAATAATAAAAAACTAATTTATCTTTGGTCATTTAAGTAAAAAATTCAATGTATGACACATTTATGATGGGTTTTAGTGATATTTTCAATGTACTTGCACTACGCGTGATAAATAAGATAAAACAACAAAGATATTATTTTGTTTTGTTGCATATGAATCTTATTTCACTTTTCAAATTCAAGTTTACAAGGTAAGTGATTGTTAATAGACCTTTATTTTTTGCTAAAACAACAAAATAATAAGTAAGATGATCACCTAGGAGGAAACTTCATTTACTATCTATTGTATGTTGTTTGTTAAAAAACATTTGACTTATGACTACTTCAAAACTTCAAAAAAATATAACTAGAGATATGCAAACCTATCACAATATAGATTAATGATCTTTTAATACCCAAAAACCTTCATTAAAATAAGTTTTCAAAGCACCATTCATGATTGATCACCTTGGTGATTATCAATTTTGGGTAGGATTCAAAGCAAGATAAGAGCATAGTCATGATGCATGTGAATTAACACAAAGTTTTGTAAATCACATGTCTTTGTACGTTCCCTTGTTTCAAACCTTTTGTTCTTGAACAATTTTTTGGATTGTTCCTATCCATCTAAAGTTTAAATTGGAAGAAATCACCAACAATTGTAATTTTATTGAATAGTGAATCCCATGGTTGATATATGGAAAAACAAAGGAATCTTGTTGTAGAGGAGAATGGAGTGCATACATGTGGTGGAATCAATGGTTGCAAATGAATTTTTCATTCCATTGTCATTAAAATTAATAAAAAAATTCCAAATTACCTTTTGAAATGACTATCCTTAGGCACCCCTTGCCACAAATTGCATCCATATTTTTAGTATATGGAGTTAGTTTCTTTTTCAAGATTTTTTTTTTTCCTTTCATATATTTTTCGTTGTGTGTTTTCTTCAATTTAATGACCCTATCATTGTTTAATATAATTGTTTTAGTGTCTTAATCAATAACAATATAATCGATTTTATCATGTTCATTTAGCAAACCCAAGTGTTTCAATGGATTTTTATGCCTTCTAGGGTTGTTATGTTCCTACATTAGATGTTTTCCATTATAGAAAATATGATACAATCTTACCAAACAAATGTTCTTTGCATCAGATTCTTGGCAAACGTTTCCAACAAAACTTAACATGATTTCTTGGATTCTTAGACCCATACTTTATGCATCAAATGATTTGACATATAACATTGGTTTTTGAAATGAACTTCATGGGAACAAAAAGCATACATGTCTTATACCATAAATCTTCTTTACTTTAATATTGAACACACAAAGAACCTGTTCAAAACTACAACCTTATTGTGTGAAAACAAATTTTGAAAAAAACATTACTTAAAAATCAAACAAGGATTGGAATCTACACTGTTTTGTCACATCACCAATGCCACATTATAAAAGGAAAAGACATTGGATGATATAATAATGGGAATTGTTATGAAGTTGCACATCTTTTTAAACACATGTGAACCTTGAATTCTTTGTCATCCTTGTGATTTGAAAAACATTTTTGAAAATTCTAATGACATGTTTAAAACAAGAAATGGCCAAAATAAAAATAGCTTGAAATATTTTTCAATTTTTGAAATAGGAAAATTAACATCATTTTTCTTATTCACAATTAAAAAGTCAAAAGCAAAGAGATATTAAAGTTATCTAGAAAGTAAAATCAACTCATGGGGAGGTCATTATTAATATATTTTTAAAAGTCTTGAAATAAAAGGGTATTCTTTAGTTTGCTATGAAATAATAACATATTTTGAGTATATTTTAGGAATATTTTGGTATATTTTAAATATATTCTCATAACAAGTTATAGGAATGTTATTTACATTTAAGTAAAAAGAAATAATTTTGTTTCAATCAGTTGTGCTCGATATTTTTTTGCATCCCATTTGGAATAAAATGGAAGTGACATGTTTAGGAGTCAAGTAAGCACCAAAACCCCCTAATCATGCTTGATTGGGGATGAAATGTGAAACAAAGGATTCAAAGTTTCCAAATGAAAAATATAAGGGACCAAATTGGTTCTTTCATTGATTTTGGTGGAAAGCCAATTTCATCCCTAGTTTGGTAGTTTTATCTCTTGTGCAAAGGTTTGACACTTGTTTAAAATTCTTATTCTTTTCATTTTGCTTCAACACTTGTTTGTTTGATGAATAAACATGTGTAAGGAGTTGTGGAAGTGAGCGCAAGAAAAATGTTTTTTTTCTACAAAAACTCGAACAAAACATTGAAAGCTTATGAGACTTTACTGAAGACCATTTAAGAGTCTCAAGAAAGGCGCAAAGGAGTTGTTGAATTTGAAAGCTTTCAAAACTTGTTCACAAGTGAGGGCAATGCCCATTTTCAATCAATGCCTAGGTGTGAAGACAAAACTTGAAACCTTAACAAGGAGTGGTAAAGTGGAAAGTGGTAAGGTGGAATGAAAAACAATTGGTAGAATGGAACGATTATAGTTACAAAATGATAGCAAATGACAATAGGAAAGTTAGTGGCAAAATGGAATGAGGAATGATTAACAAAATGGAATGAAGGAGTGAATGGTAGAATGGAGTGGTTAGAGCTACAAAATGGTAACATGTAACAAATTGAAAGCTAATGGCAAAATGGAATGAATAGTGACTAGTAGAGTGGAGCTTTTGGAAGTGAAGATTAGGGTTAGAAATCTACCTCTAAGCCTTCCAATTTCCAATAGAAAATTTAAAGGCATGGCACTAGTGGATGTGTATTGAGAAAATGACAAAATATTCGAAGATTGTTTCAATTATTTCATTGAAGAACTTAGCATTGGGGGGTTTTTTGTTGGTAATGTGGATTATTTTAATTTGTTGTTGCAAGATTTGTGAATTTGTGAAATCCACGCTACCACATGGTCAACAAAATCCCAAGTTATAATCCTCTTAAGTTCATTCCATTCCAACCAAAAGTTGAAGCATAATTTGTTTAAAACCCTAACCTTACTTTTCAACCCAAGATCAACTTAATATTGCATGGTTTCCTGGATGCCCCTATCATAGATCACATTTTGCCATGCCTTCCCATAAGCCCTTCCATGGGAAGAGATGGTTTAAGTTAATAAGTGAGACCATGGAATGGAATGTATTAGAAATTGTGAAGATCGGTTATGTAGATCATATTTTCATGATATTTCAATCCATTGCATTACAAAACACTTTCTATAAAAACACCTAGACTTTGAATTTGAATCCTTGAATGTTTGCTTGCACACAAATGACATCTTCCTTGAATATGATTTGGATACTAAATCATATGAGGACCTTACCTTGGCATTAGAAACCCCTAGATAGTTTTACATTTGGTTCCCCTTTTTTTACTCAATTCCCTTATAAACCCCTACAAACAATTAAAAATCAACACATAATTTGACTATAGTCATGTGTTATCTATTTCTTTTGTATGTTAAAATCAAGCATATGAACAAGTTTTGGGCTTTTCTACCAACTATAAATTTTTTTTGAACACTCCCCCCGCCCACCCCCCCTTTTGATAATGTAAAGGTCTAATGGCTTTTATAAAGTTTTAATGGCACTTGTAAAGGTCTATAATGATTATGATTATGTAAGGGTTTGATGGCACTTTTACAATTCCACTAGCATTTATAAAATTCTAATGGCAATTTGAAAGACTTGATAGAACTTGCACAAGTTTAATGGCATTTGCATACTTTTGAAAACAATTTGAATACCAAAATAGTTGACCATTTGAACAAATTGTGGGTACCTCCATTAATATATAGACCTTTTACAAGTTTTTCTCTCCCCCTTCCCCCCCTTAATGATGTAAGGGTACGATGTTGTTTTTGAAGGTCCAATCACAATCTAAAGGTCTATAATGATGATGCACAAGTTTGGTGGCACTTGCACAATTCTGAAAATAATTTAAAACCCTAAACAATTGATCATATGAACAAATTATTTTGTGAATTTACATTAATCTACATAACTTTTATGAACTCCTCTCCCCCTCTTTGATGATGTAAGGGTTTGATAATATTCTAAAGGTTTAATGGCATTTTTAAACCTTTAATGGCACTTCTAAGGGATTATAATGATGATGTAAAGGTTTGATTATACTTGTAAATGTTTAATCACACTTCTAAAAGCATGTTGGCATTTTTATAAATTTGTTTGCACTTATAAGGGTTTGTAATGGTTATGTAGGGGTTTAATGATAGTTCTAAGGGTTTGATGGCATTTGTATAGGTTTAATGGCACTTATAAATGTTTGATGACAATTATTTGTAAAGGTTCAATCCTCTTATGTTTTTGCAAATTTGATAGAAGAGTTTGGTTACACTTATAGGGGTTTAATAACAATTTATTATTATGGTTTGACCTTTTTCACCTTTATAAACCTAATAAAAGCTATTGATTGCACTTGTAAGGGTCTAATGGCAACTTGTGATTATGGTTTGACCCTTTCCACCTTTACAAACTTGATAGAAGCTATTGATTGCACTTGTAGGGGTCCAATGGCAACTTGTGATTATGGTTTGACCTTTTCCACCTCTGTAGACTTGATAGAAATGTTTGATTACATTTGTAAGGGTTTAATAACATTTTAAAAGTTCTATGAACACTTATAAAGTTTTGTAATGCATATGTAGGGGTTTGAAAGTAGTTAAATTTTTTTTGATGGCATTTGTATAAGTTTGATGTTATTTGTACAAGTTTGATGGCACTTGTAAATGTTTGATCACACTAATGTTTGACTTTCATCCATGTGGCTACAAACTTGATAAAAGGTCTAATGGCACTAGTAAAGGTTTAATATTCACTTATGACTTTGTTTTAACCTTTGCGTACTTTAATAGGGCTTTAATGGCATTTGTAGGTATGTGTTATCAACATTTTAAACTAGTTGGTTTTGCAAACAATGTGATTATGACCATCTACGGTCTACAACAAATTGGGTAGGTTTGACAACATCTATATGGTAGGGTGTGTTCAATTGATGTATTTTTAGCCTTTAAAGGATTGTAACTATTAATAAGGTGTAGGGCAATGGCATTGTGGTTAATGGTTAATTGATGTTTAACTTTTTTTATAGAAATAGAAGAATCTTTGGATGGGGCTATAATACACTTGTAAATTGAAAATGAATCTAGGATCTTTACACAAAAACTGTTAATCAAGAGAAAAATCAGGGCAATAGTTAGGTAGAAAGTTCAACAATAAATGGTGGAGTTGGTGCATTTGAGCACCATGACAATAACACATAACCATCGTTTTTCTATTTGTAGGCATAACAAAAAAAACCCAATTCATTTTTAACCTAGTGTGGAAAGTAATTTATAACATTTTCTAATAGACATATATAGATTCACAACTTGTCGAGGACACGATTAAAGATTGATTTCAAAACACTTTTAAAGATTTGCATAATAATGTATCAAATGAAGATAGAAGTTACAAAATAACATTGAAAAACGAAAAGGTTTTTGCCTATTTGAAAACCACAAATGACATGTTTCACAAAACGTGATGAAAATGCAAAAAATATGTTTGATGATTACACCCCACCCATCTCATTTCATAGTTCATATTTGATTGACTTATATGCATGTGATGCATCTCCTATTTATTCTACAAAACCTAGTTTAACCTTTACCCCATTAAAGAAACCTATGTCAAAATTTGAGATTTTGCAACATTGCTTTAATGGTAGGGCATATGAAGGTTCATGTTAAACAATGTGAATAACTTCTAATTATGTGGTTGTCTACTTACATTGAAAATGAAAGTATGTTAGTCATGAAACATGATTTGAGTTTGGTGAAAATGAACAAAACAAAGATAGCCTTGAAAGAGGCTAAGGATCTAAGTGTGATAACATATGTAAAGTTTAAGGAGAGGGTGAAAACAATTTTAGACTTATAATGAAGTCTCCATCCCATCCATCATTAACATCTAACATTTCTTCTTTAATGACTTCATGTGCGATGTCCATGTATCTCTTGTGTAAGAAGTTAATTAGGATAATTATTGTTTTTTAAAAAATGTATTTTGGTTTTGTTGCATCAAATCTTTTCATTTGACACTTCCATTTGTACTTGAGCCCTTTTATTCCCCAGTCAAGTTGGATTATATAATCAACATGCATTTTGTTATATGCATTCATTGTGAGCATGTTTATCCTATCCTAAATTATGGGTTAGTGAGATTTCATTGGCCAATGTAACATTGATGCATGATGTAAAGAAAATTGCATCATCATATACATTAAATTTTACTTAATTCCACATGAATAAATCAAACATTATTTTGTTGTCATGTTTCATGTATAAGATAAACCTTAAATGGTGTTGTTTCACATTAAACTTTCTAATAAACACCTAGTTAGAATGTGCACTTCATTTGTAAATCTTATGTTGCTTGTGATTGTGAGGACCACAAATGATGCCAATTCCTCAAACACCTTTAGTATAAAGTTGGTCAAGATTTAAAATAATGTTGAAGTTGTTTACATCATACACAACATGTCATGAACATTGTCGCAACCCTAACCTTGTGCTTATGACCAAAACAAAGGTTTGCAAAGGTGCAAGTCGAGAGTGAAGCTTGGGAGTCACATTTTATTCTCCCATTAGTGTAGGAGAATGTGAGGGAATGAGCCCACACACTCCCAAGTAAGCTCCAACTCCCAATGGATTCCTAAATTTTCAGAGAAAAATTTCAAGGGTCAAAACTTATTGGATTGAAAAGTTCCTTATACCATTGGAAATTTCTTGAAACGTAAATGTTTAAAATGGGCTTACATGTCATATTTGAATACTTAAAACAAAAGTTATGGCCAAAAGAAGAGTTGGGAGTCAGAATGTCAATTTAATTCTCGACCATTAAAAATTAAGAATTGCCTTGACTTACTTATGTGCATGCAACGTGTCACATATTGTTGAAAAACTTTCGACAAGGGCTATAACTTTGTTTTAGACCTCACCTTAATTGGAAATTTGCACAAAAAAGTTATTGGCTTCCAAAGTCGTGGGTTTCAAGAATTTCGGGACTTTTGACTGGGGAATTTCAAGACAAAATGACATTTGGGTGCAACCCCCGTGGTCAGGTGTAAAAAATACTATAAGGGGGAATGTGATGGCTTCCCCCAAGTTTGGGTTATGGTGAGTGTTACGAATACGTGTATGCCCATGGTTCGTTTATGCACCAAAAATGTTCCAATTAAGCACTAACCAACTTGTTATTTGATTTGTGCATGTTTGTGTGAATAATTGACATGCTTGTCATTCATCTTAGTCCTCATTTCAAAACTTTAACATGCCTTTCAACCCTTAAAGTGTTGCAAATTAGGGAGCATGTCCAATTCCTTCTCCTTCCATTGTTTTCATCTTTGGACTTTTAGTTGAGTTTGTCAAGGAGTTTGGAGGTGCGTCAAACACCAACATCAAAATCCGTTGAGCTCCCAACACCCTCATTCAACTCACTTACAATGAAAAAATCAAAATATTTAATAATAACCATTATGGAATGAAAACATATGTTGTTTTCCATCTTCATTTCATCAAACAATTTTTCGTTGAAATTCAAAGATGAATTACAACTTTCATTTGAAAAAGAGGAACTTGAAGAAGCCATTTGTGAAAATGAAAATGAGATGGACCCTAAACTTCAAAAAAAATAAAAAAATAAACTAAATAGGTTGATTTAGTTCAAAACCATTCCTAACCTAAACAAGTTTATTTTCAATGGAACCATATATTTCATTTGATAAACATGTTAAAATTTCATCATGCAATATTTAATTTTTTTCATCTAAAAGAAGTAACATCCCAAATATCTTGTAACAACAATTGAAAAGCTTATAAGTATCCAAATTTTTGACTTAACAAATTTTCAATGTTCATTATTAAAATATACATTTAAAATTATAAAATTCATGTTTATAAAAATGTTCACAATTTGATAATTTGCAGGATTACAAACTTTCATTAATATTCTTAATAAAATTGAAAATTTCTTTCTTGTTCCTTTATAAGGCTATCTAATTTTTTTGGTAGTCACAATGGCTTTATTGACAACATTGTTAAACACATCATGGCAATGAAACAACATTAAAAAGTCATATATTTTTATCACATAATGCAATTTGAATTTGAATTGTAACACCACACCTACAATCACAAAGCCTTCTGATTGTTATAATTCATGAAAAGAAAAAAACCAATTAATCTAATACAAACCTTTTAAACATAATTCCTAAGTAATGTTTCCTTAATGTTTTCTCAAATTTTTATATTCAATCTATAAAAATGAAAAGGACATTGATTTTGTCCAACTTTATATTTTTGAAGTTTTGTGGGTTCAATGATTGTCACAAAATTTTCAAAATATATTTTTCCTTTAAATTAACCTTTTTCAACAATTGGTATTTCAATGTCACATTTGGATTGTTGATTTATGCAATGAATGTTTTTTGGTGGGGACAATTAATCATCTCAACTTCCTCTTTAATCAACTCCTTCCTACATGCCATCATGTAAAAAAACAAACTTAGACAATTACAAAAGAATCACAAATGAATGCAAAAGGAATTAGAATAATGGACATGAAAATCATAAGAATAAATTCAATAAACAAAAGGTAATTTTTTTTGAAAATCATAACATTCTCAAATACATTAAACGTTTTCCCATCTAACATTCTCCACAAATATATCAAAGATCACGTTGAAAATTAATGATATAAACCCAAGATTCATCGATATTTAAAAGTTTAATAATTTGAAAATCATGATTCATAATCCAACCACAATTTCTCTGAAGTTATTTTAACTTCTTGATCTAGTAAATAATATTATAATAATGAATTTCTAAACAATATTGATAAACTTCAAATTGTTCAATAAAGAACATAGGTAAACAATTGCAAACTTAAAATGGAGCCTAGATTTGATTTTATTAGATGATGTTAAATGCTACCAAACTTCTTACAAAACTAATCTAGGATTTATTTTTTATCAATAAAAATTTCTAGGAATAACAAACTAGTCATTACATACTAATTAAAAATGAGCTTGCCAAATATAAAAAGCTTGGCTTCATTAAACAATGAATAGCACGGTATAGGATCTATTGCCTTGAAATCATGCAATGTCATCAATTGTAGAGGTGTTTAATATTATTTCAAGCATGATTAAGAAGTTTCCTCAATACTCAAATCCCAAGTGGAAACAAAAAACAAATTTAGAGATTTTGTGTTTCACCCTTCTTCACATTATAAGTGGGGAGGGAACCCTTTTCATTTACCTTGGATTTGTTTTTCTCCACTTAGATAATTTCATACAAAATCATAGTTAATAGCCAAGATTTTCAAGTCATATCAATTAGCGAGTAAAATTTCTCATTGGTAAATCTTTTACATAAGACACTTTGATTGGCTCCAAAATGTGTTTCACACCAACAACCTTTAGACAAAAAAATGTCAAAACTAAGAAATAGCCAAAAAACTAATTACATTCGTTGTTTAGTAATTGTTTTCAAGGTTGAACTTACCGATGAAGGTAGTCAAAAAAACTCTATGTGACATATCTTTGACTTCTTATGTTTGTGAAAAACATGAAAGGATAACATTTGTAACCATTAATTGAAGATTACAATCTTTTACTATCATTCACATACTATTGAAAATAAGAGTGCTTCCTAATTGTACAAGCAGGTGATGTACTTAACCTCTTTTTCTATGTTGATCATGCTTTTGAAACTCAAGTTACATTTGTAACGTTATGATACCTTACAATTGTATCACTATTTATTATGTTTTGTATTTTGGTATTCTCATTTTCAATAGTTTTATTTTCAATGGCACCTTTTGTAGTAATCA
>Ga0116230_10006353_pt1 | contig 11650 bp, 6 predicted proteins | sample S1TSphfallax_3_FD_88678 | JGI IMG/M metagenome (GOLD analysis project Ga0116230, IMG submission 88678) | Host-associated microbial communities from peat moss isolated from Minnesota, USA - S1T2_Fd - Sphagnum fallax MG | ecosystem: Host-associated > Plants > Peat moss > Unclassified | place: USA...
AAAGCTGTACTTACTAAACAAGTGTTAAATCCTATTAGTTGCCTGCACCACCTCTTTGAAGAAGGATGGCAGAGGTCAGATGTGTTGGAGATTGAGGCTGCCTTATGTTACATTTTCGCGCCCCCTGATCTAGGGATTCCTTGAAGGATTTGGTGATGTAGTTAAAGTGGCGATCGGCCAGAAAATGTTTTAACCAAATTTGGTTACGTACTAGATATGAAAGTATTTTAAAAAAACAGAATCCTCCTATATTCTTGGCTACCTACTGGAAGTTATCATAAAAAGCTGGCTATTTTGGAGAAAAAATCTTCAAAATCTGGCGAATTTGGGCCATTATTTTCTTTCCATGAAGTGACTAATGGACCCAACATTGGATAATCCAGAGCCATATTGACAAAGAACAAGATGAATGACAAATTGCAATTTGCCAACCCAAATTGGCAACACTTGTGAAGAAGTAGGAGATAGGCTACAGTGTCTCTAGAAAACAAGCATACAATTGTATTGGAACAATGCTTATAATTATTATCATATTCTGAACTTGCAAGCTCTAAATTGTAAGATGTAATTGAACAAGAGCTCCAGATATTTTTATATTACCAGATAAGGTGTGGGAGACTTTGTAGTTTGGCAAATTTTGAACATCATTGCATATCAATCTACATCACATATCAAAACTTGCCATACAACCATAAAAGACAGAACCTCATGAACCAAATTGCATGGTACATTGAAACAATTGTTATTGACATGCCATTGTCACTTCAATTGCATATCACATCCTTGCAAATTGACTAGCACTGAAAACTACGAGTGGCCTAGATTATTCACAAATTCAAGAACGGCTTCTGTTTACTTATGTTACACACTTTTGTAAATTTATGTAGTGCAGTTAAAGCATTTAAAGCCTGATTTTAATGACCTCTAGCTTTTAGTTTTTGGATGGCATCAAACTCCTTAGGTGGATCCTTCACATGATTGGTTAAGCACATCATCAATTCCAATTATAGGTGGTGGAACTATCTACCAATCCATGTCTTCTCCTTGAGACATGGACAAACGAATGTTATCTTTGGGAATGTCACCCACTATAGTGTCAAACACCCCATGTGCCAACTTCATTGGCAATGATCACATAGCAACATAGGTATTTCCCCACACACTTAGACAAATGTAATTAATTTGCATTATCATTATTTAATTTGGGATGCATTATCCCTTTAATCGTCAATTTTCAAGGACCAAAAAATTGGTAATTGCTCATCCTTGCCTTCAAATAGGGGAACACCATTTGATTAAATATTTTGTGATGTTAAATCCCTACTTTTCCACCTTATGTCATGGCTAAATGAAGAAATGAATCCAATTTCTTATTTAATTGTAATTTAATGTACTAGTAGTATGTAAGAAAATAAAATGAAGAAAAGAAACCAATTTCTTATTTAATTGTAATTAATGTACTAGTAGTATGTAAAAAAATAAAATGAAGAAAAGAAACCAATTTCTTATTTAATTGTAATTTAATGTACTAGTAGTATGTAAAAAAAAAAACAAGTGAACATTGTTCAACCCACTATGTACAGTTTAAGTACAAAATATTTCTAACTATTGTAAGAAAATATCTAAAAGTGGATAAGCAAGTACTTTGTTTGGTTGCATCATTTAATAAAACATGTATATTAAGAATATCAATTCATGGGGACTTCCTTCTCCAAATAGGCACAACTTTGAAACAACTTCATGAAGCCATTCCTCATCCTTGTCAATGAAACCATTTTCTAAATTGTAATTATCATTGAAATTACATGACCTTTTTGAAAGGGGAATAAATTTTTCTTTGAAATACTCAAGGTAATAGTCTTATCTTCCATAACAATTGTCAAAGCATTATTGCCTTAGTCATGATAAACGTTAGCTTATTTTAACCAAGGTTTTCCCAATACCACAGAGCAAGATTTTTATACATCTTCCATTTGTACACTATTACAATGGTTTTGTAAGTACATCATCCCAGCCGAATCCTCAAGTTGCATATTCACCCAATTAGTTACACCTTCCTTTGGTTAACCATCCTTACCATGAAAGGAATTGATTGAGGCTTCCTCAATCCCATCTTCCTTCTCAACACACCTAAGATGATATTCGTGCCAAACCTATGTCTAGCAATATATCTTAGAGTTCATGTCCTCCCACATGCACTTGAACTACTAACATAACTTCATTGCAATTTTCAATTTTGGTAATACATATTCTATAAGCATTTGTGATAGGATTGTTTCCTTTGTTTCAATAGACCTTCAACATTAAAAAAAATTAATCAATGACAAATATCCAACAATTATATTACTTTGACTTGCAATTTTGCTTCCAAATTTTGCTTCTTCATTTCTTATGTGAGCATGCTTTTATATTTCTTATCAACACTTCAATTGTTCTGATAGTCTCTCGAATAGTTAGCCCTTCCTATTGGCTATCCACATTCAATTAAATTGGTTTTGATATGCCTATTTGATTAAAATTTGCTACTACCTTTGATTGTTCATTTCCTTACTTATTGAATAATTTTGTTGACAAATCATTATTGGTTTATATATTTCATAATTCATCCACTATTTATTGATGAATTAATTTTTTTTTCTCCCACTTCATTTGTCTTCTCCTTGTAGAACTAACATCTTCCAATTGTTTCACTAGTTCAAGCATTTTTACCTTTTGACTCCTTATAGCCACACAAGCTTCAATAATGGGTTGATTCCATTCAACCATAGCCATGTTTATTCAGACGTTGGGTTTCGAGTTCTTTGCTTCCATACTAAAGTATATTATGAAAGCGTCCCTCCCTTCTATAACACAAACAACTCAACTCACTCCCTTGCCAAAATCTTGCATCTTGGTTATAATTATCCCAATTGTACCTATTTTAATTACAATTATCCTATTGATAATTATCATGATTATAACCTCCTTGGTATTGGTAATCATTATAGTTATTTTCCCATCCTTGTCCTCTTGATCTTTGAACAATTTGTGAAACTTTCTTTGGTTATTTGACCTTAACTAAGCCTTTTTGTTTCTTTTTCAAAACCACTAGTGTTTCCACTTGTGTAGCATTTGCTACAACTTTTTTATGGGGAGATCATCCTCTTGACATCCTCTATGGGCACTACTCAATATTATGTTCATCACTTCTACATAGATTACAAAAAAATTCTAGCAATTTACATTCTTTTGTATAATGACCTTCATTATAACAACTTCAAAAATAAACATCATTTCAGTAGGTGTTAGAATGTTCCTTTTATCCTTTTTTTGTGATCTTCTTGTTTTCAATCTCTTCTAAATTTCCTTCAAAACCTTCATTATTTTATTCATCCTTATTCTTGGTTAAAGTTTTTTTCCTAGGTTTTATTTTTTTTCAATTATTAGTTTTGAATTGGCAACTTTAAATATGGTTCTTCTAAGAATTCTTAAATTTCCAATTTAACTTGGTGTGTGATCTTTCACAAAATGTTTCACATAGGTAATTATCATTTTGTCAATTTGGCATCACAACACATAGTTGTAAAAATATGTCATAATAGTATTCCATATACTCATATTTATTTTGTTTTATATCCTTCAAAGCAAAAATTGCATGCCCTTCATTCCACACAACATTGAATCTTGCTATAAACACATGTTGAACCTCTACCCATGTTGTAGCCAACTTGTCATTTCATAACTATCAAACAAATTTTTTGTTTTTTGTTTTTTGTTTTTTTCAAAATATTTAAAAGACATTATAATTTGTGAACATCAATATTTTCTCCATTACTTACACAAACTTTTGTTAACTAACAAAGATGTGAGTTTGGACCATCACCATCACTATACAATGGCTATTGAATTCTCAAAACATTTTCAACTAATGCCCCCATCATTAAAGTTATTATTACAATTATATGGCAAACAATATTGGGTGGTTATTAAACTATAGTTGTAAATTGTGGCAACATGTTGATAATTGGTTGAAGATTAGGCTCCCTCGTTTCTTCACTCACATAAATTTGAATGGGATGAACTTGATTGAATGCACTCGTATCTACATATGCAATCCAATTTACAACTTTTGTGTTAAATATTCAAATTTGTGTTGGATTAACTGGAGTTAATTGTTCCAATTCACCTATTATTTATCTTTGGTCAAATTGTACATTCTTCTTCCAATATTGTTGTATCATGGCCACTTGAGGATGGTCTTGTTCCATCATATTCAATGGGTGGTGTAAAATCTAACAATCTTTCTTATGATCCTTCAATCAAAAGACCCATTTGATCTATTTCTTCAATTGTTGTTTGCACTGCTAATATTGTTGTTTTTTCCAATAATGGTTCCAACTAGCTATATTTAAATTCTTTACTCATTAATCCTAATCCTCCCCACTGATGATAATATTTTGGACTTTTTACAAATAATTCTATGTTTTTTATATCATTACTCATTTGATTCCTCAAGTCTTTCTAAACATTCACCTCCTTAGGAACCTTATCTTTATCCAACATAGGCTTTCAATAGGACTTTTTTTATTATCTCAATTAACCGTTATGTTCAATTGATAACCTTCTACCTTACTCATATGAATTCAATAAAGTTAATGTTAATATACCTTCCTACAATGGAAAAATTGAAAGGTGATATTTTTCATTATCTTTTATTTTCATTACTTTGGTTTCATTGGCAATTTTGGGTGCCCACAACAAATCATAGGGAATTCATTTTTCAATAAAACATTAATATTTGGTTTACAAAACTCTCATATGTCAATAAGAATTATTTAATGGTGTGTAACAAACATTTTTTCTAATTGACATTAAAATAAGTACACACATTATCAATAGTGGCCACCATTTATATTTGGTTTGTATCAATTATTAAAGTTATATGTTATGTACACCACACTTGGGTGCCCCAATGTAATGTCTTCAAAATTAGTTCTTGTACATTCACTAGCAATTTTTTGAATTTTTCAACAAGATTATTCTATCCATCCTTCTCTAACTAGTGAATCTCTTCTAGTGTATGTAAATATGTAACAAAAGTCCATCCATACTGATTAATTTATTTTAGTTTCCTTTTAATTTTTTGAATAGTTATGGTTTCTTTCAACCATTCACTTTCCCTTCTTACCACTAACATACTCTACTAATTTTCATACCGTCCTTGATATACATTATCATAATAGTTGTTAAACTAAAAGGATTTGGTTACTTCTTGTTCATATTATGTAAAACAATTGAATGAACAATGACATGTTTAGCCCCTAACACAAACATTTTGTTGATATTCCCATTGTTCTTTTTTAATTGATACTTTGGTAATTGATCAATAAATCCACATGGATGTATGACATAAAATACATAAAGTAAATGAAACCTTGAATCAACTTCATTTACTTCCACCTTTACTTACATTTCCATTATTTAGGTAGATGCAAGTTGCACTAGCCCAAAAGTAGTAAGAGTTGCAATCCCAAAAATCCATATAAATGGAAAAATAACACTAAAATGGAACAAAACATTAAAAACCAATGTTGAGTGGGCCCCATGTGGTGATTAATCAATTAATAAAGTCCAAATAAAAAGTTGCCCATCTAGAAAATTCTTTATTATACATGTTAGGGGAAAAAATATCAATCCAACAAAAAATGACCAAGATTAGGGCTTTTGAAAATAAGGCCCAAATCTAATCCTTTAAAAGTACATAGTTATTTGTTGGTTAAAGTTTTTGTTATAATTTTTTTCAATCCATTTTTTTTTCCCATCATGTATCATATATTGAGTCCCTATAAAAGATATTGAGATGAAATCATAACAAAAATGCATTTGAATGCTAATGCAAAACCTAGATTATAATTCATATGTCCATTTTAAAAGTCCATTACTATATGATTGGTGTATGTTTATGAAATTTCACCCCTTAATAAATATTGTTATTTAAATTGGCAAATTTAATTCATAAATATTTTTTCAAATTGATGATTTTATAATGTGCTTGTGGCATTTGAATAGAATACACATTACAAAAAGTTCATGATAAGGATGTAAAAAGATAAACATTGTAGCTTGCATCTACCCCTTTCCTTTTGTCTTTAAGGTTAACCATAATAGTTCATTTTTCAAATATTCATCATGTGGATAATAAATTTTATTTCCATGAATATTATATGACTATTTATGTTTATCCTAATAACATACCAAATCACAAGGCATATGTTTTAATAGAAGTTTATTAATGTTTAATCCAAGAAACCAATATCCATCCTAAGGAACATAATGGTTTAATCTAATAAAAATATTGATAATTTTATTGAATGGTAATAAATTAACATGCCTTCAAATTCTTCAAGACCCAAAGGTGGGTCCCATAATGAAACAATGGAAGAAGAAGAAAGTTGGAGCACTCTTTAACTCACAACACTTCGGGAGTAAGAAGGCGTGCTAGAGCTTCGAGATGGGATTAGGAAGAATTCACAAGTGAAAGTTCAAGATGAAATCAACTTGCACAACCAAGAAAAAAGGTGAGTAGTGCAAATTGAATGGAAGTGGTGCGACATATTTAGTGGGGACAACCTCAAGCACAAACTTTACATGGCCCACAACCTTTGGGAGGAGGCACCACTCCCCTCCATATAGTATATTATGTGCCTCTCCACAGGGACTACATCCAAATGTCACTTTTCCTCGAGATTCCCAAATGGGAGTCCCAAAATTGGGACTCTTGTTGTCTCAAAACTTTGGACGTTCATATCTTTATCAAATGGAATTTTTTTTTTAAATGCAATGGTAACATCTTATAAGTTTCAAAAAGATATTTCCAAAGGTGTATAAGACGCTCCAATCGGAGCTGATTTAACCTTTTTTTTCAAAGGATTTATGGTCAAGAGTCAAATTCCCAATTTGACTCCCGCCCTATCTTTTGATCATAACTCATGCAAATCAGGTCTAAATGAACAATGTGAGGGTAGTTTAAGCATTTAAGCTTAAAGACCTTTCCAATGGTTTTTTGAGGGCCCAATTTGGTGTTTTTTTACATTTCCAACCAAGGCTCTAAACATTCACAACTCCCACATGAATGCAACTCCCAAAGTGGGAGTGCATTTGGGAATTGTTAAGCTTCATCCCTTGCACTCTCCTGCATTTGTGAAAATGTGTTTCACATCTAAACACACTTTTGACCTCATGGGCCCTTGCACTTCACACTTAGTCACGAACCCAATGTTAAGGTTGCAACATAAACATAAAGAATTGGCAACCATTTCTTACGTTTTGTTCATTCCTCAATATAGATTGTTATAATGCCCTTTTATATTCTCCACACCAAAATTCCATTATGAAGTTTAATAAGAATCGATTATTATAGAACTTTTGATAATTCATGGAATTGATCTACAAAGCAATTCCACTTATCTTTCTTTGATTTTCTCAAGGTATGTATGAAATTAGCCCATGCCCAACCATAATGGCAATGTCGTTTGAGCAATTCTTTAACTAATTCCAATGTTATAATTTATTTTAAAGTTTCTACATTTGTATCACCATTGAACATTTTTGTGACATATCATTTATGATATTTAAAATTGTTCATGATATGTGAACTAATTTGGAAAAATTAACAACCAATACTCCCAATGTTGTTATTGTTGAACTATATTTTTTTTATCTATATGCTCCAAATATTCAACCCAATCACTAATACAAATGAAATGGGAAGTTGCTAATATTTGATCAATTTTAGCAAAAATAAAAAAGCATACAAGTACCATAAGCCATTTCTTTGCATTTATCAATTAGGATACTTTAATAATAAAAAATGTGATATTTTAGATTCCACATTGTTATACTACCATGAAGCTTACTTTAAATAATTTCTTGAATACTTAATAAAAGTTTTTAAAATTGGTCAAAAAACAATTCCAATCATCATTTTTAGGTTGATTTCTTGGTGTTAGTAAAAATCATTTCAATGTCCAACCATACCCACAATGATTCTTAAATAATTTGTTAATTTTATCAAGTGAAATAGTTAATTGATCTTGAGAAAAATTAATACATGTTCACAACAACTATTTAATCTCAAGGATTTTTATGCTCCTTTTGTTTAAACCATTTTGTGACAAATTATTCCCAATGAGAAAATAATTATGAAAAACCACATACAAGCTTCATGCTTATATCTATAAAATCTTTTATTATATTTGTTTTTGGTTTGTTGGCACAAATGGCCCCAAGATAACTATATTTTTTTGTTTGTTTATCCCATTTGTTTAAAATAACCACATAATATAAACCCAAATTTGACACAATCATCTTGGGTGTAGTCATACTAACATGTACCATTAACAATTGTAACCATTGCTTAATTTTTTGAATTTTAGATTGTAAAAAATAGTTTTAAAAATATATAATTATTTTTATAAAATTTTAATGTGAATACATTATGCACATATCAATTTGGAATCAATCTAAAAGTAACACCCCACCTTGTGATTAGGGACCAATTGGACAAGGTGAAATTGCTTTGTCTATTTATGTGATTTTAATGCCTTTGCACTTGGATCCTAAAATTCTCAAAAAATTACAAAATTTCAAAAAACTATTCTTTTGCGAAAGATATGGGAATTTTTTTTTGTCATAAACAACATTTTCTCATAAACTTAAGTTATATACATACACACCAATGTCGAAGCCATAAATCATAATATACATTCACACCCAAGCTTTTACACCTACACTTACTTTATCCATTAAACATATCTTAGGGACTTACTTTAACAATTGCTTAATGTTTGTGCATGTATATTTATCAAATATGTTTGGATGAAATCACGGTCAAAGGAGTCAAGGGCGCCAAGGTAAATTCTTTTTCCAAGGACTACATATGACATGTGTCATTCTTACATTAGCTTATAATTTAAAATTTTGTATTTCAAATACCCTATTTAGCACTACCTTTTAGATATAAATACATTTTGACTACAAATTGATTTTGTATCATGTATATGATGCATTCATGCCCTCTATCACATATATATGAACAACTTTTGTTAAAACCACACTTTCAAAATCCATAATTTTCAAGGTCAAAAACACTTTTGAACCAAATGTGTTCAAATGGGTTATAAAAACAATTTTCATCAGTTCAAATCCTTTTCCCTTCTAATCATCAATGTTAAAATCCTCTCCAAATTTCAAAAGGATTGGTGCACATTTGGTAGAAAAAAATGATGTTTGGAAAAAACAAGGATTATCACTCTTGAGGTTTAAGTGCTTTGAACATGCAAAAACATTTTTTATTTGTGTCCAGCTTTGAAGATGTAAACTTTGCAATTAATGAAAAATATTCCAAAAAACTTTATGACAATCCAAATTATTATGTTTCCCTTGTGATATTTTAAACATACAAAAGTGTAGTTTTAAGGAGTGTCCATTCACTTGGGTGGTTCCTTTTATTGTGATTTTACACATTTACATTATGTTGTGTTTTTTTTTTCACCATGTAAGTGTAAATAAAAATTCTTGATACCCTCAATTTTATACAAAACCATAATTTTCAATGACCTAGGCAAGTGTAATACCTTCATTCTGTTACAAACCTTAATATGTTATGGGAGGATGAATGAATGAACAATGAATGCAATACACATCCCTCTACATATGCATATTGCATTTCTATTTTTTCTTCTCCCTACAAGATTCAAGATGATGGTTGTGAAAATTAAGTTGAGTCAATAAAAGAAGAATAAAAAAACTAAGGAAAAAGGGAAAGGGCAAATGGTATGCATGAGGAAAGAAAAGGGAAATATGTAAGATAGAAAAAATAATAATAAGTATGGAACATAAAATAATGATATTTTACAAAATCCTTTTCATTTTGGTCTTGCAAACTCCCTCACATGTTGTTTTCCTTGGCCTAGGTTGTTTATGGGTGCATTTGGCAACGATATTGTCGTCTTGCAACTATTTGTGTTGTTGCTATGAACTCTAACAAAAGATTTGTTTCAAATGAGCTTCTTACTCCTTACATTCTTTGTGATTTTGCACTTTTTTTCTTATGGTTATATTGCAAGTTTTTCATTATGGTCTTGCATAGTAGGGTTAGGGTTTAAGGTGAGCTCCACCATGTTGCTCGTTTTCATTTACATTTGTTTTTGCAAATGTAAGTGGTGGTGTTGTGGTCATCTTGCAACTCCTAACATTGATACACAAGTTTCATAACACCTTATTTTAGGTGAGCCCAACCCTTGGTCATATTGCACATTTTTAAAAACCATAGTCATCAATGATAAGTGGGAAGTGTAAAATTGTGAATTTTTGGAAACAATAATTTCCAAAAATAATGTGAAAGGGCCAATTTTAAATACTAGGAATCAAACAAGGACATGACTAAGTCCTTTAAAATGGAATTTTTTAAAAACTATTTTAGAATTTTGATTTATTTATTTTAAAATTCTTATGATCCAAAAAATGTTGCAGATTTATATCATTATGTAAAGATTACATAAATAAATGGTTTCCCATAAAAATGTTATTTTCAAATGATTTCAAATCCTTTTTAAAGTCCTTTAAATATTGAAAAACATTGGTTATATTGTTTTTAAAGTGATTTTGGGTACTTCATATGCTCATTAGATTCACTTAAAATTTATCCAAATGTTCCAAATGTTCCCATCATACAATATGAATATTGTTGTACAAATTCATCCAAAAATTTCAACATCAATTTAAGTATTTACTTATCACAATGAAATTAAGTAATCATTGTCTTATAATGGTTTCTAATATCTAGATCTAACTTGAAATGCAATACCCACATTTTTTTACAAACCTTCCATTGCAACAAGAGTTCAATATACCCTGATTTTGTTATAAACCTTTTTTTGTGGTAGAATGACCACACTACCATTTGCAAATGCATATTTCATTTCTTCTTTGTGTATTCTCTCTCCATGGAATTTACAAAAGTTTGATGGATTGATTTATACATGGTTTATTTTACAACAATGAAAGTGGAAGCAAAGTTTCATGATTCATGTTTTGGTTTTATGTGAAGGGCTATGACAAGTGAGGAAGGGTATTTGGACTTGGATGTATTAGGCCCTTCACCAGACAAAGAAAACAACCTCAATTTCTTGAATGAATAAGTATGTTTTGTCTCGTTACCTTTTGTATGATTTAGATTGAAGGATACCCATGCCTTTTGTCTACACATGTTGGTAGAAACATGGAAACCTCTACCACTCAAAAATCTCAATTGGCATAAATCTTATTGACTTTGCATAAATAGACCACGTTATTTTTGCTTTAGGGTTTATAATGTGTAAAACCTTATAAGTGTGTTTATTTTTTTGTGTTTTATCTTATTTTACATAAGATGAAATAACCTTATGCAATGTTACGCTTACACTTACTTGGCTTGAATATCAAAAGTTCCACAACATTGGTACACACCTCCTTTTTGGAAGTATGAAGACACCTTGACATTCAACCTTTTTTGTGGAATTTTTATGTATAGATATAAATGTATGGATATGTCCAAATTTGGAACCCAATTTTCTCCCTTCAAGTATATATAAAAGGTTATGATTTTAGGGTTTTGACTAAAACCTTAAAA
>Ga0116230_10006354_pt1 | contig 11649 bp, 14 predicted proteins | sample S1TSphfallax_3_FD_88678 | JGI IMG/M metagenome (GOLD analysis project Ga0116230, IMG submission 88678) | Host-associated microbial communities from peat moss isolated from Minnesota, USA - S1T2_Fd - Sphagnum fallax MG | ecosystem: Host-associated > Plants > Peat moss > Unclassified | place...
GGCCTCTCCCGCTGCCGCGGATGCGGCAAAGAAAAGTGTTCTATCCATGACCAAGGAAGAATACGCCGCCGCGAAAGCCGCGGTCATTAAACGGTAAGCCCCAGTCCCAGAGTCCAAAAGTTTTTTGCTTCTTTTTGTTCACAAAAAGAAGACTTCCCTTTCTGTCTAGCCGTGCGGGCCGGTTGCCCGTTTCACGTTGCCCGCACGGGCGAACCTAAGGAATGATCATGGCGATTAATAATTTTCCGGTTGCTTTGCAGAGCATCATTCAACAGAATTTTTTGGAGCGGGAATTTCAGACTTCGCTACAGGCGAAGCTTGGATTTCGCGCCATTGCCGACCGGATGGATTTTCCGAACAGCATCGGCGAGACCATCATCAAGACCCGGGCCGGGTTGCTGCAGGCCAGCACCACGCCGCTGGTGCCGGCGAACAACACCAATTTCGATAACGGCCTGACGTCGCAGAGCTGGGGGGTTGAGCAGTTCACGCTGTCGATCAATGAGTATGCCAATACCATCGATTTGAACACGGTGACCGAGCGGGTTGGGCTCGCCGGGCAGTTTCTGTTGAATGCCTCACGGCTTGGCGAGCAGGCGTACCGGACGCTGGATACCTTGGCGCTGAATGCGTTGCGCAATACCTATATGGGCGGCAATACCGCCGTGAAGACCACGCTGGGCAGTGCGGGCACCGCAGTGCATGTTGATGATATTCGCGGATTCCAGACGACCCTGAACAATGAGGGCCAGGTTGTGGCGGTGAGCGGCAGCAATCCCGTGCTGGTGACCGTGGGATCCGATTCCTATACGCTGGTTGGCTCGACGCCGGATGGGACCAATGTGAGTGCGGCGCTGCAGCAGGGCGGAATTTCCGGGACGCTGACTTTTTCCGGCAATGTTACGGTGGCGGATGCGACAGCCGGTAATGCGGTTGTGTCGGCGATTGCGCCGGTGATTTTGCGGCCGAATAATCGGGCGACAACGGGCGCCTTGGTGGCCGGTGACACCTTGTTGATGGTGACGACGATTTTATCCGCTGCCAGCACGATGCGCGATAATAATGTGCCGGATATTGACGGCGCCTATAACTGCTATTTGTCGAACCGTCAGCTGCAGGGGCTGTTTTCGGACTCGGCGTTCCAGCTGCTGTTCCGTGGCGCCTATGGGTCGGAGGAATATCGTCAGGGTAGCGTGTTCGAGTTGATGGGCGTGCGCTTTGTGCCGGTCAATAATGTGGTGCTGCCGCAGGTGGTTGGCGGCAATAATGTCTATCGGGCGATTGTGTGCGGCCAGGGCGCGTTGATCGAAGGCGATTTTGCCGGGCAGGATGCCGAGGATACGCCGGGCAATATCGGGCAGAAGGTGACGGTTGACGGGATTACCATGATTACCCGGGAGCCGATGGACCGGCTGCAGGAAATCATTGCGCAATCCTGGAAATGGATCGGCGGTTTCTGTGTGCCTTCGGATACCACGGCGAATCCGACGGTGATTCCGACCGCCAATAATTCCGCATTCAAACGCGCGATCGTCATCGAAAGCCTGTAATGGCCCGGGCGCGCAAGACGGCGGCGCGGGTGCGGGTGGTGCTGCCAGGGGATTTGCCGTCCGGCCTGCGGCTTTGCGGCGCTTACGGGTTTATCGATGACTATGGCGATCGCTGGCACTGGGATGGCGGGCAGGTGGTTCGCAATCCGTTTCTGATCGACATGCTGATCAAGCGCAAGGCGCCGGTTGTGGTGGTTTAGGAGCCGTTCGGATGAGCAACAGCGTTACCGAAACCGATCCGGCGCAAGCGTATGTGGCGAGCGCGCTTAGCGATGACGAGAAGACGAATATTCGGCGCTTTTGCGGTTATCCGGCTTACGGCGCCGGACCTTCCGGCTTTCAGGGCTGGCGGTTTTTCCAGGCCTATGGCTTGCTGGAATATCGGCTGGGCGTGCAGGCCGATGGGGTGACGCCCAATCTGGCGCCGGCGGAATTGTCGATCCTGCGGCAGTACCTGGCGGCACTTTATACGCTGGAGGCGGCTATTCCTGGGGCCGGGGCCAATCTCGATACGGAATCCGCCGCGGTTTGGGTGCATAATGCGAATGAGGTTGCAGACCGGACCGCGCTTTATGATCAGTGGTGCCGGCGGCTTTGTCAGTTTCTGGGGCTGCCGCCGGGACCGGGGCTGGCGGGCGGCGGCAATAGCGTCAATCTGGTGGTGTGATGGTCAGCGGAGCGACGATTGCCGCCAAGGTCGCTTACGGGCTTGGGATATCGGGGGCGAAAGCCGGTTTTCCTTTACAGTGGTACCGGCCTGCCGGTAGCGGGCCGGTGATTGCCGCCGGTAATCTGCAAGGCTCGGTCAGCGCCATCGTGGCGCCGGCGACGAATTTTCTGGCTGCATCCGGGATGTGGGGAAAGGGTGACCGGTTCGGGGCATTCGATCCGACGAATTTCCTGGCCGGCGATTATCTTGCGGGGAGCGATACGCTTTTTCTGGCGGAGATCGTTCCCGGAGCGGCGGCGGTGCGGCTGGTACTTTGCAACGAAGTTTTCAGCTGGTCGAAAATGAGCGATCCGCCGCCTGGTCCGGGGTTTCGGCCCGGGGTGCGGGTGGCGAGCCCGGTGGTGACGGGCTGGCCGGGCTGGTTGCAGCCTTCCGATAAGAAATCTCCGGGCGAGCTGCATCTGCCGGGGGCTGTGGATATGCCGAGCGTGGCGGTGTTTCTGCCGGTGTCGATTCCGGGTCAGATTGTCCGGGGCGATCAGCTGCAGACCGGAGCGGTTCTGCCGATCACCTATACGGTGGAGAGCGCGATCCATTCCCCGAATGGCTGGCAGATTACCGCGGTCCGGGCCGGCGCCTAATGATGCGCGCAATGATTGAGGACATGAAAATGACGACGAATGCAGGAACAAGTGCAAGCGTGGCGTTGGTTGCAGCGGTTGAGAATGCGGAGATTCACCGGCGCGCGGCGGTGGTTAAGGTGCGGGCGGCGGATGCCGCGCGGGCAAGATGCGCTGATCTGGTCGCGCGCGCGGCGACCGGCGCCGAGATTGATGCCGCGTCGCTGATGCAGGCGCAGGACGAGGTGCGGGTAGCTGCGGCCGAGGCTGATATTGCGGATGCGATTCACCGCGGTGCCGAAAGGCAACGGCAGGAGGCCGAGGTTTCGGTTTGGTTGGAGCAGGCGAAGAGCCTGAAGACGGCGGTGGAGCGGCGGTTGGACGAACGGTTTGCGGCGGCGGCGGCGGTGGATTTGTGCCTGGCCGAGCTGAACCGTGCGATCGGCCAATTCAATCATGCCGGGCAGGGGTTTTTGAGTGCGAGGATTGCCGCGTCGCAGTTCACCGCGGACCGGGAGGCGAGGATTGCGGCCAATCCGGTTCTGGCGGCAATGCCGGCGGGCACGCATCCGAATGCAAAAAATAATTACGGTGCCGAGGTTCGGCAGGTCCGGGCCGCGGTGTTCGACGCGAATGGCGGCTTGGACCGGCCGGTGGCGATTGAAAGTCTGGCGCGGCGCGAAGCCTTTCTTTGGGGCCGGAAGGTTTTCGAGGCATAGCGGCGATGGCGACCATCGACGACGTGGAGCAGGGCGTTTGCAGCGCGCTGGCGGGGGTGCTGTTTCCGGGGCAGGGATATCTGCCGGGCGCGGTGGCGACCTGCGAGGCGGCGTGGTCTGGGGCGAATGGCGCGCCCCGCTATGCGATACCGGCCAAGCTTTATGTCGGCGAGCCGGTGACTGCCGGGCTTGAGGCGGATGTATTGGCCGGTGTTTCAAATGTCGGGGTGATGCGGGTTGCGGGTGCGACGCGCGATGTGACCCGCTACAGTCCGCATTGGGTGACAACCGGTTGCAGCATTCCGACGCTGTTGGCGGCGGTTGAAACCGGGCGGGTGACATTTGGCGGAATGGCCGGTGCTGGCCAGGTTGCCGCCGTTACGGCGGGCGGCATTTGCTACGCGTATCGGATGTCGGCGAGCGATAGTCCGGCTAGCGTTGCGTCGGCCTTTGCCGGGCTTATTCCGGGCGCGGTGGCGAGCGGCGCGGTGCTGAACGCGGCGTCGATCGATGCGGCGAATGTTGTCGCGGATCAGCCGGCGTTCTGGCGGACCGGGCAGAATGAGACCCAACTGCAGGTGGCGATTATCGCGGTGCCGTTCGCCGGGGCCGATGGGCCGCTGGTGCGGGCGGCTTTGACCCGCGCGGTGTACGGGATTGAATCCGCGATGCGGCCGAATGGCAGCCTGACCCGGTTTATCGGGCTGCCGGATGGCACGACCGCGCAGATTATCGGGTCGGACGAGCGCGATGATGACACGGTGCGGCGGGACGACATTTGGCGCCGCTGGATTACGTTTCGGCTTAATTACGATGTCGGCATCAGCCAGTTGCAGCCGGCGGTGCTGGCGCCGCTGGTGGTGCTGGGGACGAAGGCGACGGGGATAAGGTGGGCCGGCAACGGCGCGCCGGTGGCCGGGATTTTTACCGATGGCGATGGTCAGCTTGTTACCGATGCGAGCGGCAATTTGCTGGGAGCGTATTAGATGACGGATGCCGTAACGATTATCGCCCCGGCTGTCGCATCGGTTGGCGTCGCGTTTGCGGTCAATGGCACGGTGGAGCCGGCGGGCGATGCCGTGCAATTGCAGCTTGATACGCAGGATATCTCGCTGCCGAGCGGCGCATGGGTGGCGGCGACCACGGCGGCCGCTACGTTTGCCGGGGCGGTTGAGATTGTGGCGCCGGGCGTATGGTATGTCTGGGCCTATGATCCGATTACCGGGGCTTCCGCCGCGTCTTCTGCGATTGCCGTGGCAGCGCCGTTTGTGAATGCGGTGGAGGGCGTACCGGTTTCAACGTCTGTCGCGGCGTCGTTGCTGGGCGGCAGTGCGGCGGGCGAGACGCCGGATGAATTGACCGCGGCGGCGGCGGCGACCGATACCGATACCGCCTTGGTGGCGCAGGGTGGCAAGGTGCTTTTCGCGCAGGCTTTCTCGGCGATCTGGACCTGGGTACAGGGGCATCTGCCCGGCTATTTGTTGCCGCAGGTGACGATTGCCGTTGCCGGGACCGTGCAGCTTGATAATTCGGCGCATAATCAGCGGCTGCTTTTGATTACCGCCACCGGCGTCACGATTGCGCCGCTGGTGAGTTCGATGGGGCCGGGTTTTGTCTGCGATGTGATCAATGCTTCCGGTTCGACGGTGGCGCTGTCGGGGCTGGTTACAAATAACGGTTCCGGAACGATTGCGGCGGGTGGGATTGCGCGGATATTGGCGGCCACGCCACCGGGCGGGTCGCTCACCGTGTACGCGCATCTATGACGGCGACCGATATCACCAGTCTGGGGCGGCTGGTTTTGGCGGCACCTGGCGTGGCACTGCAGAGCGGTGCGGTTTCCGTTGGTTCGAGCGGCGGCGACGGCGGCGGTGGCCCGAGCGGGCTTGCCGATGTAACGCTGCTGAGCGGCCCCGGCCAGAGCAATGCCGGCTATGCCGAGACCCAGGACGGCGCGTTTCTGGCGATGGCGCAGGCGGTATCGTTCTACCTGCAGGGTACGGGAACACCGGCGGTGCTGACGGCATGGGTGAATGCCGGCCAGGCGGGTACGGAAGTGTCTGGGATTGGCGTCATGGAGATTGTGACGCCGTCATTATATGGCGGCGCGTTTCTGGCGAATGCGGCGGGGGCGTCGTTCTCCGCGGCTTCGGCCGCGAGTGCCGCATTGGGCAGCTGTGGAACCGGTTATGCCGAATACGTGGCCGGGCTGAGCGGCACCCAGCTTGGCCAGATTGATGCGCTGGTTTCGTATTGGGGCGAGAATGATAGTCTTGAATACGGGCCGACGAATAAGGCGGTTTACAAGGCCGCGTTGACCAACCTGCTGGCGCAAATACGGGCGATGCTGGGCAAGAGCGCGGCGGAGCTGCCGATGATTTTTTTTGGCCCGCCCTATGGCTTGTTGCCGAATTATATCACCTATCCGCCGGCATTGCGGGAGGCCTGGGCGGAGCTGGATGCGGATGCGGCGCTGAATTTTTGCTGGGCGGTGCGGCAGAGTTACGACACGATCTCGCGCAATGAATCCTGGAATGCGGCGACCGGCGTTGCGAGCGGCGGCAATACCGATGGCGGGCACCGCAGTGCCACGGATAATGTGATTTTATTCAAACGCGCTGCGCTGCCGGCGGCGCGCGCGATATTGCGGGCGAATGGCTTACCGGCGACGCTGATTCCCGCAGCGCTGGGGTCCGGGCTTGGGCCGGTGGTGAGCGATGCGACGCTGGTTGGCACCGATCTTAGCCTGACCATCACGCATGATGGCGGCAATGATCTGATCGTGCCGCTATTGGCGAGCCAGGGTGTTGGTTTCGCGCTGATGGATGGCGGCGATACGGCATCGCCCGGGAATATAATTCAGGCAGTTTCCTGCGTTCGGGTTGATGCGACGCATTTGAAGGTGACCCTGGCGAGTGCTCCGGTAAATCCGCATCCGCAGTGCCGGCTGTTATATCCGTGGGCCGGCGAATATTGGACGGTGCAACCCGATACCGAAATTGGCCGCAGCTGCGCGGTGACGGATAATTTTGCGACCGTCAGCAAGCCTGCCGGCTTTGATATCAATGCCGCACTTGGCGCCGGTTGGGCTGCCAATATGCCGCTTTGTTCCCCGGTGACCGTTACCGGAACCGGTGCATCCGCAAGCGCTGCATTTGGCATCGCGCTTAGCGCTTAAATTCGAGGGCGTCGCATGCCCGATACTGATTGGACCGCCATGCTGGAAGAAGAAGTGAATCTAAGTTTGCTCAAATCCGAGGTGGCGCGTCTTAGTATTGATTTTTATGCGCATGCCCGGAAGGTTGACGAATATATCCTGAAGATCATGGAGTTCATGTCCGAGGAGGTCGGCGCCAGGAAAGAGCGCGAGAAAAACCTGTCCGAACGAACCGCTTCGCTGGAAATGACCTGGACGAAAGTGATGGCGATGGCGGCAATGATCGGCGCTTTCACCTCGCTGCCGTCGATCATTCATCTCATCCATCCATAAAGGATTTTGCATGGTATTCGCTCCCACGCCGCCGCGCCATCATTTGCCGGCGCAGCTGCTGCCGCTATCTGCAATTACCGCAACGGCGGTGCAGCAGTCCGGCGGGTCTTCCGGCTCAATCGCCATCGTTGGCGCGCCCAGCAGTGGCATTGCGGGGACCGCGTTGGCATTGGCCGGCACGGTATCGCCAGCATCGAGCGCCGTGCAGGTTGGACTTTCATCCTCGGGGAGCGTGGCGCCATCGAGTTGGATTGCCGCCACCGTATCGGGTACCGGCTGGACCGCAGCGCTGACGCCGTCCAGCGCCGGCACGTTTTTCATCTGGGCCGAGCAAACCGGGGCCCCCTCGGTGCAGACCAATTCCGGCGCCGTTATCATTGCCGCTGGAAGCAGCGTGGCGATTAGCAGCCCGCCGACGACCGGGGTGGCTGGCACCGCGCTGTCGCTTGCCGGCACCGTGTCACCCTCCGCAACCGCGGTGCAGGTTGGGCTTTCAAACTCCGCAACCGTGGCGCCGAGCAGTTGGACCAATGCGACGGTTTCCGGCACCGGATGGACCGCGGCACTTACGCCGGCAACTGCCGGGACCTATTACATCTGGGCCGAGCAAACCGCCAGCACCAGCGTGCAGGCGGTATCCGCGGCGGTGACAATTGCGGCCTCCGGCGGTTCAGGGCTGAGCTACATCCTGATTAGTGGATCCGGCAACGGCTCGCTGACGGGCGTGACGCTTGCCACCACAACTACCGGATCGGCGCCGGCGACGGATTGGAGTCCGAGCATTGCGCGCTCTGCCGCCGACGTGGCGCCGAACGTCACCCTATCGTCGATCGGCAGCATAACCGCCGCGAAATTCTGGTTCGACACGAGCAGCTCAGGCGTGACGCCCGGTACATATGGCAACGCGCTGCTGAACGGCAATAATATCGGATTCTACGAAAATTCCGATGGGTTTGGCACGCCGACCTGCGCGCCGGCGGCGCCGAGCGCGGCCGGAACCTATTACGGCAAATACGCCTTCTACAATAGTTCAGGCACGCTGCTTGGCGTGTTCACGACCAGCGCCATCACCGTCAGCTAAAGGAATAATCAGAATGACAATTGTGCAACAAGGTGCGATTAATACGACCGCGCTGATTGTTCCCGATCTGTATGTGCAGATTGTGCCGCCGCAGAATCTGCTGCTGAACGGCGTGCCGACCGATGTGCTCGGTATTGTCGGCACAGCGCCATGGGGGCCGGTTAACTCGCCGGTTATTGCCGGGAGCATGAGCGACTTTGCGGCGTCTTTCGGCACGCTGGTGAACCGGAAACATGATCTTGGTACGCAGGTGGCGATTGCGGTGTTGCAAGGCGCTTCGAATTTCCGCCTGGTACGGGTGAGCGACGGCACGGATACGCAGGCGCAGGTGGTAATTCAAAGCACCTGCCTGACGGTGACCGCAAAATATACCGGTAGCGCGGGTAATGGGATTGTCGTGACGCTGGCGGCCGGTTCGGCTGCCAATACGACGCAGGCGGTGATCGCTCTGCCGGGCGCGACCCCGGAGATTTACAACAATATCGCCGGGTCCGGCAACGCGTTCTGGGTCAATCTGGCGGCGGCGATCAATAGCGGGAATAGCGCGCTGCGCGGGCCATCGCAGCTGGTGACCGCGGTTGCCGGCGCCGGCACCGCGGCGCCGAGCTTGACCAGTTATGGCTTGACCGGCGGTACCGATGGGGTGACCTCGATCACCACCGCATCGCTGATCGGGGTTGATAGCGCGCCGCGGACCGGGATGTATGCGCTGCGCGGGCAAGGCTGCGGAATCGGGGTGCTTGCGGACCTTGACGATTCTGCTTCCTGGACGACGCAGATCGCCTTTGGTTTGTCCGAGGGCGTGTATATGGTGATGACGGGACCTGCCGGCGATAATATCGCCAATGCGGTTTCCACCAAGACGAGTGTTGGCGTGGATAGCTATGCCGGCAAGCTGATGTTTGGCGACTGGCTGTATTGGTATGACCCGGTGAATGCGGTGACCAGGCTGTGCTCGCCGGCGGCCTTTGCCGCCGGCCGGCTGGCTAATCTTTCGCCGGAACAGTCCTCGCTGAACAAGCAGATTTATGGCGTGGTCTCGAGCCAGAAATCAGGCGCGCCGGGGGCGCCAACCTATTCCACCTATGCCAACGCTGACCTCTCCGCTTTGCTGGGTGCCGGCATCGACGTTATCTCGAACCCGCAGCCGGGCGGCGCGTATTGGGGCGTTCGCGGTGGCCATAACACATCGTCGAACAATGTGATTGACGGCGATAATTACACGCGTCTGACCAATTACATCGCGGCCACGCTGGCATCGGGCATGGGGCAGTATGTGGGACAGCTGGTCAACGCGACATTGTTTCAGAATATCAAGGCGACGCTGCTTTCGTTCCTGAGCGGGATGCTGACCCAGGGCATGCTTGGCAGTAGCAATGGCAGCCTGCCATTCGCGGTGGTGTGCGATACCACAAATAACCCGCAAAGCCGTACCGCGCTTGGATATGTCCAGGCCGATGTGCAGGTACAATATCAGGCGATCAACGAGAAGTTCATCGTCAATGTGCAGGGTGGGCAGTCGGTGGTGGTTTCGCCGACCGCGACGATTCCGCAGCAGTAAACGGTTCAGGTTTTTAAGAGGATCACATCATGTCGTCATATACCATCGGCGAGGACGTTCGGGCGCAGATCATCGGGCCGTATGGTCCGATCACCGCACCGCAGCAGACTCTGATTTCTGTTACGCCCAATCAGACGATCCAGTCGTTTCAGGATTTGACCGGCACCACCAATTCGCGAACCGTGGTCAAAGGCGTTTCGGGCAAGATCACCTTTACCCGGACCAATTCGGATTTGGAGAATCTGGCGGCGCAAATGAGTCAGAACTGGAAGGCGGGCGTGCCGATTCCGGGCGGTAGTTTCACCTATACCATCAGCGAGCTGAACGGCACCGAGACCACGGTTCATCTTGCGCCAGTGGCGTGGATCATCACCAAAATTGGCGATGCGACGCCGGGCAAGCCGGTGCTGCAGGAATTGAGCTTCATCGGCGACGGGTACCAGACCGTATGATCGAGGTTACGCTTAAAGATGGCCGCGTTCTGCAGGTCGAGGCGGTCACGCCGGTGGAATCCATGCGGCTGGCCGAGGGCACGCGGGCGCTGAGCGGCAATCGCGGCTGGAGTTCGATGGCGGTAATTGCTGCGGCCATTCGAAGTATCGATGGGATTCCTCGGCCATTTCCGACACATAAGAAACATATCGAAGCGCTGCTGAAGGATTTGGATGCGGAAGATGTTGCGGCGATCCGCACCGCGCTCAACGGCGCAAGAGCGACAGCGGATGCAAAGACGCCGGAGATTGCGTTCAAGGCACTCTCTCCCTATGAGCGGCTGAAAATATATGAGCTGGCGGGTGAGTTCAATGATGTTCGGGGCTGGATTGGCCCGGCGGCCATTGCGGCATCGGTACGGAAAATAGGCGCTAAGGAAGTCGCCTTTCCGGAGAGCCAGGCTGAAATTCTGGCGCTGGTGGCCGAGCTTGGGATGACCGGACTTGCGGCGGCGACGGTTGCGATGAATGCGGCGCTGGATGCGGCGGATGCCAAAGCCAGAGGTTTGGAGACGGCAGCAAAAAACTGAGCAGCCGGGCGCTATTTCAAGACGCGGTTCTGATTGTGATGAACGGCGCGGCGCCCGGGCTGGAGGCGGCCCTGGCGATGCCGGATGTATGGCGCTCGGCGACGGTTTTGGCGATCAAGGAAATTGAAGCGCGTCGCCGCCGTGAATTTTTGGCGGGCATCGTTGCGGCGTTCAGAGGCAAGTGATGGCGCATTCAAGCCGGACGCACGGCGAGCGCGCAAGGAAGAGGCATTGCAGGGATGATCGGTTATGATGTCGGCGCCCGGTTCGATCCAGATGGCGAACTCAGCGGATTGCTGGAAGACGCTGATGCGAGACGGGCAGAGGCTGCCGGCGGCGTTGATGGCGAGGCGGAATCCGACGGTGTTTCTGATCACGCCGAGGTGCTGAATGCGGCGGCAGCGCTTGCCGGTAAGATGCTCGAGGCTGGTGACTTGCATGAAGGTGCGGGTGAAGAGGCGATGCCGCATACGGGACAGTTCGTGCGAGTTGCCGAGGGGGACCAAGGTGACGAAGACCGTCATCCGGGGGTGAATGGGCACGCGGCTGCCGGTGAATTGTACGATGATGATGCAGTGACTTCGGATCACGGCGGGCTGCTCGATCCCTTGCCTAGGATTCTTTCCGTGCAATCCGTGGCGCCGATGATCAGCGGCGCAGAGGGCGAAGGGGTGTGGACATCGTACGATCTGGTGGCGCAGGCGGATGCGGTAGAGCGGGCGGCAGCGGTGGCGGCCAGCGGGGCGATCCTGCCGGATGTCCCGGGATTGGCAGGCCAAGAGCCGCGCGACGATGAGGTCAGTGCGTACCAAGTTAAGGCTGCGCAGGGTGGCCAGCACTTGGATTTCGGCCTTGACCTTGCTGACGGCTTTGCCGGCCCTGCAAGGGAAGGCGATGATCGCAGTGATGCCAATTGGGGTGAGAAAGATGCGCTGAC
>Ga0116230_10006355_pt1 | contig 11649 bp, 10 predicted proteins | sample S1TSphfallax_3_FD_88678 | JGI IMG/M metagenome (GOLD analysis project Ga0116230, IMG submission 88678) | Host-associated microbial communities from peat moss isolated from Minnesota, USA - S1T2_Fd - Sphagnum fallax MG | ecosystem: Host-associated > Plants > Peat moss > Unclassified | place...
AACGGCGGGGCGAGGCCGGCCAGCGCCGCCGCGGGGAGTAAAAATTCGTGGCGGCGCAGGAACGGCGCGTCCTGATCGGCCGGCGGCACCGCGCCCGTGAACGTCACCGCGCATTCCCGACCATCGGCGTCGGTCAGGGTCAGCGCCGGCGGCGCGGCGGGCGCTGCCGGCCGGCTCGCCCAGCCGCGCAGGCCCTCCGGTCCCGCCGCCACCAGGCCCTCGACCCGCCGTAGCGCCGAGAGGTCCAGCGGGCTGCCGAGCAAGGGTTCGCCATCGGCGGTGATCGCAAGCCTTGCCCCATCAGGCAGCCGCTTCGGCGCGGCGATCGCCCGGCCGTCCAGCCGCATCGCGAGGTTGGCCCCGGCCGGTGCTTCGACCCGCAACGCACCGTCCGGCGCCGCGCCGCACCAGCCGCGGCCGCCGGCGATCGCCGCCGCCAGACCGGCGAAGGCCGGGTCGATGCAGTGCGTCGCGAGATAATCCGCGCAGGCGGACAGCGCCGCCGGGTCGCCGGTCAGCCGCCGGGCCGCGATCAGTCCCTGCCAGGCCGCCGCGATGTCATAGCGCCGCGCCAGCGCCGCGAACGCCGCCGCCGCCTTGGCGGCGATCCGTCCGGACCGGTCGCGCGCGGCCAGCGCCAGCCAGATGTTCGCGAGGTCCAGTTCCAGCCGGGGGTCTTCGGGCGCCAGCCGGTGCGCGCGCTCCAGCCAGCGCCGGGCCAAATCGGGGTCGCCCTGTTGCGCCGCCCGCCGCCCGGTCTGCCAGGCGGACGCCGCCGCCGCCGCGATTTTCGCCTTGCCGGTCAACCGCTCTGACAACCGACCGCCGATGAAAGGATCAGTCCCCGGCGGCGCGGAACGGATGGGTGTTGTCCGGCGCCGCCGGCGCGGCCGGCTCGGTCAGGCCGAGCGCCTCAAGCTCGCCGTCGGCCTCCGCCATCCCGAGTTTTTTTGCTTGTTTCAGCCAGCGCGCGGCGGCTGCCGGATCGGCCGGTCCGGCCAGCCCCTTGCGCAGATAGCGCCCGAGCATCAGTGCCGCGTGCGGATGGCCAAGTTCGGCCGCCGCGTGGAACCAGCTCATCGCCGCGGTCCGGTCCATCGGCACGTCGTGGCCGCCGCCATACAGCGCGCCCAGCGCGAACATCGCGCCGCTATGCCCGGCCTTGGCGGCGCGCTCGAACAGCCCGGCGGCGCCGTAATGGTCGCGCGGGCAGCCGCGGCCGTTGATCTTCATCTCGGCCAGGGTGACCAGCGCGTCGACCATGTTGGCGTCCGCCGCCTTCTGCAGCCAGATCAGCGCCGCCGCCGGGTCGGCCGGCATGCCGCGGCCCTCCAGCAGCATCCGGCCGTACCAGTACTGCGCGTTCACCACGCCCTCGGCCGCCCGCCGCAGCCAGAACGCGGCGCGCTCGTCGTTGCGCGGCACGCCGACCCCCTCGGCCAGGCAGACGCCGTAGTTATAGGCGCCGATCAGGTCGCCGGCCTCGGCCGCCTGCTCGAACCATTCATGGACCGGCGGCGGCTGGGTCAGTTTCGGATCGGTCTGGCCGGTGAGCAGCATGGTGGCGAGGTCGGCCTGCGCCACCGCATCGCCGGCCTCGGCCGCGCGTTTGAGCCAGACCGCCGCCTCGTCCGGGTCGCGCGCCACGCCGGCGCCGGTCAGGTAGAGCATGCCCAACGCCCGCGCGGCGCCGTGGTGCCCGGCCTCGGCGGCGCGGCGGAACCAGATCGCCGCTTCCGCGTAATTCGGCGGCAGCGCGCCGCCCCGGGCATACAAGTCGGCGACCAGGGCGGAGGCTTCCCAATCGCCGGCGAGGCCGGCGCGGCGCAGCCATGATTCGCCCTCGACCGGGTCGGCCTTGATGCCGGTTCCCTCCAGCAGCATCAGCCCGTATTTCGCCATCGCGTTGCGCACGCCCGCCTGCGCCGCGATCTTGTAGTGGCCGACCGCCCGGGCGCTGTCCGGCAGCACGCCGATCGCCCTCTCATAGACGATGCCGAGATAATAATGCGCGGTCGGCAGGCCGCCATCGGCCGCCTCGCGGATCAGGTCGATCGCCGCGACCGTCGTCTCGCCGTCATCGGCCCGCCGCAACCGGATCAGGCCAAGGCCGAGTTTTGCTTGCGGCGATCCGGCGGCGGCGGCCTTCGTGTACCAGTCCTCGGCCTCGGCCTCGTTGCGCATCGGCTCCGGCCCGGAGGTGAGGATATACGCCAGCATCGCCTGCGCGTCGGCGGACCCCGCCATCGCCGCCTCGCGCGCCCAGAGCGACGCCGCCTCGTAATCCGGCGCCGGCGTCTCCGGCTGCGCGAACAGCGAGTTGTTCAGCGCGTCGCCGCGCAGGCCGAACAGATGCAGGCTGGCGAGCTGGCACTGGCTGGGCAAATGCCCCTGGACGGCGGCACGGGAAAACCAGCGCCCGGCCTCCACCGGATTGCGGTGCACGCCGTCGCCCTGCAAATAGCGCAGCGCCACCTCGTGCATCGCCTCGACCATGCCGGCTTCGGCGGCGACCACGAACAGCCGCAGCGCGCGGTCGGAAGCCCCGGTTTTCAGCAATTCGCGGGCGCGCTCGAAGGCCTTTTTCGGGTTGCGCGCCGCCAGCCGGTCGGCGATCGTCAGGCCGCTCATGCCGAGCGTCTACGGCTCATGGAAGCTGTCAAAGGCGACCGGCATGATCCGCCGCAGGAAGTAGGCGAGAACCGTGCGGGAGCCGACCTCGACATCGGCGTCGAGCGGCATGCCGGGGAGCAGCTTGAACCCCTTCGGCAGATTATGCAGGTTCAGCTCCTCGAGCGAGATGTTCGCGGTGTAGAACAGGGTCTCCGGCGTTCCCGGCAGCGGCGTTCCCGCGACCGCGGCATCCTGCGTGTCGAGCGGGTTGAAGCTGCTGGCGCTGACGCTCTGCACCACACCCTTCGCCGAGCCGAACTGCAGGAACGGCAGGGTGTCGAACTTGATGACGACGTGCTGGCCGGGATGGACGAAGCCGGAATCCATGGTGCCGTCAAGCTCGGCCTGAATCGCCAGCGGCGCGTTCGCGGGCACCGTCTGCATCAGCGTCTGGCCGGACTGCACGACGGCGCCGACCGAGACCGGCGCGATCGCCAGAACCACCGAATCCTGCGGCGCGGTCAGCACCACCAGCTGGTCTTCCAGCCTGGCCTTGGCCAGCGAATCCTGGGTCTGCGAGAGATTGACCAAAGCCTGCGCCAGCTGCGTGGAGATCGACGCCTTCCACTGCTGGATGAACGCGTCGCGCTCCGCCTCTTGCGAGGCCAGATCCTTCTTGGATTGCTGCGCGGAGGAGATGGCGCTCGCCAGCTCGCTCTGCATGTCGACACGGTCATCCTGGGCGGACAGCGTGTCGAGCCGGCTGCCGACCTGCAACTGCTGCAGCTGGTTGCGCATCGACTCGACGTTCTGGGCGAGCGCCAGCCGGGTCCGGTAATAGGCGGCCTGCTGGTCGTAGCCGTTGATGGTGGCCTGCAGCGCCGCGATCTTCTGGGCGTAGTCGTCGACCGTGAAATTATATTGCGAAGTTTGCTGCGTGTAGGTCTGCATCTGCAGCTGGGCGGCCGGATTGTTCGGGTCCGGCACAAACGGCTTGCCGTCTTCCTGCGCCTGCAACTGCGCCACCTGGGCGGCGTAGCCCTGCTCCTGCTGGGTCAGCGACGTGAAGTCCGCCGCCGCGGTGGTCGGGTCGAGGGTTGCGAGCACCTGACCCTTGTGGACGAACTGGCCGGGCTGGACGTTGATGCTTTTCACGATCGAGGTCGTGAACGGCTGCACCACCACCGTCGCCGCGGTGGAGACCAGTTCGCCGCTGGATTCGACGATCTTTTCCACCGGCATGACGGCGGCGACGATCAGAAAGCTGGCGACCAGCAGGGTGATCCAGACACCGGCGAGGCGGGCGAGCGGCGGCACCGGTGTCGCGATGATCGCCGCCGTCGGCGACTGGAATTCCAGGAGCGCCAGCGGCGATGTCTCGGGTTCCTTGACGGCGACAGCGCCGCCGCCGGAGCTAATCGCCTTGGGCAAGCGCTGGAGTAGGCGAAGCATGACGTCTTCCTTCCGGGTCGAGATGGCGGTTCTGCTGCAGCCAGAGATGGCGATAGATCGGGCAGCGTTCGACGAGTTCGGCGTGCGGCCCGATATCCATCGTGCGGCCGCGCTCCAGAACCATGATCAGGTCGCAATCGAGCAGCGAGGACAGCCGGTGCGAGACGATGACCATCGTCCGGCCCTGGCCGATCCGCAGCAGGTTGGCGTTGACCAGCGCCTCGCTCTCGGGGTCGAGCGCGCTGGTCGCCTCATCCAGGATCAGCACCCGCGGGTCGGACACCACCGCGCGGGCGATCGCGAGCCGCTGCTTCTGGCCGCCGGACAGGTTGGGCGAGCCCTCCTGGATGAACGTATCGTAGCCGTTCGGCAGCCGCTCGATGAACTCCTCGGCGCCGGCGAGCCGCGCCGCCCGCACCGCGTCCTCGAACGACAGGCCTGGCCGGCCGGCCAGGATGTTGTCCCGCACCGAGCCGCGGAACAGGAAGTTGTCCTGCAGCACCATGCCGAAGCTCTTGCGCAGATGCCGCAGGTTGATCTCGCGCATGTCGTTGCCGTCGATCTTGATCGCGCCGGAATAGTCCCGGTTGATGCCCTGCAGCAGCCGGGTCACCGTCGACTTGCCGGAGCCGGAGCGGCCGACCAGGCCCAGCATCGTGCCGGCCGGCACGCTGAAGCTCATCTTGTCCAGCGCCGGCGTCTTACTGCCCTCGTAGCGGAAGGTGACGTCGTCGAAGGTGATCGCGCCCTCGAATTTCGGCCGCAGACCGTGGGTCAGCGCCCGCTTTTCGGTCGGCCGGTTCAGCACCGAGCCGACCTGCGCGATCGAGGCGCGGGTCTTTTGCACGTCCTCCATCACGCCGGCCAGGCTGACCAGCGGCCCGGCGACCCGGCCGCCCAGCATCATGAAGCCGAACAGGCTGCCGATCATCACCGGATTGCTGGTCGAGATGGCGAGGAAGGCGCCCAGGCACATCGCGCCGAAATAGCAGTATCTCTGGAACGGGATCGACATGGTCGCCGGCCAGTTCGCGAGCTTGCCGATCTGCACGTGCAGATCGGCGGCGGTCGCGACGCGGCGGTCCCATTCGGCCGCCCGCATCGGCTCCAGCGCCAGCGCCTTGACGGTGCGGATGCCGTACAGCGTCTCGACCATCACCGAGCCCTTGGCGGACTCCGCGGCGATGATCTTGCCGGTCAGCCGGCCGAGCGGTCCGAGGAACGCGGCGATGATCAGGGCGATACAGGCGGACGCGATCAGGATCGTCCAGGCCAGGGTCGCGTTCATGTAGAACAGGATCGGCAGCACCAGGGCCACCATGAACATGTCGATGAACGTGTTCATCAGCTTGCCGGTCAGGAACTCCCGGACCTGGTAGATCTGCTGGACCTTGTAGGACAGCTCGCCGGCCTGCTGGCGTTCGAAGAATTCCACCGGCAGGGTCAGCAGGCGGTCGAAGATCAGCAGGTTCAACCGGGCGTCGAGCCTGGTCGCCATGACGATTTCCAGGATTTTTCGGCCCGCCGTGAGGATCATCTCGAAGATGATCACGATGATCAGGAGGATGACGATCAGAATCAGCGTGTTCATCGCGTTGTACTGGACCACGATGTTGATCGTCGACATCACCATGAAGATCGGCATGATCGTCAGGATCGTGATGGTGACCGAGGAGATCGCGATGTCGCGGAGAATCTTCTTCTCCTGCCACACCAGCCGGCCGATCATCGAAAGGTCGAAGGGCAGCTCGTCCTCGACGCCGTCGCGCTTGGCGCGGATCAGCATCGTCGCACCGCTCCAGACCTGCTTCAGCCGGATTTCGTCGACCGCGACATTCGGCTCGGAGGACAGACCGCGCGGGTCGCGCAGATACAGCACGCCCTCGTACTTGTTGCGGCCCACCACCAATGCGGCGCCGCCGTCGTCCAGCAGCAGGATGATCGGCGCCGGGTCGTCGACCTTCAGCAACTGCCGGAACGTGGTGTGGACGCCGCGGGCCCACAGCCCGGATTCCTTCAGCCACTCGATCAGCACCGGCGGTGAGGGCGATTCCTCGTTGAGGTCGAGCCGGATGGCGCCGGGGTCGAGTTCGACGCCGTGATAGCGCGCGACGCTCATCACCGCCGCGAGCCGGGCCTGCATCGGGCCGCCGCCGCTGCCGATCGACGCGGCGTTCAGCGCCGCCACGTCATCGTTGAAGCCTTCCTGACCGGCCCCGGCGGCCTTGCCGGCATGGGGATTTTGCGACGTATCGTTCATGCGGCGATCAGCCTCTCTGACGTATGCGTAAGTGCTCTCTGAACTTCTTATGCCCGATTTCGAAACCGACATACAACGTTAATTCATCATTTACTCGGAAAAAGCGTGAAATCTCGTATTTTTGAACGAAATCGTCTCAATAATACAACTTTTTCGCGTGCTTGACCGGGCGCCGCCCCTGGCCAAAATGCGCCGCCGTCGCGGCATTCGCGTGCCGCGGATGAAACCCGCGTCATCGTCGCGATGAAAGGTCAGACATGGACGTCCGCGCCGCCAGCCCCGCCGACCTTGCCGATTGCCAGGCGATCTATGCCCATCACGTCCTCACCGGCACCGGCACGTTCGAGGAAATCCCGCCGCCGCTCGAGGAGATCGCCGCCCGCCATCAGGCGGTGGCCGGGGCCGGCTGGGCCTGGATGGTCGCCGCCGACGCCTCGGGCGTGCTCGGCTTTGGCTACTATGCGCAGTTCCGGGCCCGCTCGGCCTACCGGTTCTGCGCCGAGGACAGCGTCTACGTCCGCGAAACGGTGCGCGGCCAGGGTGTGGGCAAGGCGATCGTCGCGGCCCTGCTGGAACACGCCAGCACCGCCGGCTTCACCGAAATGCTGGCGGTGATCGGCGATTCCGAGAACACCGGCTCGATCGGCGTGCACGCCAGCCTCGGCTTCCAGCCGGTCGGCACGATGCGCCGCGTCGGCTTCAAGTTCGACCGCTGGCTCGACGTCGTGACGATGCAGAAGAGCCTGCGATAACACCCTTAACCTAATTCGGCGCGGGCTCGAACGTCGCCTCCGGGGGGGCCAGCGACTTCATCAGGTCGAACATGCGCTTGCGCACCGCCGGGTCGGTGATGCGGTAATAGGCCCGCACCAGCTCCAGTGTCTCGCGCTTGGTCAACTGGTCGTCGACGCCGGCGGCGAACGGTTCCTGCGCCTCGGCGAAGCCGTACATCCGGCCGCGCGGGCCGGAAACCGGCGTCTCGCTCATGCCTTCCGGCATGTCGTCGAAAAAGAAGCTGATCGGCACGTCCAGCACCCGGGAGATGTCGAACAGCCGCGAGGCGCCGACCCGGTTCACGCCACGCTCGTATTTCTGGACCTGCTGGAAGGTCAGCCCCAGGGCGTCGCCCAGCCGTTCCTGCGACATCCCGAGCAGGGTGCGCCGCAGCCGCACCCGCGAGCCGACATGCACGTCGATCGGGCTTGGGCGGCTCTCGCGCTCCGGTCGCTCCGTTGGTTCTTCACTCATCAGACAATCAATCTCCGCAACCGGGCCTATCGGGGCCACAAACACATTCATAAATTGCTATCTTCGCCGCTGTTTTTTGGCGGCGCCGTGAGGCACTTCAACCGGCGGCTCGAGCATGTGCCCCACAACCAACGAGAAGACCACTTACCAGAGGTTAATCAGCAAAACAATATAAAAATGCAAGGTTCTGCATTATTAAAGAGACGTGGTGTTCACACTTTCACGATTAATAATCCTCCTGAGATAACCTGTTAATAATCCGGCAATAATTGAGAAAACGCTCAGGCATACAGGGATTTGTAGCCCGTACCTGGCGTAGAATGTCTCCGGCAGCGCACCCGGCAAGGCGGCAACCAGTACACCCTGTGCGTTCAAAGGCAGCGACGCCGTGACATGCCCGAACGCATCGAACACCGCTGAAATTCCGGAATTCGCGTCGCGCGCGAGCGGCAGACCCTCTTCCACCGCGCGCAGCCTGGCATCAGCGAAATGCTGCCGCGGCCCGGCCGAATCGCCGAACCAGGCGTCGTCCGTGATGTTCACCAGCCAGGCCGGCCGGGCACGCTCGTCCACGATCTGGCCCGAAAAAATCGCCTCGTAGCAGATCAACGGGCCGAACGGCGGCAGGCCGGGTGCCCGCAGCGTCGCCGGTCCGGTGCCCGGCGTAAAACCGCTGCCCGGCGCGATCTCCGGCGTGATCAGCACCGGGATCCAGGCCGGCATGTACTCGCCGAACGGCACCAGCTTCCATTTGTCGTAGGTCGCGACCGCCGGGCCCGGCCCCGCCGTCACCACCAGGGAATTGCGGTAGTCGGTCGGGCTCACCACCCGGATGCTGCCGGCGATGATCGGCGCCGTCCCGGTCGCCGCCGCCAGTTGAGCGCGGGCGCCGGCATCGCTCGCCAGCAGCCACGGGCTCGCCGCCTCCGGCCAGATCACCGTGTTCGCACCGGCGTGGAGGCCGGCGGCGCTCATCGCCAGCAGGCGCTGCCAGCGGCCGATCAACGCCGGCCGCGCGAAACTGCCGGGCACCGGAAAATCCGGCTGGACCAGCGCCAGCGTAATGCCGGTGGGCGCAACCGGCAGCTTCAGCCGCGCCGTGCCGAACCCCGCCCAGAGCAGCAGGATCGCCGCCGCCGCGATGAACCCGCGCCGGCCGAACAGCGGCAACCCGGCGCAGAATACCGTCAGCAGCGTCAGCCCGTGCACGCCGATCAGCGCCGCCGGCTGGATAAACACGTCGCCGACCCGCCCCGGCATGGCCCAGTCGGTCCCCCACAGATTCCACGGAAAGCCGGTGAAGGCGAATTGCTGGAGCAGGTTGGACATCACCCAGGCCCCGGCCAGCACCAGCAGCCGCGGCAGCCCGGCCGGCGCCGCGCGCGCCGCCAGCGCCGGGATGACGCTGTAGAACGCCACCGCCGCCGCCAGCAGCGGGTCGGCCAGCGGCACCAGCCACCAGAAATCCGCCGCCTCGGTCAGAATCGGCTCGGTGATCCAGTACAGCCCGGCGAGATTCAGCCCGAAGCCGAATATCCAGCCGGTCAGCGCGACCTGCCGCCAGCCCTGCGCCGCGCCGATCAGCCGCAGCAACGCCGGCAGGCTGAACAGCAGCACCGGCAGCAGATGCAGCGGCGGCAAGGCGAGGGCCGAGGCGACACCCCACCCGAACGCGCGCGCCCACCAGGTCGTCGCCAGTCGCCTGGGCGCAAGGATCATGCGCCGCGCGGCAACCCGAATCGCGCCGCCACATCGGCGAAATCCGCCGCCGTGGCGTGGTTGTCGCCGAGCGCGGTGCCGTCCGCCGGCCGGACCAATTGGCAGGTCCGCAGGCCCGCCGCCGCCGCCGCGTCCAGCTCCGCCGTCACGTCCGACAGGAACAGCGTCTCGCCCGGCGTCAGATTGGCGCCGCGGCAGATCCGGGCGTAGCTGCCGGCCTCCCGCTTCGGCCCCGTCACCGTGTCGAAGAACCCGGCGAACAGGGGCGCCAGGTCGCCATCCGGCGTGTGCCCGAACAGCAGTTTCTGCGCCGCCACCGAGCCGGAGGAGTAGACGAACAGCCGCAGCCCGGCCTTCGCCCAGCGGCGCAGCGCCGGGGCGACGTCCGGGTACAACGCCGCCACGATCTCGCCCTTCGCGTAGCCGTCCGCCCAGATCATCCCCTGTATCGTCTTCAGCGCGGTGATCTTTTCGTCCCGCGCCATCCAGCCCAGGAGCGTGTCCAGCGGGTCGGCCCCGGCGGCCAGCCGCGCCACCTCGTCCATCACCGGGTCATGCGCGTGGGCGGCGCAGAACGCCGGCAGTCGCGCCCGCGCATACGGAAACAGCACGTCGTGCACGAAGGCGATCGGCGTGGTGGTGCCTTCGATATCGGTCAGCACCGCCGCGGGAGGAATCATGCCGGCCTTATGCCCGTGCCGCCGGCCGCGTTCAACCGCGAAGCCGCCGGCCGCTTCAGGCGACTGGAAACCGGGCGGAAATCGTATCCCCGGTGAAATGCGCGACCCAGCCGGCGCTGTCGGTGAACACCCGCAACGCGATGAAATCCGGCGCGGCGCCGGCGTCGAACCAGTGCTTGGTGTTCGCCGGCACGGAGATCAAATCGCCGGCCGCGCAGTAAGCGTCGTACACCCGGCCGTTGACGTGCATGACGAAATGCCCGCCGCCATGGACGAAAAACCGGATCTCATCCTCGGTATGGATGTGCTCGGCGAGGAATTTTTCCCGCAACGCCGCCGCGCTCGGGTGGTCCGGGGTCAGCTTGATCACGTCGGCGGAGCAAGCACCCGTCGCCCCCATCAACTCGTCCAGATAAGGCTTGTACGCCGCGAGAATCGTCTCCGGCGCGTCGTCCGGGCGCAACGCCACCGGCGATTCCCAGCGTTCGAACCTGACCCCGATCGCCGCCAGCTCGCGCGCCATCGCCTCGGCGTCGTGGGTCGAAACCACCGGTGCGCCCGGCCGCAGATCGTCGAAAATCGTCAACTGGCTCATTTGATCCGTCTCCTCTCGAGTTCGCAGTCGAGCAGAAATTCCAGCGCCTCCAGGCGCCAGAAGGCGTGTTCCACGCCGGTCCCCCAGGCGTACACGCCGTGGCCCCGGATCGCATAGCCGATCGGCGGGTCGCCCAACAGTTTCGGCTCGATCACGCCGGCCAGCCGGGCGATGTCCTGGTCGTTGTCGTAGACCGGCAGCGCCACATCGGTCTCATGGGTCGTATAGCCGAACGCCTTCACCACCTCGTAGCCGGAGAACAGGATCTCCGGGGCGGTCATGGACAGCACGGTCGCCGCGACCGAATGGCCGTGCAGCACCGCGCCGATCGGCGGGAACAGCCGGTACAACTGGCAGTGCAGCAGCGTCTCGGCACTGGGTTTCTGGCCCTGCTCCACCGGCCGGCCGTCCAGCGTCACGGCGATGATATCGGAGTCCGTCAGCCGGCCCTTGTGCACGCCGGAGCGGGTGATCGCGATCGTCTCGTCATCCAGCCGGGCCGACAAATTGCCGGCCGAGCCGCCGACCCAGGAGCGGACGTCCATGCGCCGCCCCACCTCGACCAGCGCCGGCGCCACCTCCGCCACGGTGGCCATTCAGCCCTGCCCGCCCAGGATCGGCGCTAACCTTGCCCGCCGAGGTTCCGCATCAACCCTGGTTCACGGTCGATTTCGGCGTGATCGAGTCCTGCAGCGGCGCGTTCAGCGAGCCGGGGTTTGGCGCCGGCGTGGCCATGTTGGCGTCCTGCGCCGGCTTGTTGTCGTCGTTCACGTTCTGCTTGAACGATTTGATGCCCTTGCCGAACTCACCCATCAGGTTGCTGACCTTGCCGGTGCCGAACAGCAACAGCACGACCACCAGGACGATCATCCAGTGCCAGATGCTCAAACCACCCATGAAAAACTCTCCAACCCTATACCGTGTGTCTGTTGCCGCTTCTTACGCCGTTCGGCCCGGCGTGCCAAATAGCGGCGCGTCTCGCCGTTCAATGCGCCAAAGCGGCCGCCGCGACCGCGCCGACATTGTACAGCATGTGCAGCAGAATCCCCGGCCGGATCGACCCGGCGCGGACCCGCAGCCAG
>Ga0116230_10006356_pt1 | contig 11648 bp, 14 predicted proteins | sample S1TSphfallax_3_FD_88678 | JGI IMG/M metagenome (GOLD analysis project Ga0116230, IMG submission 88678) | Host-associated microbial communities from peat moss isolated from Minnesota, USA - S1T2_Fd - Sphagnum fallax MG | ecosystem: Host-associated > Plants > Peat moss > Unclassified | place...
ATTAAGAGAAAAAACAGGAGCTGGAATGCTTAACTGTAAAAATGCTTTAGTTGAAACTGAAGGAAATTTTGAAAAAGCCGTTGAATTTTTAAGACAAAAAGGATTAGCAACAGCGGAAAAAAAACTTTCTCGCAATACAAAACAAGGAATTATTGCAAGTTATATTCATACAGGTGCTAAAATTGGAATATTATTAGAATTAAATTGCGAAACAGATTTTGTTGCTCGAAGAGTTGAATTCCAAAATCTAGCAAAAAATTTAGCTATGCAAATTGCAGCTAGCCCTTCTGTTAATTATATTTCTTTAAATGAAATTCCCCAAGAGATTTGGGAATCAGAAATGAGAATTGAAGCTCAACGTGAAGATTTAGCAAATAAACCACAAAATATTAAAGAATCTATTTTAAAAGGGCGAGTTGAAAAAACATTAAAAACTTTTACTTTATTAAATCAATATTGTATTCGTGATCCTCAAATTACAGTAGAAGATTATGTAAAAAATCATGTCTCTTTATTAGGAGAAAATATTCAAATTGGAAGATTTCAAAAATTTATTGTTGGGGAAACAAAAAATAATTAAAAAAAGAGGGAAGCTATTTTTAGCTTCCCTCTTTTTTTTTCAGTTACTTAAAAATCTAATTCAGCAAGCTGAACTTTTTCATATTGTTTTTTCTTAAATACAAGCATAGACTGAGCAACAATTACAGATAAAGAAAATGCTAAATATCCATAAATTCTTAATGGATCTTGTAAGACAATTTCTTTATCAGTTTGACCAAAACCACCAACATTTGGATTAATTGTAATTGGTTCATCTTGAACAACAACTTGATTTTGTTTCACAATTAAAGGAATTTCTTTAGGAATTGACTGAATTTTAGTCTCACCATTTGAATTTAAAATAGAAATTTCTGTTGTTTTTTCTACTGTTTTAATTTCTTGAATTTTTCCAGATGTTATTGCTGTAAATAAATTATTATTTGTTTTTTCTCCTGTGGGATTGACTTGACCACGACCGCGATTTGCCCCAACATAAATAGGATATTTTACAAAAAATACATTTTTATCTTTCGCTGGATCTGGAGATAAAATCGGAAACACAATTTCTTGATTTTTATCACCATTAATAGGACCAACTACTAAAATGTTTTCTTTTGTAGGACTATAAGGTGTAATATAAACACCTTTTGTTTTTGCTTTTAACTCATCATTTAAACGAGCTTTTGGAGCTAATTTAAATCCTTCAGGTAAAATAACAACGGATCCAACATTTAAACCACCTTTTTGACCACTGGCTAAATATTGAGTAGAACCTTTTTCATAAGGAATTTTTACAATTGTTTCAAAAACAGTATCAGGCAAAACCGAAGAAGGTGCTTCGTATTCTGTAGGTTTTTGTGCTAAATGACAATTTGCGCAAACAATACGCCCATTTGCTTCCCTTGGATTTTCATATGCTTGCTGAGCATAAATTGGAAAGGCAAAACTTGTTTGAGGATTTATAAAAGCTACAAAACTAAGAAATGAAAATAAAAATAAAGAAAATTTTTGATTTTTAATCATAACCTTAAAAAAAATTAAATATAAAATTTTAAAAACAATTACGAACCAAATTTTACTAAACCTTTAAATTTGATTCCTATTTGTTTTGCTAAAATAAGTATTACTAACAAATAAATAAGAAGAATTACCAATAAAAATGATAATTGAGTATTTCCATCAATTGTAGGCGTAGCAATTCCAGCAAAAATTACACTTGAAAATGTAATAAATCTCCAAGCTTTTGGTAATTTTTCAATTTCTTGTTCTCCTTGTAAAGAAAAAGAAGCTAAAACTGGAAATTGAGAAACAATAACTAAAGAAAAAATTAAAATAGTCTCAACGTTTAAAACTTCATTAAATGACCAAATATTTTCTAAAGTTTGTTCACCATATGAATTAAATGAATCCAAACTACTAGGAATAAGAGTATTTAAATTAATGGAAATAACAGAAAATAAAAAAACGAAAGCTATTCTAGAAATATTTGTAAATTTAATTCTACCAGAAGTTTTCATTCCGAATCCTTTTTTCATTTCTAATAAATTTGGAAAGCGTAAAAAAGAAGCAGATAAAATAATAAGAAGAAAAAATCCAGTAACTAATAATGCTAAATAGAAACCTGGAATTAATTGAAGTAAATCAACCTCGGGAACCTGATTGCGAAGAATTTGAATAAAAACAAGAACAGTTGCCGAATAGCTTAATATTTTAATTATAATATCATCTCGAAATACATAAGATTTAATTAAGAAAAAGTTCTCCTCGAGAGCTAGCATTATTTAAGATTTTAAACTTTTTACAATAGTAACTGCTCGTCTTAAAAATTCGACTTCTTCTTGCAATAAAAGTAAACGCGAATTTGTTAAAAGTTTTGGAGATTTTTTTCCACCATCTTCAAGAGAACTTTCTAATTTTTCTGTTTCGATATCTAAATCTTTCTTTTTTAATTCGTATTGTTTTGTAATTTCATCGATAGAAGTGCTTGAAGTAATTTCACGTACACGTCGTGCATAAACATAAACACCTGTGCCTTTTGTTTCAAGATTCGATTCTAATCCTTTTGTAGAAACAATAAAAACGGCATCTTGTAAAACATAAATAAGTTTTTCTAATTTATTTTCAAAATTTGTTTCAATTTCTAATAAATTATTTTCAACTTTTCCCATTAAGTCTTGGTGCTGATCTAAAATTTCAGCAATTCCATTTCGCAAATGAACTTTAACTTTTGTCGTATTAGATTGTACTTTATTATACTCTGGAGTAGCTAAAAGAAATAACATTGTTAATATTCTTTTATTTAGGCATTAATAAAAAAGTTTTTTCAAAAAACTTTAAAAGTTACGGTGAAAAAAAAACGTTTTAAATAAAAAAAATTACTATTTAATTACGAGATGAACTACGATATAATTTAATATTTTCATCTCCAATAATGTTAATAAAATCTTCTTGAGTAAAATAGCTAAAATCTTTAGGTAATAAAGTAACAACTGATTTATAATCAATTTTACCTTTTGAAGATAATTCATCTTCAATTCGAGCTGCTTGATAAGCAAATAATTGGTTTAATAATACTTTAATTGTTCGAACATTTGCAAAAGCAGGAGCATCAATTAATTGATCAATATAAAAAGATAAAATTTTTAGACTTTCATCAGTAAATTTATAGCGATTATGCTTATGTAATAAAAATTGGGTAATTTGAGTTAAATCATCAAGATTATAATCTGGAAAATCCAGATGGTTTCCAATTCTTGAAGAAATTCCAGGATTTGAATTAAAAAATAGTTCCAGCTTTTCTTTTTTTCCACCAAAAATTAAAATTAAATCTTCTCTTTGGTTTTCCATAACTTGCAATAATAGCTCAATAGCTTCTGCTCCATAATCTCTTTCATTATCAGGCTTATATAAATGATGAGCTTCATCAATAAATAAAATACCACCTTCAGCCTTTTGTAATTGTTCTTTTGTTTTTGGAGCAGTATGGCCTACATATTGACCAACTAAATCTTCTCTTGTTACATTTGAAACATGACCTTTTGTTAAATAACCTAAATTACGTAAAACTAATGCAATTTTAGCTGCTACTGAAGTTTTTCCTGTTCCAGGTTTTCCAGTAAATGACATATGTAAACTTGAATTTAAACGTGATAATTCTTGAATTTCACGTATGCGATCAAATAATAAAACCGAGCAAATTTCACGAACACGGTTTTTTACATTATCTAAACCGACAAGTTCTTCATCTAAAGTTCCTAAAATTGATTCAATTCCAGTTTGATCATAACAATCGCGAATATCAATAGAGCCAGATTTATTTAAAATTAAGTCTTTTAATGTTTTGCACATATTGGTTTTAAATTTATTATATTTTAATAAAAAAAAAATGAAATTCACTAGGAAAAGTGAATTTCATTTAATAAAAAAATTAGTAACGAGATCCTTCAGCAGAACCTTGAACAGCGTAACTTTGTAAAGTATAAATAATATTTCTTCCTGGACCTTCTTGACGAACTAAATAGAAACCAGGTTCAAATGAAGGACGTTGCACGATAAAAGATAAACCAGTACTTTCAACACCACGAGTGTTATCAAATGCGTTAAGTTTAATATATGTATTTGGATGAGCTTTACGAGCTTCATTAAGTTCATATAAAATTGTTGCTGCATCTGGAATATCAAATAAAGGTAGACCCCAAAGTTCCCAATAACAGTTACGAGGATGAGGATCATCTGTCCATTCAATACCTATTGCAAATCCTCTTTTAATAGCGTATTCAATTTGTTTTTTTATTTGAGCATCAGTTAAATCAGCTAATAAAGAAAAAGCTCCTTGTTGAATTCTTACCATAATACTTTTTTAGTTTTGTTAATAAAAATAAGTTACTTTAAGTAAATAATTATAATTAGTTATTACGAACGAGATTTTACTGGAGTTGCTTCAAAATCTAAAGTATCTGTAGAAGCATAGTTGAAAGTAATTGCTTTCCATAAATCTAAGGCAACTTGTAAAGGACGACATTCTTTTGATGCTGCTTTTAAAATATCAGTTCCTTCTTCAACATAATTACGACCTTCATTTCTTGCAAGAATCATAGATTCTAATGCAACACGGTTTGCAGTAGCACCTGCTTGAATACCATCTGGATGTCCAATAGTTCCTCCACCAAATTGTAATACAACATCTTCACCTAATAATTGAACTAATTGGTGCATTTGCCCACAATGAATACCACCAGAAGCTACTGGTAAACATTTTCTTAAAGAAGCCCAGTCTTGATCAAAGAAAAGACCAATTGCACGGTTTTCTTTTAAAACAGGTAATAATAATGTATCATAGAATCCTTTTACAGTGCTTGGATCACCTTCTAATTTTCCTACAACTGTTCCTGCGTGAATATGGTCAACACCTGCCATACGCATCCATTTACAAATTACACGGAAGTTAATTCCATGAGTTTTTTGACGTGTATATGTAGAATGTCCTGCACGATGTAAATGAAGAATTAAATCGTTTTTACGTGCCCAAAAAGCAATACTTTGAATTGCTGTATAACCAATAATAAGGTCAATCATGATAATAACTGAACCAAGTTGTTTAGCAAATTCTGCTCTTTCATACATTTCTTCCATTGTTGCAGCTGTTACGTTAAGATAAGAACCTTTAACCGTTCCAGTTTTTGCAGCAGCTTTGTTTACACCTTCGATTACATATAAGAAACGTTCACGCCATCTCATGAATGGTTGAGAGTTGATGTTTTCGTCATCTTTTAAGAAATCTAACCCACCTCTTAATCCTTCATAAACTACACGACCATAGTTTTTTCCAGAAAGACCTAATTTTGGTTTTACAGTTGCACCTAATAAAGGACGTCCAAATACATCTAGTCTTTCACGTTCTACAATAACACCAGTTGCAGGACCTAAGAAAGTTTTAAGATATCCATAAGGAATACGCATATCTTCTAAACGAAGAGCTTTAACGGCTTTAAAACCGAATACGTTTCCGATAATAGAAGCTGTTAAGTTAGCAATTGAACCTTCTTCAAATAAGTCAGCTTCATATGCAATAAAAGCAAAAAATTCATTGGCAGCATTTGGAACTTCTTCAACGAAATAAGCTTTCGCACGATAAATATCACATGCTGTTAATAAATCTGTCCATACAACAGTCCATGTAGCTGTAGATGATTCTCCTGCAACTGCGGCAGCAGCTTCAATTGGATCTACACCTGGTTGTGGAGTAATACGGAAAAGAACTAATACGTCAGTTTCTTTTACTGAATAATCCGCATCCCAATAACCCATTTTTTTATATGGAATTACTCCAGATTCGTAACGTTCTGATTTAATACGCGTTCTTTCTGATACGTCGTTCATTTTTTTATCTTGTTCTAAATTTTTACTAAATTTTTGAAAAAAACTTACTATAGTTTTTCATTCTAATTAAATGCTAAGAATTCAAAAAAATTTTTTGGAAAAAATCTTTTTTATTGCTTTAACCTCATACTGTCTATTTAAATTGTTATTATAATTTTTTTTTTTTCAAAAATTATCGAGAGTAATATTCAACAACCTTTAATTCATTAATTCTAACTAAAACATCTTTTCGTTTTACTGGAGCTAAAACTTTTCCAATTAAAGTTTCATTATCAATTTCTAAATGTTTTGGTAATAAACTATGAAAACGAGAACGAGTTAAATTAATTTTTTTCATTCGACGTTGAATAAGTTGTCGTTTTTGTTGCTGAATTTCAAAATTTCCAAAAATTAAAGTTCGAGAAGTAGATTTTTCTTTGACTTGAATTTTATCACCAGATTTACATAAAAAACTTGGAATATTAACAAGTCTATTATTAACAAGAATATGTCCATGATTTACAATTTGTCTTGCAGCAGGAATTGTTCCAGCAAAACCTAAACGATAAATAATACAATCTAAACGAGATTCTAAAAGTTCTAATAATGTTATTCCAGTAGATCCTTTTTGTTTTTTAGCTTCTTTATAGTACGCAATTAATTGCTTTTCTGTTATACCATAGTTAAAGCGAAGTTTTTGTTTTTCAAGCAAACGTTCTCTATAGTCATCAGATAAAGATGATCTTTTTGTTTTAGTAAAAATAAGCTTCCCATGTTGCCCTGGAGTTTTTGTTCTATTTTTAGGAGTTTTTCGAGTTAGTCCTGGTAAAAGTCCTAAAACTCTAATAATTCTTAATCTTGGTCCGATATATCTAGACATTTATTTTTCTACGTGATTAAATTTTTTTATAATTACTGAAAAAATACCAACGATTTAAATATGAGTCAAAATTATATAAAAATGATATGAATTTTTTCGCAAAATTTATAAAGACGAGCGACGGGGTTCGAACCCGCGCATAACGGAGTCACAGTCCGATGCCTTACCACTTGGCTACACCCGCCTAAAGATATTAATAATATTATATTAAAAAAAAAAAAAGTTTTCAATCTGAATATTGTCGAATACCTGTTAACTCGATTGAAGCATAAGCTTCTTTTCCAAGTAAATCAAAATAATTATTTTTTAATAAAGAAGCAACAAAACTATTTCGAAAAAGTGAAACTCCAGAAGAGACTAATTGACTATTTAACAGTTTTTGATATTCTTTTTCACTTAATTGAGTTCTTAATAAATAGCCAAAATATTGTTGATTTTTTGAAATTTCATTACGAATAATTGATTCTTGAGTATGAATATTTTTAATCAAGCGATATCGTAATAAATGCCATAAAGTTTCATTTTTAACAATTTTCTTGAATAATTTATGAATTTTTAATTCTTTTTTTTCAAGCAAAGTTAGAAATAATATTTCTGAGGTAATAATAGGACTTTTAAATCTAAAAAACGCATTTTCAGCTGCATGTTCAAAAAGAAGATTAGACTCATAGGAAAAATTTTCAAGATTTTGCTGTGGAGAAAAAAAATTTTTAGATTTAAATTCATCTAAAGAAAATAATGGTGAAAGGCTTTCTTTTGAAATTCCAAAATCTTGTAAAAGTGCCGAAATATTAGAATTTGAAGCAAAAAATGATAAAAGAATAAACTCAGATGAAACTTGTTTTTTATTATAAAAATTGGCTAAATATTTTGCATTTTTGCAAATCAAAAAAGCATCTAAAGAAAAATATTCAAAATAAGTAAGTCCTGAAAAAATATAATCTAAAGCAACATAAATTTGATTTCTGCGTCGTTTTTCTTCCTGAATTTGTTGATTAATTAAAATAGGTTGTTGCATAAAAATAAATAAAGTAAGATTGTTATGAAAAAGAAAAAATAAAAGATTGTTTTAAAAAACTTTATTTAATTCTTAATATTTCATATCATTATATCAATAATAATAAAAAATATTTTTTAATTATGAATGAATTACTTAAAATCAAACAAACGAGAGTTTCAAAAGATTTGCTTAAATTTATTGAAACAAAATATAAAAAAGCAAATTGTTTAGTTGATGAACAAAATGAAAAAATCCAAGTTGGTGATATTATACGAGTAAGTTACTCAATTCCTGAAGGTGAAAAAGAGCGTATTCAAATTTATGAAGGTTTAGTTATTTCTATAAGTAATAAAGGGTTAGGAAAAAGTTTTACTCTACGACGCCTTGCCCAAGGAATTGGTGTTGAACAAATATTTATGGCTCATTCTCCAAAAATTATCGCAATAGTAAAAAAACAATCTTCAAAAGTTCGAAGAGCCAAATTATTTTTTATTAGATATTTAAGTGGAAAATCAACAAAATTAAAGAGAAAATTTTAAGTAAAAATATATGCACCTAACTGGATTTGAACCAGTGATCCTTTTTTAAAGAACGGATTATGAGTCCGCCGCCTTCAACCGCTCGGCCACAGGTGCAATGAATAAAAAAATTTTATCAATTTCGTGAAAAATTTATTTTTCACGAAATTGATTTTTTTTTTATCAAATACTTTATTTTACTAATGTTTTTGCTTTTTCGACAACATCTTCAATTCCACCAACTAAATAAAAAGCTTGCTCTGGTAATGTATCAAACTCTCCTGATAAAATTCTTTGAAAAGCTGAAACACTATCATTTAAGGAAACATATTTTCCTGAAAGACCTGTAAATACTTCGGCAACAAAAAATGGTTGAGATAAGAATCTTTCAACTCGGCGAGCACGAGCAACAGTAAGTCTATCCTCTTCTGATAGTTCATCAATTCCTAAAATTGCAATAATTTCTTGTAATTCTTTATATTTTTGTAAAGTTTGACGAACTTGTTGTGCTGTTTTATAATGCGTAGCAGATACAATATTAGGTTGCAACATTGTTGATCTTGATTGTAAAGGATCTACTGCTGGATAAATCCCTTTTGCAGCTAATTCGCGAGATAAAAATGTTGTTGCATCTAAATGACGGAAAAAATTTGATGGTGCCGGATCAGTTAAATCATCAGCAGGAACATATACAGCTTGAATCGAGGTAATTGATCCTTCTTTTGTTGAAGTAATTCGTTCTTGTAGTTCCCCAACTTCTGTTGAAAGAGTTGGTTGATATCCAACCGCAGAAGGCATTCGTCCTAATAATGTTGAAACTTCTGATCCAGCTTGAACAAAACGGAAAATATTATCAACAAATAATAAAACATCTTGTTTATTTTTATCTCTAAAATATTCAGCCATTGTTAATGCTGTTAATGCAACTCTCATTCTTGCTCCAGGCGGCTCATTCATTTGACCATAAACTAAAGCAACTTTTGAATTTTCAAAATTACTTGAATCAATAACTTTTGATTCTTTCATTTCAGCATATAAGTCATTTCCTTCACGAGTACGCTCTCCAACACCTGCAAAAACAGAAACACCGCCATGTTCTTTGGCAATATTGTTAATTAATTCCATAATTAAAACTGTTTTTCCTACCCCAGCTCCACCAAATAAGCCAATTTTTCCTCCTCTTCTATAAGGAGCTAATAAATCAACTACTTTAATTCCCGTTTCAAAAATACTTGGTTTTGTTTCTAAATCAACAAATTCTGGTGCATTACGATGAATTGAATAAGTTTCAGCTGTTTCAACATTTCCTAATTCATCAACAGCTTCTCCTAAAACATTAAAAATACGACCCAGAGTTTGCTTTCCTACTGGAACTCTAATAGGATTTTCAGTATCAATTGCGATATCTCCACGTTTTAAACCATCGGTACTTGTCATACAAATAGCTCGTGCTTTATTTTCTCCAATTAAATATTGAACTTCAGCAATAATTACTTCTTTTGAAATTTCTTTTGTTACTTTTAAAGCATTATAAATTTTTGGTAAATTTCCATCAGGAAATTCAACATCAATAACAGGCCCAATAATTTGTGTGACAAATCCGCTCATATGTTTGTATAAAATATCTACGATCTAAGAAGAATTTGACGAGTTTCAATTGTTTTCAAAAATTTTTTCAAAGTTTTATACGACGAGTTGTTTTTAACCAATTCCATGCTTCAATATAAGAATTAGGATCAATTTTTACAACTTTAATCCAATAAAACGTGGCTTTTTGAAGCAAAGATTCTGCCAATACATAACAACGTTTTTCATTAGCCTTTATTCCTTGATAATGATAAATAACAGCAATATTATTTAAAGCAGAAGTAAATCGTGGATTAATAAAAATTGAAAAATAATAATATTTTAATGCTTTTAAATAATCTCCATTTTTTGAATAAATTAATCCAATATTATATAAAATAATACTTCTATCGTATAAATCTTCTTCAATTTGAAGAGCTTGATAATAATTGTTTAACGCTTCAGCATATTCACCTTCATCCTGAGCAGATAATCCATTCAAGTAATAAGAAAATGCACGTTTTTCCTGTTGACTCGCAGGAAAAACTCTTAAAATAATGTCAGCCATTATTGTAAAAGTTTTATCAATAAAATTATTATTTGTCCTAGCTTTTCTCATAAATTTTTATATCTCCACTTATCCTTTAAAATCACATGTAAATGGAATTAAATGAAATGCTCTAGCTTTTCGAATTGCTTTTGCAATTGCTCTTTGTTTTTGAATAGGAACACGAGTTTTTCGTCTAGAACGAATTTTTCCGTATTTATTTAAAAAAGCTTTTAATAATTTAATATTTTTAAAATCAATTATATTATTAAATTTTTTTAATACTAAAATATATTGAAGGCTTTTTTTTACTTTTTTTTCTGGCTTAATAGAAGCCTTTCCTGATGAAAGACTTTGATTCCAATTTGTTCTTTTTTTTACAGTATTAAAAGGAGTACTTTTTTTATCTTTAGTCCAATAATTCATAGTTTTTATTTGATTTCTTTATGAACAGTACGCTTATTGCAATAACGACAATATTTTAATAATTCTAATTTTTCAGGAGTATTTCGACGATTTTTTGAGCTTAAATATCGGGATACACCAGGAGATCTTTTCACTTCATTTTTTCTACATTCACTACATTCTAGGGTAATTACAATTCTGGGTCCTTTGTTTTTAGCCATCTTAACCTTCCCTTTTTAATTTAAATTTACTCTTCATTTTTTGTATTAATAGAGTACCATAATATTATACCAAGAAAATAATTTCTTTTCTATATAATTAAAAAATTTTTTCTTTTGAAAGAAAATATATGTTATATTATATTAGATAGAGAACAAAAATAACTTTATTTTAATTAAATATTTTAAAAATAACTTAATCTTTAATGACTAAAAAACAACGAAATAGAAAATTAATTCAACAAAATAAAAGAAATAGAATGATTAATCGTCGATATACTTCCACAATTAAAACTCTTTCAAAACTTTTAAAATCAAAAGCTAAAACTAGTCAATTAGAAATAAATTCAGAATCGACTTTAGAAAAAAAAGTAGAAACAAAAAATTTATTAAACAATTTTTATAGCATTGTCGATAAAGCTGTAAAAAAAGGTGTAATTCATAAAAATAGAGCAGGACGTAAAAAATCAAAAATAGGAGCATTAATTTCTAGTATTTTAAGAGCTTAAGAGAAGATTTTAAAATCTTCTCTCAAAGCATTTTTAATTATTTCCGAACCTTTCAATAAATTGTTAACTAAGATCAATATGGCTTAATAATGAACAAAATTTTTATA
>Ga0116230_10006358_pt1 | contig 11646 bp, 8 predicted proteins | sample S1TSphfallax_3_FD_88678 | JGI IMG/M metagenome (GOLD analysis project Ga0116230, IMG submission 88678) | Host-associated microbial communities from peat moss isolated from Minnesota, USA - S1T2_Fd - Sphagnum fallax MG | ecosystem: Host-associated > Plants > Peat moss > Unclassified | place: USA...
AATGGGCGCGGCCGGCGGGGTTGCCGCGAAGTACCTGAGTTGCGGCGACGTGCTGGCGATATTCTTGTCTTGGATTTGGATCTCCGTGAAAGTAACCTGCCGGGGAGAAAGTCGCCACAGCCCCCCACATCATCCGGATTTTCTTCTCACAACATTAACAAGTTATCCACCGGATATTCACAATGATAGTGCATTATTAGTGGGCCAGCGGGAGGTGACCGCGATGCGAGGCGCGGCACTTTCAGTCTGGTTGCACCGGCATGGATGCTGGGTGGCTGTACAACCCTAATGGAGTTTTCGATGTTCAACCGCATTTCCGGTTTGACGAGCGGCGCTCCGGATCAATTGTTCAAACTTACATGGTCGGATGCCCCGGTCAAGCGGGCGGATTTGCATTGCCATTCCAATGCCAGCAACGAAGCCGACGAGGCCATGCTGAATGCGATCGGGTGCCCAGAGAGTTTCAGCGATCCGCGGGAGGTGTACGAGCAGGCGAAGTATCGCAAGATGGATTTCGTCACCATCACCGACCATGATTCGCTGGACGGGGTGATGCAGATCGCGGACAAGCCGGACCATCTGGTTGGGGAAGAGCTGACCTGCTATTTCCCGGAAGACCATTGCAAGATGCATATCCTGGTCTGGGGATTGACCGCTGCCGACCATGCGGCTCTGCAAGCGGTGGCACAGAATGTCTACCACGTAGCGGAATTAATTGAGAAGCGGAATCTCGCTCATTCGGTAGCTCATCCGGTTTATCGGCAGAACGACATTTTAGAGCGGTGGCACCTCGAGAGATTGGTGCTGATGTTCAAGGGGTTTGAGACTCTCAATGGCGCGCACAGCGTGCTGCATCGGCAGGCGCTGGAACCGCTGCTGGATTCGCTGACACCGGGGATGATTGAGGAGCTGGAAGCAAAGCACGGCATGAAGGCGCGCTGGCCGCAGCCGCATATCAAGGCCCGCACGGGGGGAAGCGACGATCACGGGCTGTTTAACATTGGCCGGACTTGGACCGAGTTTCCCGGCCAGGTGCAGACTATTTCGGATCTGCTGGATTGCATCCGCAATGGTCAATGCCGGCCCGGCGGTGAGGCGGGGTCGAGCCTGAAACTGGCGCACAACTTTTTCGGGGTGGGCATTCGCTATTACGGCCAGCGGTTGACCGCCAGGAGTGCGGGCAATTCGCTGCATTCGATGATGCTGGGCACTCTCATTGGCCAGCAGCGGAACCTGCGGCGGCGGGACTGGGTGAAAGCCGCGGTTGTCAGTAAGGTCAAAAAGTTTGGCCGGCGGTTGACCAGTCCGTTCCGGGGGGAACCGAAGGCGACGGGGTCGGGATTGCTGTTGGAATTATTCCTCAAATCATGCGGCCGCAGGTTTGGTGAGCACGAAGCGCTGGGGGAGGCGGTTCGCACCGGCCGGGCCGCGATAGGTGAACACTCGGCGATGTTCGCGTTTTTGTCGGATGTGAATCGCGATATCGCGGCGGGGATTGCGGAGTCGGTGAGTTCGTCGCTGGCTGCCAAAGAGCTGACGGGTGTGTTCGATGCGGTGTCGGCGGTGGTGGCACATCAGTTTCTACTGATGCCCTACTACTTTGCACTCTTTCACCAGAACCGCGAGCGGCAATTGCTGTCGCGCATCACCGGGCATGGTCGTCAGGTGACGCGCGAGGGGATGAAGCTGGGTGTGTTCACCGACACGTTTGATGAGGTGAATGGGGTTGGCCGATTCATACAGGATATGAGCCGGCAGGCTCGGGAGCATGGTCGGACGCTGGTGGTGCATACGAGCACCGATAATCCGCGGGTGGAGTGTGCTAACCGCAAGAATTTCAGACCGCTGCTTTCGCGACCGATGCCGTACTACGCGGATCAGCCTTTAACCATTCCGCCGTTGGCGGAGGTGTTGGAGTGGGCGGATCGCCAGCAGTTTGACGCGATTCACGTTCACACACCCGGCCCGATGGGTCTGTGCGGATGGCTGGTCGCCAAGATGCTGCGGATTCCGCTGCTGGGCACGTATCACACCGATTTTCCGGGATATGTGCAGAACCTGACGGGCGATCACCGGTCGACCACGGCGGCGGCGGCATTCATGAAATGGTTCTACGGCCAGACGCAAACGACGTTGAGCCGAAGCAAAGAGTATCGCGCCAAGCTCAGCGAGATGGGGTTTGGCGATGACCAATTAGCGATGACGTTGCCTGGAGTTGACAATGAAAAATTCAATCCGCAAACGCGGGACGAAGGAATCTGGAAAGAGCGGGGAATCACCGAAACTCACAAGCTCTTTTACGCCGGTCGGGTCAGTGTCGAGAAAAATCTTCCCTTCCTGGCGGATGCGTTCAAGCGCGTCTGCGAGAATCGTAAGGATGTCGCACTGGTGATCGCGGGGGACGGGCCGTACCTGGCGGGGATGAAAAAATCGCTGGCGGGCTTGCCGGTCTATTTTCTGGGGTATCAGAGCGACGCGACGCTGCCGGGCTTGTATGCCAGTTCGGATTTGTTTGTTTTTCCGAGCAAGACCGACACGCTGGGACAGGTGGTGATCGAGGCGCAGGCGTCGGGCTTGCCGGTGCTGGTGAGTAATGTGGGCGGGCCACAGGAAGTGATGGATGACGGGATCACCGGGCGGGTGTTGCCGACCGAGAACCCGTCGGTGTGGGCGGAGGCGATTGAGGAGTTGTTGAATGACAAGCCGCAGCGGATGCGGATGAGCCGGACGGCCGAGCAGCGGATGGTGCGTTTTTCGCTGAGCAAGACGTTCGAGGGGTTCTGGGAGGAGCATGTGACCGCGGCGGGTAAAAATAGTGAGAGAACCCTACCGGGCTTGCCGCTTCAGCGGCAAGTACTAGCCGCTGAAGCGGCTAGCCCGGTATAGAAAGGCGGGTATAGCCTGGTTTGGGGTCGGGCGGTATCGTCCTGGCATGCATTTTCGGAAAAGTTCGGTGTCGCGATCTTCGGTGTGGGATGGGTTTCATCGCTTCGAACACTGGTACCGGGATAACACCGCTTATTTCATTACCGCTCGGGTGCGGGGACAGCAAAAGGCTTTGGCTTCGGAGGAAGCCAAAGCCATCTTTTGGGATCGATTTAACCATTACACCAAAGAGTTTGGATTTACGCCTTGGGTCACCTCCGTTTTGGATAACCACTATCACGACGGCTGCCTGCGGGACGAGATTCAGGCTCGGCGGACTTATCGTTATGTCCTGACGCAATGCCGTCGGCATCAAATCTGTGATGATCCGAAGGATTATCCGCACACGATTGTCAATGTGGAACTGGAACGGGCGATCAAGCGAGCCCTGGAATTGAAAGCGTTCATGAAAGGCGTGCCGTACAAGCGGTATGGGGAAGGATGAGTCCGAAAGCGCGGGCTTGTTACAGGGATCGCTACCGGGCTTGCCGCTTCAGCGGCAAGTACTAGCCGCTGAAGCGGCTAGCCCGGTAGGGACTTTTTTGGGGGGCGTTTGGGGGGCGTTGTGGTCTTAATCGCCCGCGTCATCTCCTGCAGAAACCTTCTGGCGTTGATCGCACAGGTGTAATGACACCCCGCCAGCTGGCGGTGGTGGCTCCAGTCTAATCCGATCGCCTGGGCGAGCTGCTGGCCGTGGGCTTTGGGGACGACTTGATCGTGGCGTGCGGAGAAGAGCCAGGTTTTTTTGGCTTCTAACCGATGGGCGATGCGCAGCGGTTCGATCTGCCAGAGCCATTCGCGCAGCTTGTCATCGGTGTAACCGGCTTCGCGCAGGCGCTGCCTGACTCGGGCGGCATCCATTTTCCCTTTGGTCAGCACGCCGAACACATCCCCTCCGGTGAGGGCGAGAATGACCGAGGCGAAGCCGTTATCGATCGATGCCGCCATCGTCGCGATGAAACCCCCAAGGCTGGTGCCCTGCAGGCTCACGCCGCCTTTGACCATGGGCAGCGCAGCGACCACATCGCGGGCCCGGCGGGCATCGGATGCGCCCTGCAGCAGGCTGGGCAGAAAATAGTTCCAGTCGTGTTTCTTCCCTGGTGTCATGCGCCGGCCGTTCTGCGGCAGATGCAGAATGAACGCGTGCAGCCCGTTGGCTGCCAGGGTGCGGGCGATGTACCCGGAAACCAGATTTCCGCCCTGGAGGATGTCCAGCACGATGACCGCCGGGGCGGATTGGACCTGCCCGGACTTGTCGCGGGCGAAATGCCAGTCCAGCATCGCGGTGTCCCAATCGGGGATGCCCTGCGGTTTGGGCGAGGGAAATCGAATGCCCAGATCCGCGTCGCAATCGGCAGTGGCTTCGGCGGTAAATGTTGCCGGCTCCCAGATCAGGTTGGCGAGCACCTCGCGCTCGGCGGACGAGCCTGCACGCTCTGTGATGGCTGGCGCGATGGTATCGCTGACGCTGATCCGCATGCCCGCGTGAATGAACTGCGAACCCGGCAATGCCCGGCGACGCGGCACCTTCATCGATTTGGGCAGAAACTGCAGCATGCGGAGGTGATCTTAAAGAAAAGGGGAATTTCCTACAACTTAATAATCGGGTCAGTCGGGTGCTTTTGAGGAATAAAAAAGAGCTTATCAGGTCATTCAGGCCAGTTGACTACCGGCTAAAGCCGGTCGATAATAAATACGGATTGAAGGTCATGGCGCACGCCGGTCCGTCTTGGACGTTGAGGTTAGCGGTGTAAAAGACCACTAGCCAGCCGGATGTCCCCCGTGGCCTTCATTTTTTGGCGCGATACATCGTCTTGAATGTTACCGATCGTCGTCGGATTTCTTCGACAACAACCAACATATCTGATTGCAGCTCCTTTGAGTAGACAATCCTCGCCAGGTGCTTGCTTCGGGCAAATTCACGGATATTTCTCGGATTCACGAGCTCGGGGATTTCTAGAAAATCGTTCAAGGTGATCGGCATCTGCCTCGTGTCGTTCACGGCACTTGTCGCGTGCCGGTTATGTGCGTGCAGCAGATGCTCGTTGTCGATCAAATGGATGAGCCCCGGTTTGGGACAGAAAGATGCGGAGTTTTCAGCAAACCCTTTCGTCCCGAGCAATTCATGAATTTTTCGATTAATGCCGTCTCTCTCGCGCTCGTCAACCAGGCGAAATACGATTCCGTGCAAAATTTCGGGATCGTCTCTGTTCGCGGTGGAATAGGCGTACAGATCCGTCATGGCCAGATCGAACCCCTTTCGGTCCAAGTGCGCGACAAACCCCGGCGGAAGACGTTGCCTCCCTATCAGGACCTGCCCGCGGAGAAAATTTTTTCCGATTTGCCCGATTCAATTCACTATACCCCCAAACGAAATTTACGACTCCGGCGGCGTAACAACTCCCGCCGGGTGCCGTCTTTATCTTCGCAAGTCCGCCGTGTGAATTGACCGGATATTCGCCCGGCGTATAGTTAGCCCGCTCCGGCACATCGGCTGGGAGGCTTTCACCAGCTTGTCAATTTTTACGCTTGTTTCGATCCTTGATTGAGGAAATTATGGGACGCATTATCGCCGCTAAAAAGTCGCTCCGCACCAGTCACAACCGCAAGATTCGCCAGGCGATTTGCGAATGCCTCGAAGAGCGGCAGATGATGTCGCTGACCCTCGAAGTTCGCGATGCCAGCGGCGGGTCGGCGGCGACGGTCACCCAGGTCGGGCAGGTGCTGAATCTGGAGCTGATCGCGATCATCACCGACGCCAACGGCGACCCCAGCACCGACGGGCTGCAGGATCTCAACGGCGACATTGAATCCAGCGCAATTGACGGCCACGCCGTCGCCGGCAACCTGACGGCGGCGAACATCGCCCCGTTCAATGCCAACGGCTCGGCAGCTGGCAATGAGCAGGATCTCAACGGTGACGGAAACACCGATGTTGGCATCCCGTTTTCCAGCTCCACCACCGCAGGGCTGTATTTCGCCCGCTCCAGCCCGGCTCAAACCGACCAGAGCTCGTACGCAAAAATTGTGGGCACCTCGCTGGAATTCGAGGTCGGCACCCTGAGCTACACCGTCACCAGCTTGAACGAAGGGGGCAGCACCGGCATCAATTTCGTTCCCTATGTGAGCACGCTGCCCGAAGCCGCGGGCTGGATCGAAGACGGGCAGGAAAGGGACAACACCAACGGAACCTATCAGGCTGGAACCCCTTACGTCGTCTCCGATGAGTCGATCATCCCCGCGCCGGTGATGAACAATTCATCGTTCAGCGTCGTGCGGAATACACCGACCACGCTGGATGAATTCACCGGCGCGAATCTGGTGGTTGCATTGAACCCCGCATCGGTGGTCATCGTGTCACCGCCCACCCATGGCACGGCTTCGCTGATCACCACCGGCTCCACCGCGGGACAGATTCTGTACACCCCCACCGCCGGTTATCTCGGCGCAGATTCGTTCACCTACAAGGTGAGCGACGACGATGGCCGGGTGTCCAACACCGCGACAGTCAGCGTCAATGTGGTGCTGCCCCCACCACCGGTCGCCGGCGCGGTGACCGACACCACCTTCCGCAACAGCCCGGTGACCGTGAGCGTGGTCGGCGCCGACACCTCCGCCGATGGAACCATCGAGGACGGCACGGTTGCGGTCGCCACCCAGCCCGCCGATGGCACCGCCGTCGCGGAGACCAACGGAACCATTCTCTACACCCCCACCAGCGGGTTTGTGGGCACCGACTCCTTCACCTACACCGTCGCCGATTCCAACGACCAGACTTCCACGCCGGGAACCGTGACCATCACCGTGGTTCTCCCGACGCCCCCGGTTGCGACAGCTGTTTCGGGCAATGCGTATGAAGGAACTCCGATCAATTTCGATCTGGCCTCCGGTGCAACCTCCAGCGCCGGGACCATCAACCCGGCATCGATTCTAATCGTTACGCCGACGGTGAACGGCACCGTCGTTCCCCAGGCTGATGGCACGGTGCTCTACACGCCGACACCCGGTTACATCGGCACCGATTCATTCGTCTACACCATCGATGACACGCTGGGTGACGTTTCCAACCAGGCGACGTTTTCGATCACCATCACGCATGCAGCCCCGCCGGTGATCACCGATTCAGTCGCCCCGGTGCTGACCGGACAGAACAACGTCATTAACGTATTGTCCAACGCCTCCAGCGGCGCGCCTCTGGTGCCCAGCACGGTGGCGATCGTCACCTCGCCGCTGGATGGCAAGGCATCAGTCAACGCCTCCACCGGCGCAATCACCTACCTGCCCAACGCCGGTTTCGTCGGGACCGATTCGTTTACCTACACGGTGGGCGACGTCAACCTGGACACCTCGAACCCAGCAACAGTGAGCGTGAACGTGGGCGCAACCCTCTCCCAGGCCAAGGGCGCTGCCCATTCGCTGGTCTTCACCGACTCGGCCGGCGGGAGCGAAACGATTTCGCTCAATCGCGGCACGGCGGAGGTGTATTTCGACGGAAACACCGGGACGCTGGCGATCGCCAAGAACGGCAAGGGCACCATCACCAGCAAAGGCTTGAGCGTGGCCAGCATCACCCTGACCGGGACCACCAGCGCCAGTGCCCTGTCGATCAAGGGGCTGGCCAAGGACCCGCTGAACATCGCGGGCATCACCGATGCCGCCCCGCTGGGCAGCATCTCCGCTCCTTACACCAATGTGAGCGGAGCGATCAGCCTGGACAGCGCGAGTTCGCTTACGCTGGGCACGGTGGTCGCCGACTCACTCACCGTCGGCGCGGCCGCTCCGGGCCGATTCGCCCTGACCGCCGGGGCGGTCACCGTCAACGGCGCATTCACCAGCGCGGTACCGATCACTTCGCTGAAAGTCGCGTCGCTGACCGTTGATTCCTTGACCGCGCCGTCGATCGGATCGATCACCGATGCCGGGGCTTTCAGCGGCAATACCGTGACGCTGCATCCGGCGGGTAAGACCCCGGCGATCAGCAGCGCCCGCATCACCGGCGCGATCGCCGGTACCTGGACCGTGACCGGAAATCTCGGTTCCATCACCGCAGGGGCGATCAACAGCAGCTGGGTGGGAACCATCAGCGGCGCGATCAGCACGCTGATCATCAAATCCGGCGGGCTCGCATCCAACCTGACGGCCTCCAGCATCGGTTCGCTGACCGTCACCGGCGCGGTCACCAGCGGAAACATCACCGCAGGATCGGTCAGCCTGATCCATGTGATCGGCGGAATCACCGGCACGACATTGACCGCCGGGGCGGGGGGACTGCGCGAGCTGCTCGTCAGCGGCGCGATCACCAATGCCACGGTCACCTCCACCGGCGCGATCGGCACGATCGAAGCCGGGTCGGTCGGTGGATCGAATTTCAGCGCTGGCGTCCCCAGCACCACCACGCTGCCTTACGCCACGGCTGCTAACCTGGGCGCAAGCGTCATCAGCACCTTCCGCACCAACGCATTCGCCAGCAGCGACATCCTCGCCGACCGCCTCGGCTCAGTCGCGCTGGGCACCGTGACCGCCAGCAACGGTGGAGCCAAGTTCGGCATCGCGGCCAACACCATCGGTTCGTTCAGCGGTGTGTTCGGCGTCATCCCCGCCCGGTTTGGCCACGCCCAGCTTTCGACCGAGGCGATCCTGCAGGGCTATGTGGTGCAGGATCAGCTGGAGTTCACGGACTTTGAGCTGCTGATCGAGTCGTGATGGGCATCTTGGCGTCGGCATCGGCGTGGGTGATAACCTGAAACTCCATCGCACGCTCATAGCGCGAATCCGTTGCAACGATCCTCGCCAGGGTGTGCCCACAACTTGGCGAGTTCGGAAAGGTCGGTGGCGTTGTCGCCGATCAATAGTCGTTCGGCTGTCGAGAGGTTGAACGGTTGGCCGCTTCGAGTTTCTGGTTCCCTCTCCCGGTACTCCGGGAGAGGGTTAGGGTGATTTGTAGTTTCGATGATCGATATCGCCCAGGCGAATGATTGGTATAAAGCGCCGCAACCTGGCCTGGGTAACCGGTCCTGGGCAACCTGGCCTGGGGACCAATTCCTTCTGGCCGTCGCGGAAGTCTTTGAGAGGCTCGAACCTTCTGCGGGCAGGCTTGCGAACTAACTCTCCTCCGGAAACTCCTGCACATACTCATCCCGCACGCTCCGCGTTTGCTTCGGCGGACACCAGAACCTTGGCCGGCGTTCCAGTGCCAGGGCCATGCGTTCGATTTCGTCGCCGCTGGCGATGATGGTTTTGTGCAGCGGGTTTTCCGGGCGGAGATCCAATAGGCCGTCGGATCGGCGAAAGACGGATTTGAAGGTGCAGCCGTGCTGCCGATCGGCGGTGAAGCGGACGAAGACGGGTGAACCGTCGGGCACCGGTTCATCCTGGCGAACCGGGCGGAAGATGACCAGATCCCCTTCGAGAAAGACCGGCGACATGCTGTCCCCGATCACGATGACGGCAAACAGCAGTTCGCCCTCCATGCCCTGACTGCGGGGGATGTATTCGAAACCGCAACCGCTGTCGATGCCCCATTCCTGGTAGTCGGTGGGACTGCCGGCCGGGGCTTTGTTGATGATGGGAATGAATCCATCGCGATGGGCGGCGGTGATGCGTGCCCAGCCGTCCCGCCATTGGCGGTCGAAGTCGGTCAGGTCGGCAAAGCCCAGGATGGACGCCCAGCGTCGCCGCTCGATGGCGGCGGGGAAGGCCGCGCCGGTTTCGACCAAACGCAATCGCCCCGGCGTGATACCGAGCGTGCTCGCCATCTGCGGCAGTTCGAGTTTTCTGGCGATGCGCATGCCGCGCAGAAGTGTGCCGAGTCTGGACATAGGGGTCGCCTTTCTTGTCGAATCGTTGGTCAATGATCAGTTGCCGTGCGAGGGCATTCGATGGACTCCAGGCCTGGCAACTGAAAATTGTTCGTATTTTGTTTGGGTTTATGGTAATGATCGACTGTGGTTTTGCAAGATTAAATTTGCGATGGTTTCTATCAGGTGTGGAGCGATCGCCGCTGGATCACTCCGGGTCAATCAAAGCGAAAGTTGAGGCAAAGCATTTCCAGACCGATCATGCGATAAGTTGACTGACGTATATCCTTGGATATACTGCGTGACGTTCCTGGTCGCGGCAACTGCCCGTGGCGCGGCCTAGCGAAGCGAAGAAAAGCAAAGGTTTTTGCTGCACGTCATCATGCGGATGATGCGCTCAAGGACACCGCTCCGACTTTACTTTGTTAGGAGTCCGACATGGCCAGCCCGCGTCGTTTTAAGGATGTTCTGCGCCAACTGCAGAATCATGGATGGAGACTTTCTCGAATTTCGGGTTCGCACCATATTTTTGAGAAAGCTGGCGAGTCCATACTGTCGATTCCTGTGCATAAAGAGAAAGTGAAGCCATGCTATGGCAGCAAAATTGACAAAGCCTGTAAAGGCAAAAAGGGTTGAGAAAGCTATCGCTCGCCCATTCGATCCCACTGTCTTGGCCCGCGCCAAGACCCTTGCGTGGCAGTATCGGATCACTCTTGAACCAGATCCTGATTATGGCTATCTCGGATCTTCGCTTGAAATGCCATCGGTCTACAATGATGGACAAACTGCCGACGAGTGTGTTGAAGCCGTTCGGGAAGCCTTGACGGCTGCCGTTGCGTACCTTCTCGAAAGCGGCCAAACCCCGCCGACCCCGGCAAAAGATCAGCTGCGAAACAAGCAGGTCAACATTCGCGTGACCGAAGCTGAGCAACGCCGACTCAAGGAAGCTGCTCGATCACATGGTTTTTCTGACATATCCGACTACGTGCGAAGTACTGCGCTGAGCGGTTAACTTTCATTTTAAGAAATCAATTTGTTGATGGCGTCGAAGTGGACCAGGATCTGGCGAGGCGATTCGCAAGTCAGCCAACCGGCACACATCCGACCCGTTGCAAAATACCGAACAAATACCTAAAATGTAAAGATGGAAAGTCGAATGACGCCGCCTCCGGTAAATGAAATATTTTCCCTGGGCAACCGGCGTTACAGACTTGTGGTCGTGGAAGGCGAGATCCGCCGGGGAAATCGTGTGTTCCCCGCTCAGTTTGATCACGACGCGGGGGTGTTGCGAATCTCGTCCACCGTGCCGGTGGAGCAGCGGGCGTGGGTGGTGGCGGTGGCGGTCAGCGATGCGTGTTTTCGCCTGTGGCAGCCGGTCCCGGTGATTTGGCCGAACTGGTTGCCGAGCTTGCCTGATCGGCCAGGCGATGCTTCACCGCCTCGGCGGGGTCCTGAAGGTGATCCACCGGATCGGTGAAATTTCCACCCGCCCCGATTGTCGTTCGGCGATGGGCGGGGACGTAGGTCAGGGCCGCCATCTGCGTTTGGCGATCCTGCTCGATAATCCAGGAGCGCAAGCGGCGCTGGCCTTCAACCGGTGTGGTACCGGCGGCTTGGCAGGCGGTGGCGAAGCGGGTGGCTTCATCGGTGGTGGGCCCGGCCTTTCGGCGGGTGACCGGCACGGGGGTGCTCTTCCACACTTCACCGAAGGTTTCGGGATCGAACCCGAAGACGGTCGCCAGGGCGGCCATCGTGGTGTGCTGAATGTCCGGGGTGGCCATGGTTTCGATGGCGATCAACCGCCGGGCGGTGATACCGATCTCCCGACCCAGGGCCTCGGTGGTCTTGTTGTTCCGCACGCGGTTCCACCGGATAAATTCGCCGAAATGAATAATCTTTTCGTTCATGTTTAATCATCATAGCA
>Ga0116230_10006359_pt1 | contig 11646 bp, 7 predicted proteins | sample S1TSphfallax_3_FD_88678 | JGI IMG/M metagenome (GOLD analysis project Ga0116230, IMG submission 88678) | Host-associated microbial communities from peat moss isolated from Minnesota, USA - S1T2_Fd - Sphagnum fallax MG | ecosystem: Host-associated > Plants > Peat moss > Unclassified | place: USA...
CATATATTGCCCAAACATACTACAAACATGAATCTATCCTAACTTAGGAAGGGTGGAAATATCACCTTTCTACACAAAGGTAGACTAAATGAAATAAAACCTCACACACAACACAAAATGGAAGCTTCCATGTTTTTGGTTAAGATCACTCGCACATTTAAAGTTTGTGTGAAATAGCCTTATAGCGAAGTTCATCACATGTTTAAAGACCTTATATTATGGGGATCAAGCACTAAGGATTGTAATATTGTAGCACCATGATAGTTTATGAAAAGTCTTTTTGAAAATTTGAAGAACATTATGTTTCAAATTGAAATCTTCCAAAATAATTAATTAATTATTCAACATACATAGCTAAAAACATACATAGCCCATACACGTATGTTGAATGGCTAACATTCTAGCTACTATGGGGTTGTTAGATAGAAGGAAAGAGAAATAAAGAAACAAAAATAGAAGGAAAAAAAAGGGAAAAAAAGAAATTATGAAAGGGAAATAAAAAAAATCAATGGTAAAAAAAACACATGCACAAATTTATCAACACAAAGAATGAAACAAAAATTGACCAAAAAGGGAAGAACAAAAGATAGAGGTTTGAGAGGGAGAAAGGCAAAAAGAATTTAATAGTAAGAAAAAATATTCAAGCAAAGGGAGAAAAAGCCAAAGGCAGACCAAAGAAAATAAAATTAAAGAATAACAAACAAAGAAAGACCAAAGAGATTTATAAAAAGAACCAAAAAAAATATTAAGAGAAAAAATATTAAACATTAAAAAAAAACTCAAGAGATTCTTTTTGTTTAAAAGAGACAAAGTATAGACAAAACAATGCTTTAAAAAAAGATGTAAACAAAGAAATTTTAATTAATTAATTAATTAGTTTAAAAAATAAAAACAAACAAACACATGGAAGCAAGGACACACACATATTCCATACACAAGCAAAAAATAGAGTTCACAATGCACATCTAACAAAAATAGACCTAAACAAACCTAACAATGTTCAATAAAGTTAAAAAAACACGCACAAGCATCACAATCAAACTCAACAATGAACATTCAACAAACATTAACTCACCATATTCACATACACAAATAAACTAAATATAAACATCTAACATTGAACTACCACAAAGACTTAACTTGTTGTATCCTAAATTAAAAAATTACCCAACTTTGGCCATGATATGTCATCATTGAAATGTGAACCACATGAGAATGGCAACCAATTTAACAATATTGAAGTTTAATCCAATGTCCACCTAAGTTTTTGTTATTTCCAATCATCAAAAGTTGCATCATACATGAAAGTATTCAAACTATAGAAAGTTTCAAAATACATTCGCACAATAATGTGTAGGTGGGTCATTGAGGCAATTCCTCAACTTTGATTTCATGAAAAAGTGAGTGGAAAAGGGTTCATTCAACTTCCATTGACCCCCAAAACTTGAATTGTTAGAATTGCTATTAATTTGAAAAACTTAGGAAAGGAGTGCCTTAAGATTTAAGAAGTTTTCAAAGTGCGCCAAAAGTGAATTAAAAAAAATACATGAAAGGGAACCTCCATTGCAACAATAACATTAGACTTCATAACAATTTTGAATGTACCATATTGCATCTTTAAAGCTCTTGACAACAAAATAAATGGACATATTTTTGTTAGCTATTTAGGCATGTCCATTTTTTAAAATTTGGAAGGTTTCAATTGACATTCAAACCAATAATGGGATTTTAAGAACATCAAATGATGATTAAAGTTATTTCCAACATCAATGTGAAGCCAAAATTATGGATAGCAAATGCCCGTAACATCCATAATATGAAATGTTAAAAACCATGAAATTAATTTTGAAATGAAAGATTCAATTATAGATACAAAATAAATATTACAAGTTAGTGGCCAACATGATGCATCAAATCTAACATACCCAACATTACAACAACCAATCTAAGTGATGAATTCACCTTACAATTCTTTTTTAATACACATATAACCCACTACCCAATTTGAAATAGATGCATTGAAGGATAAGTTTAGGAAATGACCAACTTGAACATGCCACTTTTGCATCATTACAAGAAATCATGGTTTATTTGATTGGAAAATTGAACCAAAAACCAATCATTTTGACATTTAGTCAATTTGACCATTTAATCATACATGACAAGTTGATTTGGAAATGTCCAACTTGACTAGTGGTTTTTCTGATTGACCATAAATGGTCTTTCGGACTAGTCAAATTAAACAAAAAAATTGGATAGCAAAAAATAATTAATTAAAAGAAAGCTCAAATTTGAAATATAAAAATGTAATAAACGGATAAATAATAAGTACTTACCAACCCACCCATCATAGCTTCATACCTACCTATCCATAACCCACCTAATACTATACATTTACACATATGTACAAGGTAAATATACAAATATACATACTCCACATAGTATTTGGTAAAGGGGATTGAACTTTGGTTTCTTGGCTACACACCAATGTTTTGACCATCAAACCATTGCACCATTTTGTAAAACAATATGATACCAAATGCACATTTAACATGTTTTCTTGAATTTCAATGAATTTTTTTGTCAATGTGTATAACAACATTTGAACTTCAATTTTTTCCATAAATATGTAAGTAGGTACTTAACTAAGTAGATAAGTAGGTACACATGCATGCCTACTTATGTTTTTAGATGTACATACCTACTTATGTAAAATTAGGTATGTAGGTAAACATTAAGTAAGTAGGTAGGTATATATAGGCATGCAGGTTGATAAATAGGTAACTAGGTAGGTAGATAGGTAGATGTTAGGTAGGTAAATAGTAGGTAGATAGGTAGATGTTCGGTAAGTAAATAGTAGGTAGGTAAATACATAGGTAGGTAGGACATAACATGTTTTGGTAAGCAAGTAGGTACCTATATGCTAAGTAAATAGGTAGGTAGGTAATAGACATAGCAAATAAACTAACTAACTAAATTAATATGGGCAATTTGATTAAGTATGGCCATTCAATATGGTTAATTCGATTAAGCCATGGGCATCTTGATGGACCATTTTATAATTTTGTCCTTCTTTACTAGATGTATGATTGAACACTTGGTCAAAATGGTCACTTTAGTCAAAAATATTAACCAAAAGAACCATGTGTCTTTCATACCCCATGCTTTTAATCAATATGGACATTTAGTCAAGTTGAACCATTTGAAAAGCCATGATTTGTTATAGTGCATCTTCCAAAAAATAAGAAAACATTTTTCCATTAATAGAATTCAACATTGTAGCCCAAAATATGTAACCCAAATAATCAAAGTAGAAATATTCAATACCTAGGCTATTGAGGTCAAATGGATTCACTTTCCATTTCAAATGCACATTATCATGCTTACAAACAACCAAATCTAAAAAATCTTTGAAAACATCTAACATGTACATAATCCTTGGATCTAAATAATGCAAATATAATTGCCTTTGGTAGATTTTGATGGCTACCACATAATCACAAATAAACAAATATCTTTATTAATCAAATTTGACTAGGGCATGGATTGTTTCCAACATCGGCAACAAACAAAGAAAAACAATTTACAAACTTACATAAAAAATCAACTCAAAATTAATTTTGGCAACCATACTGGAAGGATTGTTTTCAACCATTTTGACCAGAAGTGGCATGTACATTGGATCACATGTTTAATTGGACTTAACATGTTAATCTAACTTGTTTTCACATCCACAAGATTTTGCTACTTTTCACTTTCATTAATTTGCCAACTTGAAAAACTCAATGTGTCATTTTGGGTCGTAAAAGAAAAATGCATAAAATGACTAGAATAAGTCGTCAATATGTTTCACAACATGGAGGTGAAATACAATTTGCACAATGAGATTACTGCATTGTGCCATGCAATGAATACCTTGTAGATGGGGAACAAACTTATCTTGGATTTGTCAAATAACACCATTTTGTAACCCCTAAAAAATGTAAATGCCATTGACCCCCAAAAGACATCAACTTTCCAACAACATTTAAATTAGAAACCCATGTTTTTTCAATGTATTCATTAATACCTTGGTGAGATTATCCAAGCCTTCTCCTTCAATAATTTACTCTAATAAAATCAAAATAGGTAATCAACACCAATCTTGAATCACATAATAATGAATTGAAACTTAAGACTAGTTATTGATTGTGATAACCTCATCATAAGTTAATGCAAAGTATTTTGAATTAACAATGATTTTTTTGACTTTTTCATCACTTGCTTATGCATACATTCAACCATTAGCCAATCAAAAAATCACTCCAATGGTTTTTAGGTAACATGGGGACATTCAAAAAAATAAAAGAAAAGTTTTATAATCATATTGCAACAAAGGTCAACCTTCTTGCAGAAGCTATAGGATTGTGACAAATTGCTACCATTTTTTCCCCTTGTTCTCCTTTGACCACTCCTTGAATTTGTTTAACAATTAACATCTGATGTTGTGCAAAAATTGATCTCATTTCAAGAATGATTACATTTTTATAAATGTAAAATTTCCCCTTCTTATTGCCCAAATTTGCCATATCATGAATGGCCTTTGCCTTTCTTGCATGTTTTTCAAGAGTGTCAAATTTAAGCCCCATAATCACATCCTTTCCCTTCACAAAAGAACAAACAATGCATTTTACCATATGAACTTTTCCAAATTCACTTTTCAACATTTTAGTCCACATGAATTGAGTAGCCTAGGCCTCTTAACATTTTCATGATAAGTCATAAATTTTATTGGGATTCTGAATATGGGTCACATCTCCATCTTCCTTTGGAAACACAACAATTTTGAGCACATTTGGCATGTGCAATAACAACAAATGTGGGTAATCCACTTGGGCAAACAAGTTGAACATCAAGATTGTTCCATCATTTTGAGTTTGGGTTCGACTCACTTGCCTCAAAGGATAGTAGCAACTATGGTCTAAGTGGTAACACTATAAAAGATAAATCATTTACATTACAACTAGAAATGAAATATTGTGACAACACACTATCTTGCTTGTGCTTAGGTTTTGGGCCATGGTAAAGCTCGAAGGAGATTCTCACACAACACAAATTCATAATTTAACACCCACAACACATTTATAACAATTTCAACCTAGCAAATAAGAAATCCAAAATAACACATGTGAAAGAAGCTTGTTACTCTTGAGAAGGACCCATGGGCCATCACCCAACAAATTTGGAAAAACAAACCTACAATTTTGACAAAACACAAACTTGGCACATTGATGAACTTTTCAACATTCACAAACTTTGAAGAAAACAAAACACAAAGAAATATATTTGCTAAACCTTTCAAGTTTCGATAACCTCTCGAAAATGCAATTAAAAGTAACAAGACCATTTGGCACCACAAAAATTTCATTGCAAAATTTAGAATCACAATTTAGAAAGTTGAAACATATTCACATTGCATAATAAATGAAATGGATGGACAATGGAAATAACTTCAAACCCATTTGCATTTCTACTTTGGTTTGTTGCTTTTGTAAGTTGTAACCACAACATTGAGCATCGACACATCATGATCTCAAATTGTTAATGTCCACCACAAGTGTGTCGCATTCATTGTTCCATTTCACATGCACTCAATACAACTTGTCATCCCACTACCACTTATGAGTTGCACAAGGTGGAAAATCCAACACAATCATAATTCTAACAAGAAAAACAATAATTGCATAATACAACATTGATTGCTAATATTGGCAAATGGTCAAAAACATTGAAAGCTTTAAATAGTGGTGATGGAATTTCATTTGTGTAGTGGAATGTTGGCAAAGCTAGTGATGCATGAGTGGTGTCTTCGTAAAAGACCTAGATCCAATGGTTCCAAATAATGCAAGTTGGGAAAAAGTTTCAGAAGGAGATGGAATATTTAAGTAAGATGCCCTTCACTAGCGGTGAGAGGTGATGAAAAAAATTAATTGTCCTCTTGAAACATGGCAATTTTTAGATTTTCATTCCCAAAAAATCTTTAACTAATTTCATAGACCTTTTTGTGCCATTGTTATTTAGCGAAATTTTGCTAATAAAAAAAAATTGCCTACAACCACCACTTTGCAATTTATATGAAACCATTTCATCCTAAGTTTTGAAGGTCCTTCATGTATGGTGACTTTAAGGATAATTCAAAACTTAGCATAAAGGACCAAAGTAGGCCTAATTGGAGGCTAACATACAAAACAAGTTTAAGGATAACTCTATCAATGTGTCATATGTTTCATTACATATAAGTCTTAATGAAAAAATAGGGCATAGGAGAATGAAAATGAAGAATTGGCTTGATACCTCATTCAAAACTAAAGATTTTTCTTTTCAATTTTGTGCTATTACGAAATGGGCAAAATTTCCCAAAATTTGGCAAAATTAGCTAAACTTCCATTAAAATTTTTTCCCCATTTTTTTATTAAAAAAATCCATTAAAAACATTGTTCAAAACCCCTTTTAAATATTTGAAATAGTGGATGATTAATCCAATAATTTCATTTAAGCCTAAGAAGGAGTTATCATTCATTACTTTGACATCTATTGATTATGCCACTTGTTAAAAATATTTTACAATATCCATCTTCTGATGAATGAATTCTACATTATTTGACATTTTTCCTTCCTAGGACTTAATGTTTTTGGGACACATAAGGTTAAGCTAATTAACATTTTATTTGTTCCTACTATTTTCGTATCTAACCCAAACAAATAGTGCAAAAACATAGTGCCCACCTAATCCAAACATGAATCCATAATAAGTCCTTTTAAATCAAAGTTCCCAACCAAAAATTCTTTTTGGGGCAAAAAATCATCAAAGGTGACACTACAAAAATAAAGAGGAATATTATGTTGCAAATCCCACTTTTAAAGAAACAAACCACTGAGTTTGAAGGAATATTTTTCTTTTGTTTGGGAGAATGCCACCACATTTATATCTACTAGCTATTATTTTGACAATTATTTACAAATGTGTCATTAAGTAATGTGAAATCTATCTTTGGTATGTTCACCACTTTGAGTACATCACAAAATTGCAAAAACAAGACTACCGTAACCTAAGGTCAATTTCCACAATGACAAAATGAATATATATTTGTTTTTCCAAAAATTGAATTTGTTTTTCAAATTTTCAATTATATTTGTTCCATCATCTACTATAATATTGTGATATGAGTAATGAAATTATTCAGAGTGTAGCCTATGATTGATGATTTTTAACATGTCAACTTCATATTTTCACAAAATTTCATTTCGCTATTTTGAGGATTATTTAATGACAAAATTGACCTTAAGGTATGTTAGTCCTAACTCCTAACACATGAGTTCACAAGGCCATTCCTTATTTGTCATTGCCCATTAATTCACCCAATCCTTTAGGCCATTATAAATATTTATTGATTAATAATAAATAAATAAATGGAATTATTTTATGATGTGGCAATACCATATAGAAACTTGAATATGAGAACCTAAAACCATTTGACATTAATTTTAAGCTTTTCAAGTGTTTGAAACAATGTTGTTAGGTTCTTGGGGTTTGTAGTGTTAAAACCGAGGGAGTTTAGGTTCAAGGTATTGTGACCTAGACTTACATAAGATGCTTTTGATGAAACTAGCACAAGAATTGGACCATATGAACTAGCATTTTGTTCAAACCAAAAATGAAACTTGAAACTTGTAAAAAAATCTTCAAGTTCTTTAGGTAAGCACTCACTAGCAACAACAATGCTGCACTATGTGATGATTTGTGTAAAGGATACAAAGATCATAATTGTGTGATATTTACCACAGATTCTGCTTGGCATATACCTAGGTGAACCGGCAACAATATACAACAAGAGATTCAACTATGTCCAACACTTGATCGAAATCCCTACCAACTATTTCAGGTATCCGACCCTAGCTCATCATGCCTTCGTAGTAGGATAAACACCTCAAGTTTCAACAAACTAGTACTTACATCTTACTACAATTCTGCTGAAAATATGATTACAAACAAAATGAACCTTTCAAGGAAAATTCATTTGTTGATCAATATCAAGGAATTGAGTTCTTTCACAAAACAATCCAAGTTCTTCCTCGAAGATCCTCCAGGAAGAAATGTGCTTTGTGTGATCTGACTCACCTCTTTAGCTTTGTTCCTGAGGACATCACCTGTTGTATCTTCCATCAAGAGTCGAACAACCCTTTCAATTTCCTCCTGTCCAACAATCTCATTCAACTTCTTGTGAACAGCGATGGCGACCTTGAGAATTTCAACACAAAGTTGACTATTCAGCATTTGATCACCCTCAAGGGGCCAAGTAATCATTGGCACACCTGAGACCATGCTCTCAGAGATAGAGTTCCATCCACAATGTGTTAGAAACCCTCCAATAGCTGGATGCCCCAAGATGCGGGCTTGTGGGGCCCATGACAAGTAGACCAAACCCCTATCTTTTGTCCTCTCCAGGAAACCATCAGGGAGGAATGTTGCAATGTCTTCACCTGTTGGGATTCTCACAACCCATAGAAAATGCACCCCACTAGATTCAAGCCCTGCAGCAAGCTCATGCAATTGTTGTGTTGGGAACACAAATACAGTTCCAAAACAAATATACAATACAGATGATCTTAATTTTCCAGTCAACCATCGCAAACACTCATTGTCTTCTTCCTCAGCTTCTTGTTTTTCTCCAGGAGGTTGCTTACGTAGGCCACTCTCATCAAGTAGAGGTCCAATTGTCAATATTTTTGACACCTGCAAGCGTCCAACACATTTTTGTGTAAAATGTACCTGATATGCAAAGAGTTATCAAACCTATCAAAACTTGGACCAAAAGAACTAGCCTAATGTAACTATTGTAGATGAATGCCAATTTCCTAATGTGTAAAAGATGGGCATGAGGAAATAGGTGAAAAATATGGGTTCATAGTTTGGAAGTTCACTTTTCGTATTTTAGACCATAACACATCCTACAAAGCAAAAAATATCATCAGCAAAATTTCATGGTAAAGTCACTCCAAAATTAAAGACATGCATGCCAAGATGCAAAAGATTATCTCATTTACAAAAATTTATATCAGCAATGGAGCTAACCTGATCATGTTCCAAACCACCAGCAAAACTATTTTGCAAACCAGTGATGATCTCATGCTCCAACTCATAGACACTATTCACAAGCACCCCTGCGGCTTCCCGTAAGCGTTTTGCTTGATAAAGTTGGAATTCGTAGGGGAAAACATCCTCGTCTACTTTGAAAGAACGAGGCATAAGACTGTATGCAAGAGGGGGGAAATTTGGAATCTCCAAGGGCTTTGCATCCGATGGCAGAGGGGTGAGGCCTTCAGCATCAAATTTTGGTAAATTGTACATCAATGAGAGAAAAGGTGTTGGTGAAGGGTAAAGACAATATCTTGGGACTTTGAAATCGTTAGCTATGTCCTGCATCCCAACTTCAAGTATTAATGAATCCACTTCAAAAGTGAAAGTCAAAAAGAAACTCTCAAAGAATGGAAAATCAAGAGCAAGAAGACTGCCAACATATCTATGGGAAATTTTAGTGACTTGGAAATGCCTTTCCACCCTTCAAACTACTACCTAGAAGAGGACATAGCAATTGCAATGACATCAACCATATCTTCACTTTGAGATTTTAGAAACTCCCTAGGTCTCCTATAACGTTGATCAAATGTTTGTGATCATGAGTGTGCCTTAATACATAACACTACAATAAATTTTTCTAGTCTTGAAAACAAAGCACAAAACTTGGAATGATTGTGTTAGCGTATACCTGGGTCCAACTCAAATACATGTCCGAGATGATGCACACAGGAGGGCCAAAACAGGAACTTGATGAAGGGTCAATGATGGTGGCATTGGATGCCATTAGCCTCTTCATAAGCTCGGTGAGTCTATCTCCCATGTTGTTTGCTACACGTTTCAACTCCACGAAGCTTTGATAATTGAGCTTTGCAAACCGCATGGGAATATCAAAACAAACTACTTCAATGTTGCCATGGGCTTTGAAGCTTTCATCTTCCAGCAATCCTCGTCGCGTACTAGCAAGATGAGGAGTTGTGGTGATGAAGGTTATGGCAATGCCACATTCGGCCAACCGCTTTGAGAAGAACACAAACGGATTAATATGACCTTGCATGGGAAAGGGGAAGGCAACCACATGTGCTCCCAAGGAGCCTGATACTTGAACCATCGTTTTCCTTTTGGAGCTTCGGCTCTTTTTGTAATTGATTCAATATCAACACACATAGAAAGTAAGTACTCAGTCCAACCTCCACAATTGCCATTCAACTGGTCTATAACAAGTATCTTCATAAGTAAAAAGATTTTTCCATTCATTCTTGCTTAAGACCACGAAAAAGACTGAGGAGCAGCTTGGACAATAGAAATAATTACTAATTCACAATGTACTCTATCTGCACTCGGCTCCTGCCTCACACTGGGGCCTCATTCCCAGAATGGCCCTGCTCTCTTTCCTTGCCCTACACTTACTGCATCTGCTTTCACTGAGCTAAAGATCAACACTCATTTGTGGCTTTCTCTACATCAAAGCCTTGCAAAAGAAACAATGAAGCACAAAAAGAGCGGTTGAGAACAATCTTGTTGAGATATTATTGAAGACCTAAAACATCAAGTTCATAACTGTGTCAACAACAAAAAACTGATTCTCCATGAACTTTCACACCTTCCAACCATGAAAAACCAGATATAACAACACAAGTACAAATAATAAATCAGCATTCATTTTACAGTCACTGCATTCAATCTAAGCATGGTCATCATCTTCCGTACATTAATGACTATGCAAGAAACAATCTTAAAACAAGGTGTCATTTTCTGATTTGCAAAAAGAGTTTGAAAGTCCTAATTGGTAGTACATGAAAATGCCCAACAGATGAGGACACACTGTCTTGCTCCTTGCAAAGCATTTGCAGATTGAGAGGGTTCCAGAAGTTTAAGAAAGCATATCATGTAATTCTCAACTTCCACTTTTAGATTTCCACCAAATAGGGTGGCAAAACATGCTTCCACATGCGTGAAAGTGTTTGAAAAAAAGGAAAAACTCCAAAGATAAGTCTAGTTTGTTAATATGCAACTTCTCTGGGAGATGCTTCCAACTCCTGAGGCTGGCTGGCTGCCAAGGATTAGGGCGAAAACCATTTTCAGATATTGTTGAAAGCAATTTCAGCTGCATACTTTTTTGTACAGAGTATTTATTGTTCTTCACTACTACATTCATCAATCATCAAAATGGCCACCATCAGAGTAGTTCTTTGATGTTTTCAACCCATATGTGAAATGTCCTTTATATATGTGAAACTGCCTCAAAGAAAAGGTTAGCCAATTATTTTTGCAACAAATGTTTCTTCAAATGAGTGGCAAACCTCAGGGGGTAAATGTAAGAGAAGCGATCTCAGGAAATCAGTCTCTCGATCAGAAGACATAACCCAATAAGCTGGTGAAAAACCAACTAGTGTGTTTTGCTTTCAACTTGCTGATCCTTTCAAATAGCTTTAACTCTCCCTCACTCCTTGACACAAGAAAAAACCAAACCAAACCTCAAGAAAATCACGAGATGGAAACTATGAACTACCTGAAGATACGACAAAAAA
>Ga0116230_10006361_pt1 | contig 11645 bp, 8 predicted proteins | sample S1TSphfallax_3_FD_88678 | JGI IMG/M metagenome (GOLD analysis project Ga0116230, IMG submission 88678) | Host-associated microbial communities from peat moss isolated from Minnesota, USA - S1T2_Fd - Sphagnum fallax MG | ecosystem: Host-associated > Plants > Peat moss > Unclassified | place: USA...
CCGATTGATCGCACACCACCTTGACCTGATTGGGGTTCATGAAGTCCGCCGCCGTCTGGAACGGAGTGGCGAGGGTGGCCATGTCGACGGGGCCGGCAATCAGACTGGCCAGGAGGCGAATCTGGCGGCCGGTGACGAGCGGTTCATCTCCCTGCACATTGATCACCCGCTCCGCCCCGACGAGTCGATTGGCCTCCGCGAGGCGGTCCGTGCCGCTCACGTGATCCGCCCGCGTCATCACCGTCCGGAAGCCCCGCACCGTCAGGACCTCCCCCAGCCGATCGTCATCGACGGCAAACCAAAGCGGATACTCCGGTGCCTCCGCCGCAATCCGTTCGGCCACCCAAAGGACCAACGGCTTCCCGTGAATCTGATGTAAGAGCTTCCGCGGGAATCGGGTAGACTCCAAGCGACACGGGACGATCAGGGCTAAATCCGGCATCGCACCCCAGCGTGCCATCTGGTTTTTGAGTTGCAAGCCGGGCCCAGCTAGGGAGCGTAGGCCCATCCCGTCCGCGCCTCAGCCATGAATCCAAGCGACACCACGCCCGCCGCCCAGCAACAAGTGAAGGAGCTGGTCGTGCAAAACAAGCTGGGTATCCATGCCCGGCCGGCCGCGATGATGGTGCGCATCACGAACAAGTTCAAAGCCGAGGTCCTCGTCGAGAAGGACGAGGAGCAGGTGAACGGCAAGAGCATCATGGGGCTCATGATGCTTGCCGCCGGCAAGGGTTCGAAGGTCAAGTTCATCGCCACCGGCGAGGATGCCCCGCAGATGCTGGCCGAGCTCGACCAGCTGTTCGCCCGCAAGTTCGACGAAGCCTGATCCCGGCTCCCGTCAGCCGGGCAGGCCCCGCCTTACAGGCTGAAGAATCGCCTGGCGTTGGCGGTCGTGACGTCGGCGAGCTCCGCCAAGGTCGCCCCAAAAACCGTCGCCGCATACTCCGCGGTCGCGCGGAGATAGGCCGGCTCGTTGGGCCGGCCGCGCCACGGCACCGGCGTCAGCCACGGCGCATCCGTCTCGAGCATGAGCCGCGGCAGTCCCTGGGCGCGGGCCGCCGCCCGCATGGCCTCGGCATTCTTGTAGGTCAGGATGCCGGTGAAGGAACCGTAGGCGCCCCTGGCCGTCAGCTCGGCGATCTCCCTCGGTCCTTCGGAAAAGCAATGAAAGACGACCCGCCGCCAATCGATCCCGCTCGCATCGATCATCGCCACACAATCCCGAAAGGCGCCCCGCGAATGCACCACCAGCGGGCAGCCGAGGCGACGCGCCAGGTCGAGCTGCGCCGCAAACGCCTCCCGCTGGCCGGCGTAGACCTGTGCCGCCGCCGCGGCATCGGCGGGCAGATGGAATCGATCCAGGCCGCACTCGCCCAATGCCACCGGACGGGCGCCCGAATTTTCCGACCAGAAGGCCTCGAGGCCTGCGACCGCCGCCGGCCAATCCGCCTCGACCGAACACGGGTGGAGGCCGACCGTAAAACTCACGCGATCGGGCTCCTGGGCGGAAAGGTCGCGATAAAGCGCCCAATCGTCCGGGGCCGTGCCGATGGTGATCAGCCGCCCCACGCCGGCGGCCGCCGCTCGGGCCAGCACCGCCGCCAATTCGCCGCGACGCGCGAAGCTCTCGAGATGGGTATGGGTATCGACCAGCATCCCGCCGAGCCGGCCCTAGTTAAAGCGAGCTGGCGAGGCGGTTCGCCCGGGCTGAGCCGGTCGGATGCCGCTCGATCAGCGGACCAATCTTCACATTGCCTCCATTGGCATGCAGCACGAGCAGGGGGCCGCCCCCATTGAGCGTGCCGTCGAACCGGCGCTTGCCGAGCCCCCCACTGCGGATGGTAAAGGGAAAGTCCGAACGCACTTTACCCCAGACGGAGGAAGCGTTGACGGTGCAGGCCGCGGCCGGATCGATCTTGAGGTAGAGATTGCCCCCGTCGACATCGACGCGCACTTCGCCCCCGACCCTTTGCGGCAAGCCCAGCACAACGTCGCCGCTGACCGCCGACACGACCGCGGCGCCCAGCGCGTGCTGCAACTCGACGCTGCCGTTCCCGTCCCGGATCGTGGCGCGCCCACCCACTGTGCCGATCTGCACGGCGCCGGATCGATTATCGATGTCGGCGTCGCCCGAGCATCGGGAAACCACGCAGTCGCCGGCGCCCAGCCGGGCGCGAACGGACCCCTTCAGCTGACGGACGACGACCGAACCCCGATCGACGTCGGCGGTGACCGAACCGGTCAGATTGCCCACTTCGGTGCTGCCGTCGCCCACCGCGATTTCGACGTGAGCCCCGGGGGGAACGGTCACCTTGTACACGTAGTCCACCCGGATATCCGTCTCCCAGTCGAACCAGGCGCGGGTCTGCTGCGGGTCGCGGACCGTGAGGGAGACGCCGGAGGCACTGGCGTCCCAGGTGAATTTGACGGTTTGAAAGGCCTTCTCGGCCTTGTCTTCGCTCAGCGTCGGAACGTTGTAACGAACGTCGACGACGACCCGCCCCGCCGCCCCTTGCAGCACGGTCACCCGACCCCGGTAGGAATCGATCCGCACGGTCGGCTCAGCTCCCACCGCGAAGGTCCTGGTCGTGCTCCGATCGGCCGCCGACGACACCGTCGCGGCCACCACGGCAACGAGTCCGGCCAAAAAGGAGCGTCTAAAACAATTCACAATTTAATTAAAGTTCCATGGAGCGTTGGCACAAGCTTCCGAAAGGGCGTAGAATTACCCCTTGGGTTTCGGCAACCCAAATCGCCCCGATTGACCCCGACGGAAGGGATCCGCCATCCTCGCGAACGAATGCGGACCCTCCTCGACGTTTCCGGACTGCAGATCGCCCGCGACCGGACCCCCATCCTCCGAGGGGTGGACTGGCAGGTGCGGGCGGGCGAGCATTGGGTCCTGCTCGGGCCGAATGGCTGCGGGAAGACGTCGCTCCTCCGGGCGGTCACGGGCTACCTCCCGCCCAGCGCCGGCGAATTAATCCTGTGGGGCCGCACCTACGGACGGGCGGACTGGCGGGAGCTCCGACGCCGGGTCGGGCTGGTCGCGAGCGCGCTGTCCGCATCGATTCCGCCCGCGGAACCCGCCATCGAAACGGTCGTGAGCGGGCGCTATGCGCAGCTGGATCTCTGGGCCCGGCCGACTCGAGCCGATCTGGCCGCGGCCCGGCGTTGGCTGCGCTTCGTCGGCGCCACCCCCCTCGCCGGCCGCGAATGGCAGGTGCTGTCCCAGGGCGAGCGTCAGCGCGTCCTGATCGCCCGCGCGCTCATCGCCCGGCCGCGCCTGCTCATCCTCGACGAGCCGTGCACGGGACTCGATCCTCTGGCGCGCGAGGAATTCCTCCGCTTTGTCGATCAGATCGCCCGCCATCCCACCGGCCCCGCCCTCGTGCTGGTCACCCACCACGTTGAGGAAATCACCCCGGCCTTCACCCACGCGCTGCTCCTGCGGGAGGGCGCCGTGTTCGCCGCCGGACCGAAGCGCACGGTGCTGACGGCGCGCAACCTGGGCGCGCTGTTCGGCGCGCGGGTCGCGCTTCGCACCGCCCGGGGACGGTATCGCGCCGACTTCAGCCCTGTTTCGGACCGAAAATTTCGCTGAAGAAGAGCTGCATGTCGGCCCACGAACGCCGATCGGCCGCGGCCGAATAGGCAATGCCCTGCAAACCATTGGCCGCGGCGTGTGCATCGGCCTCGGGGTTGGTGAAGGCATGCACCGCGCCGCCATAGATATTGAACTGATAATCGATTTTCCCGTCGTTCAGCGCCGCGAGGAACGCGTCGAGCTGGGCCTTCGGGATGAACGGGTCGATGGCGCCGTGGCACATCAGGATCTTGGCCCGGGTCTTCGCCGGCGCATCCGCGGGAACCGGCACCAGGCCGCCGTGAAAGCTCACGATGCCGGCGAGCGGCGCGCCACTGAACGCGAGCGCCTGGCAGGCCGAACCGCCGAGGCAGTAACCGATCGCCGCCACCCGGGAGGCGTCCACGAGGCCGGTGCCGAGCAACTCATCCAGGCCGGCCTGGGCCCGCTCCGCCAGCAGCGGCTTGCCATGCAATTGGCCCGCGAGCGCACCCGCCTGCTTGGCCTCGGTCGTGACCACGCCCTTGCCATAAAGGTCCAACGCGAAGGCGGCGTAGCCCAGCTTGGCCAGTTCGTCCGCCCGGCGCTCCACGTGCGCGTTTCGTCCCCACCATTCGTGGATCACGATCACTCCGGGCAACGGGCCGGCCGCGGCCCTGCCCTCGTCATAGGCGAGATAGCCCTGCAGCGGCACGCCGCCCTGGGCGTAATCGATCAATCGGGTAGCCATAGAGGGTGCACGAAAATCAGCGTGCACGAAAAGGCAAAGCCGACGGGCGAATTTCCTCAGGCCGCCGAGTAGCCGCCGGCGATGTAATTCTTGAGATGCTCCGCCTCCGCCCGGTGCGTCTCCGCCATCCAGCGGGAGATATCGCCGATCGAAATCAGACCCTGCAGGCGTCCTCCCTCCAGCACCGGAAGGTGGCGGCAGCGGCGCTCCGCAAAGAAGATCATCGTCTCCTCGACCGATGTCTCGGGCGCGATGGTAAAGACATTGCGCGTCATGACCTCGCTGATCCTCACCGCCGTGGGATCGAGGCCGGCGCCGACGACGCGGCGCAGGACATCGCGCTCGGTGAAGACACCCGCCAACCGGCCGCCGTCGAGGACGACGACACAACCAATGCGGTGACGGTTCATTTCGGCCACGGCCTCGGCGATCGTCATCGTCGGGGTCACGGCGTGGACAGACGTTCCTTTGCGCTCAAGGAGCGCGGCGACCGGAGTATTCATAGGGGATAACAAGCAAACGGACAACCAGCGGACACTAACAGGGGGTGGCTTCACCATGCCGCGCTTGCGCCGGCCCGCAACCCAAAAAAGCCGGTCAGCCGCCGGGACGGGGAAAGATTCGGTCGAGAGCGCCGAAGCTCTTCAAACGTCCGGTTGCCGCCGCTCGGGGCGCGGCCGCCGCTTCCACGGTCGGGTCCGAAGCGCCCGGATCAGCCGCCGGAGCAGGCGGCCGCGGCACGGGATCGGCTACCGGGGCGGGACCGGACGCGGCTGAAGCCGGGGTGTGCGCAGTCGGCGGAGAGCCCGGGCCCGGCGCCGGAATCGGCGGAGCCGGCTCTCCGTTCAACCACCGCTCCAACTTCACCACCGAGACCGGAACCGCCGTGCCGAGCTCCTGCGCAAACAGGCTGACCCGCAATTCCTCCACCAGCCATCGGACCGGCCCGTCGCGCCCGGCGGCGGCGGCCGCCAACGGTGCGAGCTGGCGGGCGCGCTCGGCATCCTTGGCCGGATCGCGACGCCACCGTGCACAGCGGAGCTTCATCCCCTTGAGGTAACGCGGGACATGCCCCAGCTGGCCAAAGGGAATCCGCCTCAGGAAATCCGGGGGCACGAGAGCCGCCAGATCCTCCGCCAATCCCGGATAGGGCCGCGGCTCGACGAGCAGCTCCTGCCGGAGACCCAAGACGGCCCGCCACCGTTCCAGCGCGCGGGCGGGTAGACCGGGCAATTCACTGCGCGCGCGTTGCCGCGCCGCCGCCCAGGCCGCCGCCGTCAGCGCCGTCGGAGCGTCGCCCAACAGCCAGTCGCGCACGGCGACGAAACCCTCCTCGCGCAGGGTCTCGGCCGGAACGAGGGTCGCCGCCAGCGCCCCCAATGCACCGTCGCAGCGCAACTCCCGCCGCAGCCACGCCAGCTCGCGCTTCAGCTCGAGCGCCAGTAGCGCCGGCCAGCCCGCGGCCGTGGCGGCCTGCGCCAATTCCGGCGACGGAAACAGTCGCTGCGCCACCCCGCCCTCGACCGACGCGAGTCCCGGATAAGCCCAGACTTCGACGCCGGCCCGGTCCGCCAGCGGCACGCGCGCCGGCACATCGCCAAAGGTCCAACTCGTCTGCGCCGGCCGCTCCCAGCGCCGGCGAGCCTCGCGCCACACCGCCGGCTCTTCGCGGGCCATGGCCTCGGCCGCCGCACGCTCCCGCGCCGCCACGGCTGCGCGCACGTGGGCGAGATCGCGGCCGACGGCGACCTCCGTCCCCGCGTCGTCGCGCACGCGGATCCGGACCCGCAGATGGTCGGGCAGCGGATCCCCGGACCAGACGCCGGGAACCACCGGCAGCCCATGCCGCTCCCGCAATTCCGCCGCCAGGACGTCCACCAGCGCTTCGCGGCGTTCGGTGCGACGGCCCCGCGCCGCCACCGCCGCGGCAATCGCGGGGACACGTTCCGCCAACGGCATCAGCCCGCGGCGCTGTTCCTTGGGCAGCGCCCGCAGATAGTGCTCCACCTTGGCCGGGAGATGACCGGCCACCGCCCAATCCACGGCGTGGGCGGGCAACGCGGGCAGATCCCGCACGTGCAGGTCGAGCGTCGCGCCGTCGTCCTCCTGGCCCGGCCGATAAGCGTAGTGCAGCGGGATCGCGCGATTCTCCAGCGGCAGCGCCTCCGGGAAATCCTCGGCCGCCACCGCCACCGCTTCCGGTTCGCGCAAATCGGCCGGCTCGAGCCGCAGGAAATTCGGCTCGTCCGCCTCGCGCGCGCGGACGAGGTCGACCAACTCGGCCACCGCGGACACGCCCGTCAGGCGGGCCGCGTAAAACCGGTACAGCGCCTCGTCGAGATTCAGATAGGCCCGATCGCGCGCGCGGGTCAGCGCGGTCTCCAGCCGCGCCCGCACCCGGCGGTTGTGCTCCAGGAATTCGAACGGCCAGACGATCGTGTCGTTGACCAACCCCTCGCGAATGAAAATCTCCGTCGCAGCCGCCGAATCGATCGGACCGAAGCTCACGGCGCGGCGATCGATTTCGAGGCCGTAGAGCCGGGTCCGCCGCACGACCCGGACCCGCCCGCCCTCCGCATCCCAGAACGGCTCGCTATGGGCGATCCGCACCACGTGGGCCCCCAGCTCGACCGCCCACGCCGGGTCGAGCCGGGCGCACGTGCGCGCATACAGCCGCGACGTCTCCATGATCTCGGCCGCCATGATCCAGCGCGGCGCCCGGCTCGGCCGTTTGGGGGCGCCGGCGCGGGCCCCGGACGGGGCCGGGGCCGACTCGCCGCGGGACGCGAGCACCGAGCCGGGAAAGAGCGCCACCCGGCGGTCATGGGTCGCCTTGTAGCCGCCTCCCTCCTCCTCGCGCTGGGCGATGCTGCCCAGCAGACCGGCGAGGATGCTGCGGTGAATCGCCCGGTAGCCCGGCGTGCCGAAGGCGAGCGTCCGACCGTCCCGCGCGCGCACGCCGTCGAAGACGGAGGTCAGCCTGAACTCCTCCCGGCCGCGCAGCACTTCCAGCAACTGGGTGTGGACGTCCCGCCACTCGCGCATCCGCGGATAGCTGAGAAAATGCGACTGGCAGAACGCCCGCAGCCGGCTCTGCGCCATCGTCTCCCCCGCCGCGTGGAACGCGCCCCACAGGTTCAGCAGCCCGAGGAAGTCCGAATCCGGATGGGCGAAGCGGCGATGCGCCGCATCCGCCGCGGCCCGGCGGGCCAGCGGCCGCTCCCGGGGATCCTGGATGCTGAGGCCCGCCGCGATCACCAGCACCTCCGCCACCGCCCGCTCGGTCCGGGCCTGCAGGATCATGCGCGCCACCGTGGGATCGACGGGCAACTGCGCCAGTTCGCGCCCCAACGGGGTCAGCCGCCGCTCCGCCCCCGCGCCGCCGCCCCCCTCGGCCGGCGGCGGGGCGATCGCCCCGAGTTCTTCCAACAGCGCATAGCCCGCCCGGATGGCCTTCGGCGCGGGCGGACTGATGAACGGGAAACGCTCGACCGCCCCCCAGCCGCCGGCCTCCAGCCGCAGGATGACGTCGGCCAGGTTGGCCCGCTGGATCTCCGGCTGGGCGAAGCGGGGCCGGGCGTTGTAATCTTCCTCCGAATACAGCCGGACGCAGACGCCGGCCTCCACCCGGCCGCAGCGGCCCCGGCGCTGATCGGCGCTGGCCTGCGCCACCGGCTCGATCGGCAGGCGGCGCGTCCGCGCCGACGGGGAATAGCGGCTGATCCGGGCCAGGCCGGTGTCGACGACGAAGCGGATCCCGGGAATCGTGAGCGAGGTCTCCGCCAGATTGGTCGCGACCACGATCTTCCGCCGCTGGCTGCCGCCGAAGATCCGGTGCTGGTCCGCGTTGGACAGCCGGCCGAACAGCGGCAGGATGTCGCAGTCGCGCAGCCGCCCGGCGAGCAGGTCGCAGGTCTCGCGGATGTCCCGCTCGCTCGGCATGAACACGAGCACGTCGCCCCTCCCGCCGGTCCGGGCGAGCCGCTCCGTCGCGGCGACCGCTCCGTCGACGTAATGCAGCGCCTCGGCCCGCGCGCTGCGTTCGTCGCCCTCCGCCGCATCGGAACCCAGGCCGTCCAGCGGGGCGTAGACCACCTCCACCGGGAACGTCCGACCCTCGACCACGATGACCGGCGCATCCGCAAAGGCCTGGCTGAAACCGGCCGTATCGATGGTGGCGGAAGTGATGACGATCCGCAGATCGGGCCGGAGTTCGCGCAGCGTCCGCAGATGCCCGAGCAGAAAATCGATGTTGAGCGAGCGCTCGTGCGCCTCGTCGATCACGATCGTGTCGTAGGCCGTTAGCCGCGGGTCATTCTGGGCCTCCGCCAGCAGCATGCCGTCGGTCAGGAATTTCACGACGGTCTCCGGGCCCGTATGATCCGCGAACCGCACCTTGCAGCCCACCTCCCGCCCCCATGTCACCCGCGTCTCCTCGGCCACCCGGCGCGAAAGGGACAGGGCCGCCACCCGTCGCGGCTGGGTGCAGGCGATGCGGCCGCGCACCCCGCGCCCCGCCGCCAGGCACAGCTTCGGAATCTGCGTCGTCTTGCCCGAGCCCGTCTCGCCCGCCAGAATCAACACCGCATGCTCCCGGATCGCCGCCACGATCTCGCCGGCGCGGGCGGTGATCGGCAGCTCGGGCGGAAATTCAAGATGGAAAAGCGGCGGCACCTCGCAGAAACTGCACCGCTCCTTCTTTCGATGCAACCGCCCCTCCTGCCCGCCGAAGCCCTGCGCCGGACCGTGCGCCTCGCCCGCCTCGACGGCACGACCATGCTGGGGATCGCGGGCGTCTTCGCCCTGGCCTCCGCCGCGGCCAAGGACGTCCCTGGCGCCGTCGTCGGCCTCCTCGTCGCCGGTGCCGGGGCGATCGAGCTGCACGGCACGACCCTCCTGCGCGGGGGCGCCGTCCGGGGCGTGAACTGGCTCGTCGCCAGTCAGCTCTACCTCATGATCGTCGTGCTCACCTACGTCGGCACCCGCCTGGCCCATGTGGACATCACCCCCCTGCGGGCCCTGCTGACCGACGATCAGCGAACCGTGGTCCAACAGGCCGGTCTGACCGTCGACGTCTTTCTCGCCACCGTCTACCGGGTGGCCTATGAGATCGTCGGCGCCGCCACCGTCCTCTACCAAGGCGGCATGGCGCTGCATTATCTCCGGCGACGCGCCCCGATCGCCGCCGCCCTCGCCGAACCCGGCGAGGCTTAGCCTCAGCGCCCGTCCGCGGGGAGGGGCGTGAGTTCGGACTCGATCACCCGTCCGCCGAACACCGGACCGACGAGCGACCCACCGACCGGATTCACTTCGATGTGGAGCGAAGGATCGGCGAAGGTCCAGGCGGGCACCTCCGCGTGGACGACCTGCGCGTCATTCCACCAAATCGTCAACGTGCGTTTGTCCCGCCGTTGCTCGGCCAAGCCCACGAGGCCCCAGGCCTTCGCGCCCACGTCGGGCAAAACGGCACCGAGTTCGACGTCCACCCGATCCTGCCCCGGCGAAGCCGTCGCCACCGGCGCGGACTCCCACGATCCGATCCCCCAGTATTCGCAGCCGACGCGAACCCGGCCCGAGCCGAGCCGCCGCAGGTAGATCAACGCGGCATGCCCCGGCTCGCCCGCCACCGCCAGCGGTTCGACCGAGTTCACCTGGCCGGGGCCGGTCACCAACCGGAGGCGCAATGCCATCGGTCCACCGCCCGGATGCAGGACGGCGTGCGGCAGGAACGCAGCGAGATCGTCGTCCCGCCGCGCGCTCAAAATCTCTCCAGAGTAATCTTCCGTGGTGTAGCTGCCGAGGATCGCCAACACGCCCGCGTACACCTGTGCGGGGGGAAAGTCTTTCGCCATCGCCGTCCGGTCGAGGATGATCCGCCCGTCGAGCTTGATCAGCACCGTCTTCCGCAATTCGTCGAACGCGGGCCCGCGCCCGGGCGGGATCAGGTCGCCGCACAGCAACTGCACCTCGTGCTCACTCCCCGCCGCCACCGCGATCCGGGGCGTCTCGTAGATCATCTGGCCCGTGGCGAAGAACCCGAAGGCCACGCTGGTATCCGCATAATAGCGGACGAAGAAGAAGTCGCCATTGCCCGGCGGCCCCAGCGAAAGCAGCGGCTCGATATAGTTCAGGCGATCCACCGGCAGCCGCAGGCGCAGGGTGACGATCCCATAGCGGTCATGCTGAATCCGCCATTCCGGCCTAATCGGCACCTTGACCAGCCGCATACTGGAATCGACCTGTTCTCGCCGGGCCCGATCGGCCAGCGTCCGCCCCTCGTAAAGGTACGGACGATACTGGAAGAAATGGGGACCCTGGAGCAGCGTCTCGAGCGGCGTCACCTTCACCACCTCCGGCTCGGAGTAATACTGCAGGACATTGACATAGCGGAAATAGGCGTCCGCTGAGACCGGATCGGTGCGCCGGGCCAGGATCGCGTCCCCCCGGCGTTTGAAGGCGTCCGGCCATTCCTGCGCCAGCGGCGTCGCAAACGACCAGGCCGCGTTCGCCACCAGGATGGCGGCGACCCAACCCGCCCGCCGCCGCGCCGCCCACCGATCCCTCGCCGCCGCCAGCCAAGCCTCGATCCCAAGCGCGGCACCCACCACCAGGAAGGGCAGCAACTGCCGAATCAACCGGTCGTGGACCGCGAACTTGTGCAGCCAGGTGCCCGTCACGATGAACATCGCCTCGATCCCCAGAAAGCCGGCGAGCGCCAGGGTTTCCGGGCGTCGCCAGCGCGGCGTGCGCGGCTCCGGGACGCGGCGCTCCACCCCGGCCCCCATCCCCCCTCCGACCTGCGCCTCCGCTCCTGCCCCCGCCGCCGCCCCAACGCCCATCCAGACTGCGACCGCCCCCGCCACCATGAAACCGATAGCCAGCGGAAGTTCGAGATGGTCCGTGTACCAAAGGTACTCCCACGGCACGAGGTGCCCCCGAAAGTCACCCGTGATGATCGTGCCCGAAAGATCCCGCGCCCCCTGCACCATGTGCCCGCTCCCCCACGCGTGGTTGACGACGACCGGCACCGCCAGCGCCGCCACGAGACCCGCCGCCAGACCCACCGCCCGCGCGACGAACCCGCGCCCATACGGGCCGCGCCATCCCGGCGTGCCGCCCACCGTCGCGAAGATCAGCGCGAATCCGCCGAGGGTCCAATAACCGTAGTAGATCACAAAGCCGAACCCCACCAGCGCACCCGCCCCCAGCAGCCGGCTCATCCGGAATTCGCGGTCCACGGCGACGTAGAGGCCGCCGAGGATGAAAGCCATGGCCGCATCGTACGGCAGCAGGTGCCGCGCGAAATAGAACAGCGTGCCACTGGTCGCG
>Ga0116230_10006363_pt1 | contig 11642 bp, 10 predicted proteins | sample S1TSphfallax_3_FD_88678 | JGI IMG/M metagenome (GOLD analysis project Ga0116230, IMG submission 88678) | Host-associated microbial communities from peat moss isolated from Minnesota, USA - S1T2_Fd - Sphagnum fallax MG | ecosystem: Host-associated > Plants > Peat moss > Unclassified | place...
ACCGATGGAGTACTCCGTCACCATGTTCCCGATGTCCTGCACGTACATGTACTGGCCCGAAGGGTCGATGAGGAGTTCGGCCGGCGTACCGTCGGTCGATATCGACTGAATGAACGTGAGCGCGCCGCCGGTGCCGATCGAATAGCCGTAGACGGTGTAATCGGTGATGTTGACTTCGTAAAGATATTTATTGGTGGGATTGATGATGGCAAAGAACGGATTAGTGCCCGTCGCAACGGACGCGCCCGTCGAGGTCAATGCGCCATTGGCACCGATGGAGTATTGAACGATGCTGTTGCTATTGTAATTGGCGACATAGGCGTATTGCGGCGACACAATCAAACTGGTGGAGCCGGAGACGCTACTGGGCGCCGCGTTGGCGGTGATGGTGACGGTGCCCGCGCCGGTTCCGGTCGCGAGTCCATTGGAGCCCGAGGCGTTGCTGATCGTGGCTTCCGCCGTGTTGGACGAACTCCACGTGACCGTCGAGGTGAGGACCTGTTGAGAACCGTCGGTGTAAGTGCCCGTGGCGACATATTGCTGCGTGGCGCTGACGTAGATGGTCGGATTGGCCGGTGTCACGGCGATCGACACCAGCGTCGCCGCGGTCACGGTTAGCGGCGTCGAACCGGTGATGGTGCCGAGTCCCGCGGTGATGGTGGTCGAGCCTTGCGTTGCCGAACTTGCCAGGCCCTGCGAGCCGGACGCATTGCTGATCGACGCCACGCCTGTCGCGGAGGAAGTCCAGGCGACCGCCGACGTGAGGTTCTGCGTTGAGCCGTCAGTGTAGGTGCCGGTCGCCGTGTATTGCTGACTGGTGCCCTTGGCGATGCTTTGATTGGCCGGCGTGACGGCGATCGACACGAGGGTCGCCGGCGTCACGGTGAGCGCCGCGGTCCCCGAGATGCTGCCGATGGCCGCCGTGACCGTGGTCGAGCCCTGCGCGGCCGAGGTCGCGAGGCCATTCGAGCCGGACGCATTGCTGATCGACGCGGCGGCCGTGGACGACGAACTCCAGGTCACCGTCGAGGTCAGATTCTTCGTCGAGCCGTCGGTATAGGTTCCGGTCGCGACGTACTGCTCGGAGGTGCCGGCGGCAATGCTCGCGGTCGCGGGCGTCACGGCGATCGACACCAGTGCCGCGGGATTGACGGTGAGCAAGGTCGAACCCGAGATGCTGCCGATCGCCGCGCTCACGGTGGTCGAGCCGACGCTCTGCGAAGTCGCCAGGCCGTTCGACCCGGAGGCATTGCTGACCGCGGCGACGGCGGCCGAACTCGAGCTCCAGGTCACCGCAGACGTGATGTTCTGCGTCGTATTGTCGGTGTACGTGCCGGTGGCGGTGAATTGCTCGGTGAGCCCATCGGCGACCGTGGGATTCGTCGGCGTGACGGCAATCGAGGTGAGCGCCGCCGGAGTGACCGTGTAGCCCGTCGACCCGGAAACGCTGCCGAGCACCGCCGTGACGGTGGTCGAGCCCTGAGCGGCCGCCGAGGCCAGGCCCTTCGAGCCGCTCGCGTTGCTGATGCTCGCGGTTGCGGAAGAGGACGAGCTCCAGGTGACCTGCGAAGTCAGATTCTGGGTCGTATTGTTGGTGTAGACACCGGTGGCGGTGAACTGCTCGGTGGTGCCCTTGGGTGACGTCGGGTTCGGCGGGGTGACGCCGATCGACACGAGCGTTGCGGCGGTCACGGTGAGCGGCGCGGAGCCGGAGACGCTGCCGAGCGTGGCACTCACGGTGGTCGATCCCTGGCCGGTCGACGTGGCGAGCCCGTTCGAGCCCGAGGCATTGCTGATCGTGGCGACCGCGGTGTTCGACGAACCCCAGGCCACGGATCCGGTGAGATTTTGCGTGGTCCCGTCGGTGTAGGTCCCCGTGGCCGTAAACGACGTCGAGGTGCCGTTGGCAATGCTCGGACTCGGCGGTGTGACGCTGATCGACACCAAGGTCGCCGGAGTGACGGTGAGCGGCGTCGAGCCGGAGATGCCGCTGAGCGTCGCCGTGATGGTGGTCGAGCCCTGGGTGCTCGACGAGGCCAGGCCATTCGAGCCGCTCGCGTTGCTGATGCTCGCGATGCTCGTGGCGGAGGAACTCCAGTCCACCGCCGCGGTGAGATTCTGCGTGGTGCCATCGCTATAGGTGCCGGTGGCGGTGAACTGCTCGCCGGTGCCGGCCGCAATACTGGGATTGGTGGGTGTCACCGCGATCGAGACCAGCGTAGCCTGTGTGACGGTGAGTCCCGTGGTTGCCGACACGCCATTGACCGTCGCACCGATGGTCGTCGTACCGACCGCTGACCCGGTGGCAAAGCCATTCGAACCGCTCGCATTGCTGATCGAGGCGGTGCTGGAACTCGAGGAACTCCAGCTGACCGACGTGGTGAGGTTCTGCGTGCTGTTGTCGCTGTAAACGCCGGTGGCGGTGAATTGTTCGCTGGTGCCCTTGGCAATGCTGGGGTTCGGCGGAGTGATCCACAACGACACCAGCGTCGCCGCCGACACGTTGAGAGCGGTAGAGCCCGAGACGCTGCCGAGCGCGGCGCTTACGGTGGTCATGCCTTGCGCGGTCGCGGTCGCGAGGCCGTTCGAGCCGGAGGCATTGCTGACCGCGGCATCGCCGGACATGCTGGAGGCCCAGGTGACCTGCGAGGTGAGGTTCTGGGTCGAACCGTCGCTGTACGTGCCGATCGCGGTGAATTGCTCGGTGTCGCCGTCGGGAAGCGTTGCACTGCTCGGCGTGACCGCGATCGACACCAGGGTGGCGGCCGAGACGGTCAGCGGCGCCGAGCCCGAAACGCTGCCCAGGGTGGCGCTCAGAGTGGTCGAGCCCTGCGCGGCCGCGGTCGCGAGACCATTCGACCCGGCGGCGTTGCTGATGGAGGCGACGCCGGACATGCTCGAGGCCCAGGTGACCTGCGAGGTGAGGTTCTGCGTCGAACCGTCGCTGTACGTGCCGGTCGCCGTGTATTGCTCGGTGTCGCCCTTGGGCAGCGTCGAACTGCTCGGCGTGACGGCGATCGACACCAGGGCCGCGGCGGTCACGGTGAGCGGCGCGGAGCCGGAGACGCTGCCGAGCGCGGCGCTCACGGTGGTCGAGCCTTGCGCGGTCGCGGTCGCGAGACCATTAGACCCGGCGGCGTTGCTGATGGCGGCCACCGTCCCGGCGGAGGAACTCCAGGTGACCTGCGACGTGAGGTTTTGGGTGGACCCGTCGCTGTAGGTGCCGGTCGCCGTGTACTGCTCGGTGTCGCCGTTGGGCAGCGTCGAACTGCTCGGCGTGACGCCGATCGACACCAGGGTCGCCGGGGTGACCGTGAGCGGCGTCGAACCGGTGACGGTGCCGAGCAACGCCGTGATGGTGGTAGACCCTTGCGCGGCGGCCGTGGCCACGCCATTCGAGCCGCTCGCGTTGCTGACGCTCGCGATGCTGGTGGCGGACGAACTCCAGCTCACGGCCGAGGTGAGATTTTGCGTGGTGCCATCGGTGTACGTGCCGGTGGCGGTGAACTGCTGAGTGGTGCCGTTCGGAATGCTGGGCTGGGTCGGCGTGACGCCGATCGACACCAAGGTCGCCGGTGTGACGCCGAGCCCGGTCGAGGTCGATACGCCATTGAGCGACGCGCCGATAGTCGTGCTACCGACGGAGGACCCGGAGGCCAAGCCATTCGAGCCGGACGCATTGCTGATGGGGGCAACGCTGGAAGTTGATGAGGTCCAGGTGACCGACGTGGTCAGATTCTGCGTGCTGTTGTCGCTGTACGTTCCGGTGGCGGTGAACTGCTCGCTCGTGCCCTTTGCGATGCTCGGATTCGGCGGTGTAATCGCCAGCGACACCAGCGCCGCGGCCGACACGGTGAGCGGCGTGGAGCCCGATACACCGTTGAGTGTGGCGCTGAGCGTGCTCGAGCCTTGCGCGGTCGCGGTTGCCAGACCGTTCGATCCGGAGGCATTGCTGATGGCGGCCACGGACGGCGTGCCGGAACTCCACGTGACTATGGACGTGAGGTTTTGGGTCGTCCCGTCAGTGTAGGTGCCGGTGGCCGTGAACTGCCGGGTGTCGCCGTTGGGCAACGTCGAGCTAGTAGGCGTGATCGCGATCGACACCAGGGTGGCGGGCGTCACGGTGAGCGGCGCCGAGCCCGAGACGCTCCCCAGAGTCGCGCTCACGGTGGTCGAGCCCTGCGACGCCGAGGTCGCCAGACCGTTGGAGCCGGAGACGTTGCTGATGCTCGCAACCGCGGTCGAGGATGAGGTCCAGGTGACCTGCGAGCTCAGATTCTGGGTCGACCCGTCCGTATAGGTACCGGTCGCCGTGAACTGCTGCTGGGTTCCGTCGGCAACACTCCCGCTTGGCGGCGTCACGGCGATCGACACCAGCGTGGCTGCCGTCACGGTGAGCGGCGCCGACCCCACGACGCTGCCTTGCGTGGCCGTAATGTTCGTCGAGCCTTGCGCGGTCGCGGTCGCGAGGCCGTTCGAGCCGGAGGCATTGCTGACCCCGGCGACCGCCGGCGTGGACGCAGTCCAGGCAACATCCGCCGTGAGATTTTGCGTCGTTCCGTCGCTGTAGGTGCCGGTGGCGGTAAATTGCCGCGTCGTGCCGTTGGCGAGCGTGTTCATACTCGGGGTGACTGCAATCGATACCAACGTTGCGGCAGTGGTGGCGAGCTGCGACGAACCGGAGATGCTGCCCAGAGTGGCCGTAATGGTGGTCGCGCCGACGCCGTCCGCCATGGCGAGCCCGTTCTGTCCTGCCGTGTTGCTCACGTTTGCAGCCGCCTGATTCGAACTGCCCCAGAGCACTGAGGTGGTGAGGTTTTGGGTCGTGTGGTCGCTATAGGTACCGGTGGCGGTGAACTGCTCGTGGGTGCCGTTGGCGATGCTCGGGTTCACCGGCGTCACCGCGATGGAGGTCAGTATGGCCGCGCTGATTTGCAGGTTGATGGAGGCGGAGACGCCGCCTAAGGACGCGGAGAGCATGGCGGATCCTACATGTTGGCCATCGACGACGCCCTGCGAGCCCGCGGCGTTGCTCACCGTGGCGATCTGCGAATTCGACGAACCCCACAGGACCGCTGAGGTGAGGTTCTGCATGGTGCCGTTGTTGTAAATCCCGGTGGCGGTCAATGGCTCGGTGGTACCGTCCGGGAGCGGTTGACCCCCGGTGATCTGAATCGACAGCAGGGTGGGCGCGGTGACCGTATACGCCGTCGATCCGGCAACCCCATCGTACGTGGCTGTGACGGTCGTCGCGCCGACCGTCGCAGCCATCGCGAGCCCGGAAGAGCCGGACGCATTACTGATTGACGCCACCGCGGCGTTCGAGGAACTCCAAACCGCCGCGGCGGTGAGATTCTGGGTCGTGCCGTCCGTGAAGGTACCGACTGCGGCAAATTGCGTGGTCAAGCCTTGCGGCGTGCTCGCATTCACCGGCGTCACGCCAACCGACACCAGAGTTGCCGAGGTGACGGTGAGCCTCTGGGTGCCCGAAACACTCCCGAGTGTCGCGCTCAATACGGCCGTTCCGGGCGTCACCGCGGTCACGAGTCCGCTCGCGCTGACCGAGCCGACTTGCGGCGACAGCGACGTCCACACTACGGAGTTCGTGATGTCATGCATCGAACCGTCGGAGTACACGCCCGTGGCGGTGAGCTGTCCGCTCACGCCTTTGGCGAGGCTCGAACCCAGGCCGCCGATCTCGATGGACACGAGCGTCGCCGCGGTGACCGCCACCGGCGTCGATCCCGACACCCCATTGAGGGTCGCGGTGATCGAACCCGTGCCAAGACCTTTCGCCGTGACGAGACCCTGGGTACCGGCGGTGTTGCTGACGACGGCCACGGTCGACGCAGCGGAACTCCAGGTCACCGAGTTGGTGAGATTTTGCGTGGTATTGTTCGAATACACACCGGTGGCCACGAACGATTTGCTGAGGCCGACCGGTATGCTCGGGTTGGCGGGCGTCACTTCAATCGACACCAACGTGGCGGCGGTCACGGTCAGGGTCGTGGAAACCGATATCCCATCATACGTCGCCGTGATTGTCGTGGTCCCCGGATTTTGCGTCGCAGCAAGACCTGCCGTGGCAGACACATTGCTGATGGCGGCAGCGCTCGAATTGGTCGAAGTCCAGGTAATGTCGGAGGCAGGAAGATCTTTTTTGGTGCCGTTACTATAGAGGGCGGTGACCACGAACTGCTGCTTCGAACCCGCGGCGACCTCGGCAAGCGAGGGCGTGATGGAAATGGACACGAGCGTGATCGGCAGCCCGGTCTTCGGATCGCAGTTGGAACGCGTACACGCCGCCAGCAGCGCGAGTGTGCAGCACAGCACCATCGTCATCCATGAAGATCGTCCGCGCGATCGCCGAATGGGGCCCGCGTCCTGCATACCTTTACCCGGCTCAATGTTCATTTGCACGCATTGTCGTGCGAACTCACGCCGCGTTATGTGAGCAAGCGCAAGTTGTTCGGCGATTGCATGTGCTGCACATCGCGAAAATATAATATGTCACTCTGAATATAAAAAAATGTTAGCTATCGTGGTCGTGTTTATCGAACCTACGGAGAAAGTCCTTATGATGCGGCGCAAAATGCTCTGGATGTTGATGACGGTATCGATTGCGATATCCACGGCGAGCGCTGCATACGCGGCGGAAAGCGAAACTGGCGCGTGGTATGGCAGTGCACTCGCGCAGTGGTGGGAGCTCGACAAGACTCGCGATGCAGCAAACCACATCGCCGGGCAAATCAGCATCGGCTATCGCTTCGATGATGAGCTGGCGCTCGAACTGGAAGGCGGCGGCGCGTCGTTTGCCGCTTCATGCGGTTGTGCGCTGACGCTGCGAAAACTTTCCGTGGACGTACTGCAAGGGTTTTTGCCCTATAAGGCACTGCACCCCTATATCATCGCAGGCATCGGCGGGATCGAAGACCGGGAGGACGCTCTGCACAAAACGAATGCGGCGGCGCTCGAGGCCGGTGTGGGAGCCTTATACGCGTTGGGTACCACGGCACACGGTTCCGCACCCCTTTCATCCGCTTATTGGCATCTACGCGGTGAGATCAAATACCAGCACGAGTTCAACGACCTGACGGCCACCAAAAACAGCGTCGGTGACATCGTCTACGGCATCGGCGTGCAGTACTCGTTCTGATTCGCGAAGGTTCGTCGCCTACGCGGGCAAAAGTCCAACCTCAAGATAATTGCCGATCATCGAGTCGAAGAGTGCGATATCTGCGCGGCCTCTAGCGAAGAGTTGAGCCCCGGAAAAGATCGTTCCGACCTGCGAATTGTCTTGCCCGCAGTAACCAATCTTGCTCCAATCCAGTCATGGGGAACGATCAAGAACGGCCACCGCCGGAGGAATCGCCGCGGGGAGACACGCAAGAATTCCTGGTGATTCTCGGCAAGGCGATTCTGACTCTGATCCTTGGGTTGGTCGCGCTGGTTGCTCTGGCGGCCACTTTATGTGGGATGGTACTTGTGGTTGGCGGTGGTATGGACGGAGCGACCGTCGTGTTTGGCTCTGCGATTCTGCTGGCAGCTCTGGTTTACGCCATCGTCTGGCTGTGGCGGTGATCCATGTGCCGCGCGTGAATTACTCCCAATCCGCCCCAACGATACATGCATTGCTCGAATGGCTGGCGTACTTCGCAGGCGCGCGCGTGTACTTTCACCAGCGCCGCAAAAACCCGATCGACACGGCTAGGATCGACCAGCTGCTACTGCTCGCGTGTACCCTGTTTGGCGCCGCCGTTGGCGCGCTCGGATTGCACATCGCCGAAAGCTGGTCCTGGATTTCCAAGCAGCCGATTTCCCACTGGGTCTCCGGCAAGTCCGTGCTGGGCGGACTGCTCGGTGGAACCGCTGGCACGGAAATGGGCAAGCAGATGATCGGGTGGAGTCGATCGACCGGCGATGCATGGGTGCCGGCGTTGGTCGTGGGACTCGTCATCGGGAGAATCGGCTGCCAGCTCTCCGGAACCTGGGATATGACCTACGGTTCCCCAACGGGTACTTCCTGGGGATGGAATTACGGCGATGGCGTCCCACGATATCCGACCGCCTTGATGGAGCTGATCGCGGTGATCGCCATATGGACCTTCTTGCGCTGCCGCCAGTGGTCTTCTCCGGGCCAGATGTTCAACGCATTCATGCTGGCCTATTGCCTGTTGCGGGTCCTGATCGAATTCCTGAAACCGCCGTTCGGTGACGCCGCACCGGCCGCCGTTCCGGTCAATCGGTTCGAAGGTCTGACCGCGATTCAATGGGTGGGACTCGTGGGCGCCGCCTGGATGGGGCTGCGGATGGCTGAAGTTCGACGCTAGCTTTCGTCGCTAATACCGGTTCTATTCGTAATTTCGGGTTCATGTTTCGTATACCCCTCGAATGTTCGATATGAGCTGACGTCGAGGGCGCCATTGGAAAGCGATACACGACGAATCGCGCTTGGGTTGCGCCAGAGAGATGCCACCGTCCTCGAGACGCTGGTCGAGCAATACCAATACCGGCTTGTTCGTTATCTTGTCTCCCTGTTGGGCAGGCGCGATGGAGTCGACGATCTGGTGCAGGAGACTTGGCTCCGAGTACTTGAGCGAGGTGGATCATATGACGGGCGTTACCGCTTCGAGCCCTGGCTCTTCAGGGTGGCACGCAATATTGCTCTCGACACCATGCGTAAGCGACCCATGCTCAGTCTGGATTCCAATGAGGGGGATGGTATTCGCTCATCGCCTGCTTCCGGTGAAGCGTCGCCATACACGCTCGCGGCGCGGACACAAGATGCCGAGCGGCTTGCCGACGCTTTGCAAACTCTGGAGCCCGTCTATCGCGAAGCCCTCGTACTGCGGTTTGAAGAAGATTTGTCCCTACAGGAGATATCCGTGATCGTGGGAGCGCCGATCTCCACCGTAGCTTCCAGAATTTATCGAGGACTCGCAACGCTGCGGCCTCAGTTGGAAGGAGAACCTGCATGAATCTTGATGACCACGAAAATTTCCAACGCATGATCGACCAGAGTCTGGCGGGCGCCATCTCAGCGGAAAAGGAACAATCTCTTCGCGAGCATCTCTTCACTTGCGCTCCCTGCAAAGAGTATCTCGGCGCCTGCAACCGGGTTATTGCGGGCCTCAGCGGTTTTTCCTTCGAGGTAAATCCAACTCTCAATTCCAGGGTTTTCGCGGCCCTCAGGCTACGGGCGGAACAGGACCGCGCGGCACGGCCACGCCGTCGGCGATTCATTCGCCTGTATACCGTGTCACCCAAGGTATGGGCTGCACTTGCTGTAGCGCTCTCGATGTCAGTCCTTGGATCGGCAGTTCTCTACCAGGTGGCCAAGTACCTTATGGTCCCAGTGCATTTCGACAATGCTCAAGTCCAGGAAGGCGTGCTCGTCTTCTGGCTGCTGCCGTCGCTCTGCGCAGCCTTCTGTCTGCTCGCGGCCCCTGTTGAGAAAAGAGGTGTTGCATGACACAGCAATCGGCGGTGCTTTTGGTCGCGTTCTTAGCCGGGTTCGTCGTTGCGGCCGTTTTGCTGCGAACGTCCAGAAGAAGTCTTCTGCCCCGGTCAGCAAGGGTTATCGCAGCACTGGCGGTCCCGATCTGGTTATTCTATTTTGCTTCCAGCCAGGGCCGTTTGTTCCTTGCTTCAAAAGGATTTCTCAGTGCCGTACCGGACGCGCTTTGGTTTGGCTTAACGTTCGGCGTTTTCACCGCGGCTTTCTTTCTTGCCCTCGGATACGTTTATGGGGACGCAAAAAGGCGTGACATGCCCGCCTGGGCATGGGTGATTGCCGCTTTCTTCATACCGAATTTTATTGGATTCATCCTTTATTTTCTGTTCCGAGGGCCTCTCTTTGGGCTTTGCAACTCATGTGGCAAGCCAATTCGAGGGGGAGAAGCATTCTGCTCACACTGCGGATGCTCGCAGGGTTCCAGTATCGGAGGCAGTACAGCTGACAATCGCATAAAACGGTGGCCGGTATGAAACGTGAGCGCGTTCTTCAGGTAGTGTTGGGGTTGGTAGGCTTGCAGTATTGCTTTTGGGGCTATCTCCTTTTCGACAATCTGTGGCACGAAAGATGGCTTAGCGGACATGGTGACGTCATGCCGATGTTCCTGAGCCTTAATACGGCGCTTGGGGTCTGTTTGTTGCTGGCCGTTAGGCAGCCGGCCAAGCATCGCTTGATGATCGCCTATGCGGCGTGGTCAAGTCTTGCCCATGGGTTCACGATGACAATCATGTCGGCGCAGGCCCTGATGCACGGGATGCACAGGATGGATAGCCCCCAGGACATTGTGATGTTTGGGGTTATTGGATTCACGCTGCTTGCACTCTTCCCGCCAACACAGGCGTCAGCGGCCGCCGCGCCTATCAGTGAGCCGCGCATTGCCGAACCGGGAACCGCTAATTTTCTGAAATCATAGCGTTACGAAATGCGGCAGGAGGACCGGGGCTGATCAATCTCGGCTTAATCAGATGCATATGTGACCAATTACCGCGGAAATTGGCTTTGAAGCTCGCAGCGACAGGCGTATATTGGAGTTGTTGAAGATTTCAACAATTGAGGTCGTAAATGGCAACCGTCAACTTCAGCGTACCCGATGAAGTCAAGATGGAGTTCGACAAAGCATTCGGTGATCGAAATAAGAGCTCCATCATCGCGGATTTGATGCGGCGGGCTGTGCGTGAGCGCAAACTCCAAATCAGGCGGGAACGACTTTTCCGTCAATTCCGTGTCGCGCGTAGCGGTCGGCCCACCTTCACCAGCGAGGAAGTACGCAGGGCGCGAGCCGTCGGAAGGCCGTGATAGTCGTCCTCGATGCGAGTGTGATTCTCAAATGGCTACTTGAGGATCCCGCACGAGAACCTGATACCGAGAAGGCATTTGCGCTCGTCGAATCCGTTGTAAGTGGCAGACTGGAGATCCTGCAGCCGGTGCATTGGTTGGCCGAGGTGGCGGCGGTTGCTGCCCGTCTCGTCCCGCAGACGGCCGTCGGTGATGTTGAAATGCTCGCCGCATTCGAGTTCCCTACGACCGACATCCCAACCGTCATTCGACGGGCAACCAGCCTGGCGATCGAAACCAAACACCATCTGTTTGACACGCTGTATCACGCCGTGGCGCTCGAGCACGAGGACGCACTGCTTGTGACGGCGGACGAACGGTACTATGGAATAGCCGAAGGCTACGGAACGATTACGGCATTGCATGACTGGGAAGCGGGATCTTGATGGTCGCGGCGGAATTCGGCTGCATACGGGCGCGCGAACAGGACGCCGAACCAAAGTCGGCCCAGCATCATGACGGCTAGGCCGGCGGCGGCGATTGCAAAATTCATTTGAGAGGAGATCGAGCTCATTGGGATTTTCTTGGTCCTTGCGCATGGGTATCAATCGTGGGAGACGGCGCGTCGGAAGGGAGCAAGGCAGGCAGCAGCACGCCGTCGACGACGCACGTAAGGAAGTGCAAATCGAACGGCTTGCGCTGGATCAGCGCGCGATAGGCGGCCATGGACGGGACGACCTGCGAAGCCGCCCGAACATCGGCGCCCGAGCGTAGTTCGCCGCGATCAGCTGCTCGCTGCATGAGCGCGAGGTGCGCATCCGCCCAAGGTTCGACGATAGCGCGGTTGCCCGCC
>Ga0116230_10006364_pt1 | contig 11641 bp, 7 predicted proteins | sample S1TSphfallax_3_FD_88678 | JGI IMG/M metagenome (GOLD analysis project Ga0116230, IMG submission 88678) | Host-associated microbial communities from peat moss isolated from Minnesota, USA - S1T2_Fd - Sphagnum fallax MG | ecosystem: Host-associated > Plants > Peat moss > Unclassified | place: USA...
GACTTCTTCATGATGTTGGCCTTGTGGATGGCGTGGACTTTTTTGCGGCCCATCTTGCGGGCGTACTCGAAGGCCGAGCGGGCGATGCGGGTGGAGCCTTTGCGGGTGATGATCTTGAGGGACTGGGCGATGTCGGGGTTGATCATCACCTCCAGTCCGGCATACAGATCTTCGGTGTTCTCGCGGAAGATGATGAGGTCGATGCCGGGGTAGTTCGTCTTGATGCCGGGCAGGCTCTTGACGGGGCGGAAGTTGGCGTAGAGGTCGAACTTCTTGCGCATGGCCACGTTGATGGACGAGAAGCCGCCGCCGATGGGCGTGGCCGTGGGCCCTTTGATGGCGACCTTATTGGCGGCGATGGAGTCCAGCGCGGCCTGGGGCAGGATCTCGCCGTTCTTGGCGTAGGCCTCGGCGCCGCACTCGAAGCTGTGCCAGTCGAAGGCGCAACCGGTCTGGCTGCCGGCGGCTTCGACGACGGCGACCATGGCGGCGGCGACCTCGGGGCCGATGCCGTCGCCGGGAATGAGGGTGATTGCATGCGTGCGTGCGGACATCCTGATGGCTTCTCCTCGTGTGGGTAGACGTGGGGGTAAACCCAGTTTCTATAGTACGAGGTGCCGTGGCGGCGCGACTCCGAGGACCCCGGCGCAGCGCGCGTACGAGGCGGCGGCCGAGCGCGTTCAGCGGGTGGCGGCCTGATGCGGCAGGAAGAGGGTGAAGACGCTCCCGGAGCAGCCAGGGCGCTCACTGGAGCGCACCTTCAGCCGGCCCTGGTGGCGGTCGACGATCTCCTTGCTGATCCACAGACCGAGCCCGGTGCCGGCCGGCCCCTTGGTGGTGTAGAAGGCGTCGAAGAGATGGGTCGCGGTGGTCCTGGACATGCCCGGGCCGGTGTCGGCGATGGTGAGCAGGATGCCGGCGCGGCCGCTGCGCCAGTCGTGGGCCTCGCGGCTGCGGATGAGCATGCGGCCGCCGCCGGTCTGCATGGCGTCGATCGCGTTGCCGACGAGGTTGGCGAGCACCTGGCGGATCTCGCCGTCGAAGCAGTGGAGGACACCCTGGAAGGGTCTGCGCCGCTCCACCTGGATGGCGTTGTTATTCAGCCGGCTGTGGTGGATGCCGAGGACGCTGGCGATGAGGTCTTCGCAGGAGACCTGCACGGGTTTGGAGGACTGCCGGTGGAAGCGGAGGGTGGTGCTGGTGATGGCGGAGGCGCGGCGCAGTTCGGACTCGGCGGTGGCGAGGTATTCGGCGATCTGGGTGGCGTCCGTGGCGGTGCGGGCCAGGTAAAGGAGGTTGGTGACGGATTCGAGCGGGTTGTTGATCTCATGCGCGATGGAGGCGGCGAGCCGGCCGACGGCGGCCAGCTTCTCATTGCGGAGCAGGGCAGCCTCGGAGAGCTTGCGCTCGGTGATGTCGAGCACGACGCCGGTGAAGCGGAGCGGCGTGCCGTCGTCGGAGCGGATGCAGGTGGCGCGGGCGGTGACCCAGCGGAGCGAGCCCGGGGTGGGCTCGGTGCGGTACTCCATGGCGAAGTCTTCGCCGGTATCGAGGGAGTGCTGGGCGGCGCGCGCGACCAGGGGGGAGTCGTCGGGGTGAACGTGGACGAGGGCATCGGCCATGGGGATGCCCATGCGGCCGAAGTGGGGGTCGATGCCGAAGATGGTGCAGAAGCGGGCGTCGAGACGGGCGACATCGCGGGGGATGTGCCAGTCGAAGGTGCCCATGTCGCGGGCGGCGTCGAGGGCGAGCCGGAGGCGCTCTTCGCTGTCGGTGAGGGCTTCTTCCGCAAGCTTGCGGTCGGTGATGTCGCGCACGGTACCGCGCAGCTCGATTGCGTTCCCGTCGGGACCGAAGATGGCTTCCCCGCGGGTGGCGAACCATACGGTCTTGCCGCTGGAAGGAAGCTGCATCTTCGTATCGAGTTCGTAGGGCTGGCCGGTGGCGATGCATTGGGCCACGGCGGTCTCAAGACGGCGCAGGCTGTCGGGCTCCATGATCTCCGGATGGTCGGCGTAGTTGATGACGGGCAGGCCGGGGTCGTGCTCCATGAGGCGGTAGACCTCTTCGCTCCAGGTAAGCTCGTTGGTGTCGAGCACGAGACGCCATGAGCCCATCTTGCCGATGCGCTGCGATTCGCGCAGATCGCGGGCGCGGGTTTGGAGTTCGATCTTCGCGAGTTTGCTCTCGGTGACGTCCTCGACGACGACGATCATGCGCAGGGGCGCGCCGGGCTCGGTGATGATGCGGCCCCTGGAGCGGATCCAGCGGATCTGGCCGTCCGGGGGGCGGTGGATACGATACTCGGTCTCGTACGTGCCGCCGCCGGTGATCGCCGCAAAGAAGTCGCGGCCGATCATCTCCTTGTCCTCGGGGTGGGCGAACTGGATCCAGTAGTTGAAGTCGCCGGCGGCCTGGTCCGCGCCGAACATACGCTGCATGGCTGGGTCGCCCACGGAGAGCTTGGTGGCGTCGTCATAGAACCACATGCCGAGGTCCGCGGCTTCGAGCGCAAGCTGCAGGCGCTCTTCGCTGCTTTGCAGGCGCTGCTGCGTGAGCAGGCGCTGGGTTGTCTCGGTGACGACGACGAAGACGCCGCCAATCTTCCCGGTGGCGTCGCGCACGGGGCTGTAGCTGTAGGTCCAGTAGGCGTCCTCAAGGTCCTTGCCGTTGCGATAGACGGGCAGGTACTCGTCCTCGTTCCAGGTGGACTCGCCGTGGAGCATAACGGACTGGATCTGCGGGCCGATCGTGTCCCACACCTCGGCCCAGCACTCGTGGCCGCGCTGGCCGAGCGCCCGGGGGTGCTTGGACTGGCCTAGCGAGGGACGGTAGGCGTCGTTGTAGAACTGGATCAGGTCCTCGCCCCACCACAGAAACAGCGGCTGCCGGGTGGCGAGGAGAAGGTTTACGGTGGTGAGCAGCGTCTCCGACCAGGAAGAGATTGGTCCCAGCGGCGTAGCGGCCCAGTCGAAGGCGCGAATGCGGTCGGCCATCTCCCCGCTGCCGAAGATGCGGCCGGCGTCGCCGCGCTGCGCTGCGGCAGGGGAGCTGGGCTTGGATGGCGCAAGCAGTGTCAACGGGGCTCTCACCTGGTCGGGAGTGGATGTAGGGCCCAATGCTTCGGCACATATTGGATGCTGAAAAGTTTGTTGCTCGTTGGTCGCCCGGCTGAGGAAATCCGCTGAGGGAAATCTTCAGCGCGGGTTGGGACGCCGGGAGCGGGTCGAGTCGGAGCCGTGCAGCAGGCCTTCGAGCTCCTGCTTGAACTCGTTGACGTCCTTGAAGTCGCGATAGACGCTGGCGAAGCGGATGTAGGCGACGGTGTCGATCTCTTTGAGGCGACTCATAATCAGCTCGCCGACGGCGGCGGTGGGCCGCTCGCGCTCGGCGCTGTCGACCACGAAGGACTCGACGGCATCGACGATCTCCTGCATCTGGGTGACGGAGACCTTGCGCTTCTGGCAGGAGTGCAGCAGGCCGGCGAGCACCTTCTGGCGGTCGAACTTCTCGCGCCGGCCGTCCTTCTTCACCACCATGTAGGGGATCTCGTCCAGGCGCTCGTAGGTGGTGAAGCGCTTGTTGCAGCGCTCACACTCGCGGCGGCGGCGGATGCTGTCGGCGTCCTTGCTCTCGCGGCTGTCGATGACCTTGTCCTGCGTGAAGGCACAGTAGGGACATTTCATGAGGCCTTGATTTTAGCAAGCCTCCAGCAAGCCGGAGAGATAGCAAGCTTGCGGGCGGTGATGGAGACGGCCCTTCGCGCGTTGCGCTCAGGATGACGGCGAAAAATGCTGAACATCGCGGATACACTGGAGGCACGATGAATCGGATGCGGGCGCTGTGCGTAGCGGCGATGGCAGTGGGAATGGGTGCGGGCGCGCAGACGCCTCCGCCGCAGCAGGGCTACACCCCGCCGACGTTGACTGTGACCACCCGCATCGTGGTGCTGGACGTGGTGGTGACCGACAAGAAGGGCAACCTGATCCAGCGCACGCTGGGCAAGGACGACTTCAGCATCTTCGAGGACGGCCAGCCGCAGACCATCCGCAGCTTCGAGGCCCCGGCCGAGCACCGGATGCCGGCGGCTACTGCCGCGGCGGCCGGCGGTGCGGCGGTGGTCCATTCGGCCGCGGACCTCACGAAGATCGGCGATGCGCCGGTGACGGTGCTGGTGATCGATGAGCTGAACTCGCGCTTTGAGGACTCCAGCTACTCGCGCCAGATGCTGGTGAAGTACCTCCAGACGCAGCCGCCGGTGCTGAAGCAGCCGGCGATGCTGATGGTGGCCGGCAACACGAGCTTCCAGCAGCTGCACGACTACACCCAGGACCGCGACGCGCTGGTGCAGGCCATCAAGAAGCACATGCCGGAGCAGCCGTGGCGGATGAACCAGAGCGGCAACAAGGGCGCCGGCGCGGTGGAGCGCATGGCCCAGGTGCTCAGCGCGCTGCAGCAGATCGCGCAGGCCAGCCAGGGCACGCCGGGGCGCAAGAACCTGATCTGGGTGGGCAATGGGTTTCCTTCGGCGAACCTGGTGGGCCTGCCGGTGGATGAGGGCGACCTGATCGAGGCGGCGGTGCGGCGCACCACGGCGCGGCTGCTGGCCGCGCGGGTGACGATGTACACCATCAACCCCACGGCCGATTCGAGCTCGATGGTGGACGTGGAGACGCCCGACGACCTGAACTTCGCCGGCAGCGAGGGCGGACCGGACCCCTTCGGCGAAGGCACCGTCAGCTTCTCCAGCCTTGCGCCGGCGACCGGCGGGGTCGCCTTCACGGGCCGCAACGACCTGAACAACATCATCGGCGAGAGCATCGACAAGGGGCAGGAGTACTACACGCTGAGCTATGCGCCCACCAACAAGAGCGAGGACGCGGCCAAGTTCCGCCACATCCGCATCGTGATGAAGGACCCGAACCTGAAGGCGACCACGCGGGACGGCTACTTTCCCGAGACCGCGGCGGACCTGAACCCGGTTCTGGACAAGTCGATGGACGCCAAGCAGGTGGCGGCGAACCTGAAGCTGGACCTCTCGAACGCCCTGACGACGACGGTCAGCTACAACGGCCTGGGCGTGACCGCGGTGAAGGCCGGCGACGGCTACGCGATCCACGTGGCCGAGAACGGGATCGGCTGGAGCGAGCCGGCGGCCGACGGCAAGCAGCAGGAGGAGGCGACGGTCGCCGCGGGCTGGTATGACGCCAAGGGCAAGCTGCTGGGTCACGTGGCCCGCGAGCAGCTATGTCCGCGCGGAGCGGAGAACGCCGGCGCGACGTTTCAGCTGCCGGTAACGCTGCCGGGCGGGGTGGCGCGGCTGCGCATCGTGGTGCGCGACGCGCGCAACGGTCACATGGGGACGGTGGACCTGAAGTTCTAGGTTGCGGCGGTGTGGGCGGCGTCGCGCAGGCCGATGCCTTGCACGCGGGCGGCCAGCAGGCCGGCGGGCACGATGCCCAGGCTGCTGGTAACCAGCAGCACCACGCCGCAGGCGGTGGCGGTCTCCAGCGGCACGGCGAAGAACGCGTGCAGCGCGGCGGCGAGCACCGCGATCTGCGTGAACCAGCCGAGCACCGGTAGTTGTAGCAGCGAGCCTCCCATCCCCGTGGCCAGCAGCAGCATGGCCGAGGCCAGGCTGAGCGCCGCCAGCTGCGGTGCGGCGGTAAAGGCGTGCGCCGAGGTGACGTAGACGAAGGCGTAGCCCAGCCACATCGCCAGGGAGAGCGCGAGCGCGGCGGCGAACTCGCCCAGCGAGGAGACGGTGTGGAAGCCCTGGCGGAGGTCGAGCAGCCGCGCCGAGGCCAGCTCGGCCAGGCGCGGAGAGAGCGGGTGCAGCAGGCGCGCGGTCAGCGCGGCCAGCGCCTCCCCGGCGAAGCGCAGGCCCAGCGCCAGCAGCGCCACCAGCGAGGTCGCGGCCAGGGCGAGCTCGCCGGCGCGGGTAAAGGCCTCATGGTGCGGCATATTGGCCGACGAGAAGGCCAGCGTGGTGGAGAAGAGGATGGCGGCGGCGCCGAGGTCGAAGGCGCGCTCCACCGAGTAGATGGCCAGCTGGGTGGCGACCGGCGTCTGGGTGCGGCGGGCGATGAGGTAGGGCCGGGCGAGGTCGGCGACGCGGCCGAACAGGGCGACGACGGTGAAGCCGATGGCCTGCGCCGGCAGCAGCTCGGTAGTGGTGGACTTGCGCACCGGCGAGAGCAGCACCGCCCAGCGCCAGGCGCGCAGCCACAGGCCGAGGTGCGTGAGAAGAAGGGCGAGCAGCACCTGCAGCGGCGAGATGGAGCGTAGCTGCAGGCCGAGGGTGCTCCAGTCGAAGGGAATGCGGCTGCGCAGGGCGAACAGCAGGATGACGGCTGCGAGGACGAGCAGCAGTACCGGCCAGCGTCGTGTGGGTTTGGCCGAAGGCGCTGGGGTTTGCGGGTCGAGTGTCGGGTCGGGTGTCCGGTCTGGGGGCCTTAGGTCTGGGGGCATTGGGGCTCAGTGCGCGGCGCTGGCGGCGCGCTTGCGGCGGACGAACTCGGCCTCCACGCGGGCGACGTAGGCCCGGGTCTCGGCGAAGGGCGGGATGCCGTGGTAGCGGTCGACCGCGGCGGGGCCCGCGTTGTAGGCGGCGATGGCCAGGTCGAGGCCATGGCGGTCGCCGCGGGGGTCGTAGCGGTCGAGCAGGGCGTCGAGGTAGGCGGTGCCGCCGTCGATGTTCTGCGCCGGCTCGAAGGCGTCGTCGACGCCGAGCTCGCGGGCGGTCGCGGGCATTAGCTGCATCAGGCCGCGGGCGCCGGCGCGGGAGACGGCGTGGACGCGGCCGGCGCTCTCCACCTTGACGATGCTGGCCAGCAGGTCGGCGTCGATGGCGTGGCGCGCGCCGGCGCGGGCGAGCAGGGTAGGCACGTCGGGGCTCGCGGCTGGGCTTGATGTGATAGCCGCTGCTGCCGGCGGCGCGGGCTTGGGCGGGTCGGGTACCAGCTCGACGCTGGCGATGGCCTCGGCGGGCAGGTCGATGTAGCTGGCGGTGTCGCTGCCGGCGCTGAGCAGATACAGGCGGATGTGGCCATCGCCGAGCGGCTCGCGCCGGGTGCAGTCGTAGGAGAAGCCGTTGCGCAGGTTGACGTGCTCGAGCGCGTGCGCGGCCACGCAGCCGGCCAGCGCGCAGAGCGCGGCCAGTGCAGGCAGGCGGAATGAAAGGCGGCGCGGCGCAGGGAGTTCCACTGGGATTGAGACTACCATCCGGCGGGGTTGGGAAGCAGGCGGCGGCGTGGGCTTCAGGAGCCGGACCAGACCAGCGCCTCGTCGAGCGCGGCCTCGATGGCGCAGGCCACGCCGTCGGCGTCGTTGGAGGGGGCGAGCAGCCAGCCATGGGCGCGGGCCAGGGCCTTCAGGTCGGCGGGCGCATTGTCCATCAGCACGGCGCGGCCGGCGAGCCGGAGCATGGGTAGGTCGTTCCAGTTGTCGCCGATGGCGAGGATGTGCTGGGTGGGCACGCCGCGTAGCCCGGCGAGGTGGGCGAGCGCGGAGGCCTTGGAGCAGCCGGCGGGCAGGATGTCCAGCAGCGAGAGGTCGCGCTCGGGGTAGACGGTGCGGTGCAGCGCGATCCTGGCGTGGGGGCGTTCGGCGGCGCCGACGGCGACCACGCCGGGGTGCTCGAGCAGCCGGGCCTCGGCGCGGTTCATGCGCTCGATGGAGCCGCAGAGCATCATCTGGATGGGCAGGTCCTGGCCGGGCTGCAGAACGTCCTCGACGCGGGCGACCCGGCGGATGTAGGGCTCGTTGGTGCGCATCCACTGGTGGATGCTGGCGTGGAGGTCGTCGAGCCGCTCGCAGACCAGTGCGCCGCGGCTGTCCTCGCCGGTGGGGCCGACGGTGTCGAAGGTGAGCACGAGCGTGTTGCGGAAGTCGTCGAGGTGCCGGCACAGCCACAGCGCGGAGTCCAGCTGCAGGTGGGTGCGGTGCAGCAGGTAGGAGCCGAGGGTGCGGATGACGGTGCCGTTGGAGCTGACCAGCGCGCTGAGCGGATCGAGCCCCAGGTCGCGCAGCACGCGCATGGCGTAGGCATGGCGCCGGCCGGTGGAGATCACGACCTCGGCGCCGGAGCTCTGCGCAAGGTGCAGCGCGGCCAGGTTGCGCGGGCTCACGCGGCCATCGGAGCCGAGCAGGGTACCGTCGAGATCGATCGCAACCAGGCGCGGAAGCATACCTTCCCAGCGTAGGCGATATTCGGTTGGGAGAAGCCGCACCTGCGCGTGGAAATGGGTACCCGGTTTGTGCGCGTAGCGGAGATGGCCCATTCCTTTCGCCGTGGCGGAAGCGATTGCGCCGGAGCGCCGCCCGCGAGGCCTTCGGTTAAGATCGAAGCATGCCTGCCATCGACCACCTGGAATGTGCCCGTTGCCACCACCGCGTGTCTGCCGAGACGCCGCAGACGCTGTGCCCGGTGGACGCCGGGACGCTGTATGTGCGCTACAACATGGAATCGCTGAAGCGGACGGCGCGGCGGGAGCGGCCGGCCGAGCTGGCGTCGGCCTCGACCACCAGCCTGGGCATGTGGCGCTACGCCGATGTGCTGCCCGCGGTGACGCCGGTATCGCTGGGTGAGGGCTGGACGCCCATGCTGCGCAGCCGGCGCTACCCCGGGCTCTATATCAAGGAAGAGGGCGCGAACCCGACCGGGACCTTCAAGGCGCGCGGGCTGGGCATGGCCGTGACCATGGCGAAGCACTACGGGCTGCGCCACCTGGCCGTGCCTTCGGCGGGCAACGCCGCGGGCGCGCTGGCGGCATATGCGGCCGCGGGTCAGATCGCCGCGCACCTGTTCATGCCGAAGGACGTGCCCTTCGCCAACTACCTGGAGGGCGTGGTCTACGGCGCGGAGGTGACGATGGTCGATGGCCTGATCTCGGACTGCGCGCGCATGGTCGGTGAGCGGATCAAGGCGCAGAAGGAGTCCGGAGTTGCGCCGGAGGAGGTCTGGTTCGACATCTCCACGCTCAAGGAGCCCTTTCGCGTGGAGGGCAAGAAGACCATGGGCTATGAGCTGGTGGAGCAGCTCGGCTGGGAGTATCCGGACGCCGTGTTCTATCCCACCGGCGGCGGCGTGGGGCTGATCGGGATGTGGAAGGCGTTCGAGGAGATGGAGCAGCTGGGCTGGGTGAGCGGGCGCAGGCCGCGGATGTACGCGCTACAGGCGGCGGGCTGCGCGCCGGTGGCGCGGGCGTTTGACGAGGGCAAGGCGGCCAGCGAGTTCTTCCAGGACGCCGAGACCTTCGCCAGCGGGCTGCGCGTGCCCAAGCCTTACGGCGACAGCATCATCCTGGAGATCGTGCGGGCCTCCGGCGGCAGCGTGGTGGCCAGCGACGACGCCGCGATCCTGAATTCGATCCTGGACTGGGCGCGGCAGGAGGGCATCTTCCTCTCGCCCGAGGGCGCGGCGGCGACGGCGGCCTACGACACGCTGCGGGCGCGCGGGGAGATTGGCCCGGAGGAGCGGGTGGTGCTGTTCAACACCGGCGCGGGGCTGAAGTATACGGACATGACGGCCGAGGCGATGCACCTACAGCGGCCCTGACAGGCCACGAAGCTCCGCGGTCGGGCGAGCTGCGCCTAGCCACTCCCCCCCCCTATTTCCTGCAAATGATGATTGCAGGGAGGTTAAGGGCGTACCTCCCGGGGGCTTGATGGAGATGCGCGGCTGGGGCGAACCGATGCCGGCTGCCCCTCATTTCTCTTCTCTCCACTCGATTATTGTAGTCGGGTTGTCAAGTGCGGGTGTGGAGCGTGGCCAGCTCCTCGGCGGTGCGTTCCAGCACGGCGATCTGACGTTCCAGGCGGCGCAACGGCTCGATCGCGCCCGCGTCGTCTTCGGCTGTTGCAGCTTCGGCGCTGGCGTGCTGGGTTGCGGGGTCCTCCAGCCGGGCGGCCACGGCGTCCAGCCGCGTGGCCAGGCGGGCGACGACTGCTGGACTCGCCTGCGCCTCGCTGCCGGTGGCGGCGAAGGCGGTGACGGTCTGGGTGAGGCGGCGCAGATAGGTGGTGAAGGTGAGGGCGCCGCGGTTGAGCTGCCCGGTTCGCGAGCGGGCCGGGTTGAGCGGCAGAGCGTGCTCGAGCAGGGCGCGGTCCAGGGTGTCCTCGGCGTCGTTGGTGGCGAGGCCGCAGAGGCGGCGCGCGGGCGCGAGCAGGGTGCGTTCGGCGGCGATGCGGCCGGGACCGTCGGGGCCAGCGGTGGCCCAGTAGGTGGCCATTGCGCGCAGGTAGGCGGCCTCGGCGGCGGCGCAGCGGCCGAGCAGGCGGGGCAGCTGCAGGCTCTCGCGCTCCGGCCACAGCAGCAGCATGGCGAGCACTGCGACCAGCGCGCCGAGGCAGGTCATGCCCATGCGGACGGCGGCGAAGTGCCAGTCGCGCAGATGGGGCATCGTCATCATGACGATGGTCGGGGTGAGGAAGAAGCAGTACCAGGCGTAGTCGACCGCGTAGAGGGCGAGGGTGAAGACCGCGCCGAGCGTGATGGCGGCGAGCAATCCGGCCTCGGTGTGGATGACGGCGGCGAGCAACGAGGCGAGCACCGCGCCGGCGACGGTGCCGGCGACGCGCTGGCTGGAGCGGCGCACGGTCTCGCCGGTGTAGGGCTGCAGCACGATCAGCGAGGTCATGGCCAGCCAGTAGCCGTGGGTGATGCGCACGAAGTGGGTGATGACGACGTCCAGGGCGACGACCGCGCCCAGGCGCAGGGCGTGGCGGAACATTACCGAGCGCAGGGTGAGGTTGGCCTGCAGGGCCTCAAGCCAGTAGTGCGCGGCCGAAGGTTGCGCGGGCGTCGCGGGCGCGGCGGCGAGCAGCGGAACGACCGCGCGGCGCGGGGCGGGGCGCCGTGGCTCGTAGCCCGACCAGACGGCGCGCAGGGCCTCGTAGCCGATCTCCAGGCTGAGCTGGGCGTCGTGCAGCGTGGCGAGCAGGTGCGCGTCGCCGGCGAGCATGGGCTCCAGCCGCTGCAGGGAGCGGTGCAGCTCCAGCCACAGCGAGCCCTGCGGAGCGAAGCCGGTGGCCTCGTCGAAGGGACGGTCGCGCAGCGCGGCGGCGAGGGGCGAGAGCGCGGCGGTGAGCCAGAGGGAGAGCGCCTGCAGGCGGGCAGGCTCGTGGCGGGCGAACTCGGCGAAGCGCAGCAGCCGCGCCAGCAGCAGGTCGGCGTTCTCGGCCAGCACGGTGAGGTTGCGGGCGCGGACGGTGCGCGCGGCCATGCGCGCGGGCGCGGCGGCGATGGCGGCCTGGGCGGCCTCCAGCCGCAGGCGGAAGCGGGAGAGGGCTTCGTTGAAGCGGGCGCGGCCGTCGTCGGTCGGGGTCGTGGGCAGGATCTCGGCGAGCTGGGTGAGCGCGGCGAAGACCTCGGCGGTCGCTGTGCGGGCGGGTGCGAAGGCGTCCGCCGGCCACAGCACCAGCGAAAGCAGCGCGGCCCAGAGCGCGCCGCCGATGAAGTAGCCGGTGCTGCTGAGGCCTTCGGCGAGGCCATGCTGGCCGCCGCCGACGGCGACGATGTAGCAGACCAGCACCGTGACGCTGCAGGCGGCGAAGGGCTGCGAGAGCACGCGCGCCAGAGTCGCCGCGAAGCAGAATGCGAAGGTCACAGCGACCGCCAACGCCAGCGGCGCGCCGGCGA
>Ga0116230_10006365_pt1 | contig 11641 bp, 9 predicted proteins | sample S1TSphfallax_3_FD_88678 | JGI IMG/M metagenome (GOLD analysis project Ga0116230, IMG submission 88678) | Host-associated microbial communities from peat moss isolated from Minnesota, USA - S1T2_Fd - Sphagnum fallax MG | ecosystem: Host-associated > Plants > Peat moss > Unclassified | place: USA...
AAGGCTGCGCGGGCGGACTTGCTTACGGCTGCAAACCGGGTTCGCCGCGACGAAACCGCCAGAAGCCGGATGATCGTACTGATGGGGTGGCGCGGCAGCTCGTCCTGCACGTGCCACAGCAGTGGGACGCCCATGCCGAGCGTGGCAAGCGTCGCGACCAGCCCGGCCCGCACCGAGTTGGCATGAATCAGGTCTGGCTTTGCCTTGCGAATCGCCCGCCGAAACGCGCCCACGGCCCCGGCCGCCGACCGCAGATACTGCATCAGCAGCCTCGGGTTCGAGGTAAACCGCGCCCGCAGCGCGGGCACCGCGATCAACCGCACTCCGGCGGAATTGACCAACTCGTCCAGATTGCCCACACCCTCTGTCGGACAGCCGACAATAGCCTCGTACCGCGTCTTGTCCAACATGGCCAGCATGAGCAGCAACATGCGTTCCGCGCCGCTCACCTGCCGCGTATGACTGAAATAGAGAATCCTCCGTCTGATCCCGGGAGCCGCCGGCATCAGGAAGCACCGCGGCTCGTCAGCACGGCCGGCAGCGTCTTCAGCAAGATAAGGAAGTCGAGCGAAAGCGACCAGTTGTCGATGTACTCGAGGTCGAGCGCGATCCAGCGATCGAAGTCCGTGTTCGAGCGCCCGCCGATCTGCCACAGGCAGGTCACGCCCGGCTTCACGGAAAACCGGCGCATCAGCCAGGATTCGGGGAACCGGCTCACATCGCGCGCCGGCAGCGGACGCGGCCCAACCAGGCTCATATCGCCAATCAGCACGTTGAACAACTGCGGCAGCTCGTCGAGCGAGAACTTTCGAATGAAGTTTCCGATCGGCGTCACCCGCGGGTCGTTCCTGATCTTGAACGCCGGCCCCGAGGTCTCGTTCAGATGCTCTACGCCCGCCTGCCTCGACTCGGCATCGATCGACATCGACCGAAACTTGAGCATCGAGAACGTTCGTTTATTGAGCCCGAAGCGCCTCTGCTTGAACAAGATAGGCCCTGGGCTCGTCCACTTCACCGCAAGCCCGACCGCCACCATGACGGGCAGCAGCGCCAGAATCGCCCACAGCGAGAGCACGATATCGATCAGCCGCTTCAGCAGCAACCGTGAATCCATCGTCACCACTTCGAGCGCGACGCGCCCGCTATCCGGCCCAGCCGACACCCGGCGCTTCGTCACCGCGGTCCCGAAGTAGTCGGTAAAATATTGCGACTGAATCCCCAGCATCTGGCAGATCTCGATCGCGCGCCCCACGACCTCCCACTGGCTCTTCATCGGCAGCGCGATGACCACTTCATCGACCACCGTGTGCATCAGGATCTGCTCCAGCCGGTCGAGCCCGCCCAACATCATATTCGCCGGAACAAATCCACCCTGCGGCTCGGAGTCCACGAACCCAACGAGCTCGTAATCCCACTCCGTGTGCACCTTCAACTCTTCGAGCACCTTGCGCGCTCGCTCGCCCGAACCTACGATAATCAGGCTTCGCTTGCGTCGCATCAAAGGCCGCAGGGCATGGTCGAGGCCAACCAGCATCACGCGCGCGAACGCCATCAATCCCAGGCTCACCAGCCAGAAAAGCTCGACCACATGCCACGCCACGGCGCGTCCGCCCAGTACTACCTCGATCAGCCCTACCACTGCCGTGCAGGAGTTCAACCCAACCACGCAGCGAAAGACATAGTCCTGCATCGAACTCATCCGGTGCGGCGAGTACACACCGACGCTCATCAGCACCACGCGCCACGTGCTCACGCAGAAGCCCGCGATAATGATGTTTCGCAGCGAAACCCTCAGTTGCAGCAGTTCGTGAAACGATCCATTCCCGTGCCCCAAATAGGGAATAATCACCACGCCCAGAAAGGCTCCGCCCAACAGGATCAGATCCAGGCCCTGGCACAGCTTGCTGCTGACGACCCGCAGCCGGCGCGGCGTCCACCCGCGCGCCGTCGCTCGCTGCACAAGACCTGGTCGAAGCACGGAACGGTCGCCGGGAATAGTTTGCTCCATGACGCGTTGAGGAGTTGCCACTTCTTCGTTCATGACCTGACGCTCCGGTCTATCGCAAATCGGCTATTGGGTCGAAGTAAACGGAAAGATTGGTCAGCTTCAAGAACCGCCCCACATGCTCGAGCTTGTTTCTCGGTACCAAAATCATGTCGCCGGGTTGCAGCACAAGATCGCTGCTCAGATCGCCCGTCCGCTTGATCCCCTTTAGATTCAGCGTATGCACCTCCGCCAGCTCGCCGTTTATCTTCCGAAACAGATACACGTCGCTCTGCTGCGCCGAGGCCTCGAACCCCCCGGCCAGAAGGATGGCCTGCAGCGCCGTCGTTTTCTCGTAGAAATCGAGTTTACCCGGGTGCGGCACCTCACCCGCAACCACGACGTAGGGCCGCTCGAACTCCTTGAGCGCGACCGTAACCTCCGGCTCCTTCAGGTGCGCGCTCGCCTTCTCCACCACCAGCGCCTTCACCGCTTCGAGCGTCATTCCGGCGACATGCACTTCGCCCACCAACGGCAGGGACAGGAATCCATCCGGTTGAATCGTCGCCGTCTGGTTGAACTCCGGCGTCAGCCGGTAGGAAATGGTTACCGTATCGCCCGCCCGCAACGCGTAACGAACCCCGGCATCGGCGCCGGCGGCAAGTCGACTCGGCCGCGGAACCGCCTGCGCATGCGAAGCCGGCCGCGCGAAAACCAGCATCGCCACAAGAATCCAACTCCAAGTTGCCGTCCGATGCACCGTCATATCCTCCGGTAAATCCATTCCGGAACGACATACCGGCGTTTGTTCAACACGTGCCCCAGCAGACGGCCGCGGGCAAACTCGATCGATCTTTCGGCGTGGAGCACCTGTTCGCGGCGCGTCCGCTCGGCCTCCACCACAAGAATGACGCCATCGGCGAACGGCGCCACGGAAAGCAGGTCGTTGCCGGCCCGCAGCGCCGGACAGTCGACAAACACGTAATCGAAGCTCTCCCGCAGCGAATCCAGCACATCGCGCCTATACTCCCAGGAACCATCCCACAGAGGCCCGCGCGCGCCGCCGCCCGATCCAAGCTCATACACGGCCGCGCCCGAGTCCCCCGGAATCCGCCGGCACAATCCACTCACGTCCGCCACCTGGACTCGCAAACCGCGCAGGCTCGCTGAAGACGCAACCAGGCTCTTTCCCTCGCCATACCGCGCCAAACCAGCCACCAGCGCGTCGATCGTATGCGTCACGCCTTCCCCCGCGTTCGCCGACGTGAATGCGACGACCAGCCCCGCGCCCGTGCCTCCCGGCGCTTCGAGCGCAGCCTGCCGAAGCCGCTGGAACACGGTGTACAACAGGCCCTCGTATGCCGAAATCATGTCCGGCTGAGTCGCGCCACTCGCAATCGTCGTCACCCGACTCCCTCTCCTTGACACCTGTCGCTTCAGCTCTTTACTTCTTGCCGCTGGAATCCACGGTGTAGGTCACGTAGGCCGTCCTTCCGAAACGATCGACCCGTTTCTCCGGCCGCTGCAACGCCGCGCGCTGCGATGGGCTCAACGTCGAACGCACCGGATTCTGCGCGGCCCCGTGCAACGAACCGCGATGGCGAGGCTCGGCCACCGGCTCAACCGGCTCGATCGGCTCATTGACCTGAAGGGCCCGGGCCAAGTCCGCGGATGGAGCCGGCTCAACCGTCTGGATCGGAGCCTGCGTCTGAGCCTGCCTCCACGGGGCGGCCGCATGGTTCGCGTCGATGGCCGGCGCGGCTTCCCGATCCTCGGAATCGACCACCACTTCGTACCTCGGCTTCGCCGCGCGTTCGGGACGAGGCGGCGCAGCTGGATACGCCAGGGGATCGCGCGCGAGGTCCGCCGCCGGGGGCTGCGGCGCCGAGTCGACCCGGCTCGCCGTCTCCGGCGTCGCATCGACCCGGCTCGCCGGCGCCGGCATTACCGCAAGCGGACGCGCCACGCGCCGCAACAGCGCTGGCCGGGCCACAATCTCCTCATAGCTCAACACCGCGGCGCGCCGCATCTCGAACGACGCCTTCGGCTTGCCGCCCCTGGCATCGGAGCGGTCGTCCATCCCGTGCAATACCTCAAATCTCATTGGACTATTCATCGCGACCTCACCTGATTTCCCTCCATGACGCGGTCCATCTCACCGACCTTGCGCTCGACCGGCTGCGCCCCTCGCCTGCCCTCAGCCGGCGCAACCCCCTGCTGCTCCAGCGGAACCGTCGCCAGCACCGGCGCCCGCGAGATCGCCTCGAGTTCCCACGGGGCGCAGATCGTATCGCGGCCCGCCTCGGCGAAGAAAACCGCGCATCCGCCAAGAAAAACCCCTGTAAACAAGCCCAGCCCCAGGCTGATTCCGTAGTGCGGGCTATACCGCTTCGCCGAGTACGTCGGCCGCTCCGCCACCGCCACGTTGACCAGTTGCTTCTGGTCCATCGCATCCGCGATCCCGGCTTCGTTCTTCTTCTGGGTATAAAGCTCGAAGTTATTCTGCAGCTCTGCCACGCGCGCTTGCAGCGTCGTAAACTCTACCGTCGAACCCTCCACCCGGTTCAACTGCCGTTGCAACCGCTCACGCTGCCCGGTCAGGTCCGCAAGCCGCCCCCGCGCCGCCGCCAGGTCCGCGGTGCTGGTCGAGAGCTGTTCCTTCACCTGTTCGTACACCGGATTCACGTCCGTCGTCGAAGCCTGCCCATTCATCTCACGCGCGTTCCGCAGCGCCATGCGCGTATCGGCGATCTGCTGATTCACCTCGACCACCAACGGATCGCTCGCCTGGTACCGCGTCATCAACTCCGTGCGCTTGTTGACGTAGGTCGCAAGGATGGCGGTCAGCTGCTCCACCGCCTGCGTATTCGGCACGGACTGCTGCGCCGTCGGTTGCCGCTCGGGCAGCGATTGGAGTTGCCGGCGATCGCTCGCAACCCGATTCCCCGCTTCGGTCATCTGCACCTGCGCCGCCCGCACTCCGTCGTCGAGCGAATTCAACTGCGCCTCGAGCGTCGCCTCGCGCGCCGGCAACGAGACCAGTTCGTTGCTCTGCTGAAAGGCGGACAACTGCTGCTGCGCCCGATCCAGTTCGCGCTTGTAGCGGGCCGCCTCCGATGCGAAGAAGTTCGAGGTGCCGGTCGATCGTTCCATCTCCCGCTGCTTGCCTAGAAAAGCCGCCAGCAGCCGATCGAGCGCCGCCTGCGCCTGCCGCCCATCCCCGGTCACATACCCCACGCGAATCACATTCGATTTTTTCAGAGCCTCGACCGTCAAATGCTTGTCGAACTCGTTCACTGCTTTGCCGTGCGCTTTGATCTCCGCGTCCGTCCGCGCGCTCATGGGCTGGTCCTCCCAGCGCGGATCCACCACAACATCGGCGATATCGCGGCTCTTCAGAACGTCCATCTCGGAGCCAACCCGTTCTTCCGTTACATCCGTCTGCATAATCTGCCCCGTCGAGCGCTCCGGCGTGATCAGGTAATCCGGCCTGGCATTCCGCACCAGAATCTCCATCTCCGACTCATACATCCGCGGCGTGGACGCCGTCACCAACGCGGCCAGCGCCATCACCGCCCAGAACGTCCCCCAGAACGCTCCTCGATGACGAAACGCCGCCTCGACCACAGCCCGAGCGGTCGTGTTCCCGGCCACCGAATCTTCAGTCTCAAGCGTTTCGTCGTTCAAAGAACGTTCTGCTCCCGGGCCCCGTGGCTTGCACTCAACTGTCATGCACTGTAGCGAAACAGTACAGGTAGGCAGATGGTACCAGTGCTCCCCCCCTACCGCGATGGTCAAAGTGGGTCACTTCCATGCGATTTCCATTTCTAACGGCGAATGGCCCAAATTGGGAATCTCGCCTCAATTTCGTAGTCTGAAGCGCACGAGAGCCTTGTCGCGTTCCAACAGCATTTCTTCGCCACCCGCGACCACTTCTCCCCGCAAGCCGACATCCAAGATGGAGCCGAGGCAGATGCTTGCATCGCGTCCAACCGCGGCACTTTCCATTCCAGCGCAAGGAATCGATGTTGAGCCAACGTTCTCACCAGGATTTTCAAAGCTTCTTCATGGGCGGATTCGAGTGCGCCACGCACCGCCGTCGCGACAACCGGCAGATTGACGTCCTCACCTCCACCCAGCACGCCCAGCGCGCGGCTGAAGATTACCGCCTGCTCGCCCAGGCCGGCATCCGCACCGTCCGAGACGGCCTGCGCTGGCACCTGATCGAGCAGACACCGGGCGTCTACGACTGGTCCAGCTTCCTGCCGATGCTCGACGCCGCCATCGCCACCCGCACCCAGGTTCTGTGGGATCTCTGCCATTGGGGCGTTCCCGCCGGCCTCGACATCTTTTCCGACGAGTTTGCCCCGCGCTTCGCCGCCTTCGCCGCCGCAGCAGCCCAGGTGGCACTCGATCGCACCGGGGGGCGGTCGGGCCCGACTCCGTTTTATTGCCCGGTCAACGAGATCAGCTTCTGGGCGTGGGTCGGCGGCGATGTCAAAGCCTTCGCGCCGCACCGCGAAGGCCAGGGCCCCGCGCTCAAGCGCCAACTTGTTCGCGCGACGGTCGCGGCCATCGAGGCGATCCGAAAGGTCGACCCGCGCGCCCGGTTCATCCAGGCAGAGCCCATCATCCATATCGTGCCCAACCGCAAGGACATCAAGCGCTACCCGCACATCGTCGAGGACACCCGCCGCCACACCGCCGCGCAGTACGAAGCGTGGGACATGATCCGCGGCGACCGCGACGAAGACCTGGGCGGCTCGCCCGAATGCCTCGACCTGATCGGAGTCAACTACTACTGGAACAACCAATGGGTTCACGGCGGCGACCGCACCCCGCCCGGCCACGAGGATCACCGCCCCTTGCACCTGATGCTCCAGGACCTCTGGCACCGCTACGGCCGGCCCATCCTCATTACGGAAACGGGGGCTGAGGACGCCGCGGCCTACGGCTGGCTCGGCTATATTGCCGCAGAAGTCCGCCAAGCTCGGCGCAACGGTGTCGAAGTCCTTGGAATCTGCATCTATCCCGTCATGGATTACCCCGGCTGGGACGACGAGCGCCATTGCCCCTGCGGGCTGATCGAGGTTGCGGGCGACTGGGGCGAACGAACCCTGCGGCGGGACCTGGCCGCGGAAATCCAAGTCCAGTCCGACTTGATGCAATCCAACGCCCGGGAGGAAGCCGCCGCGGCCCTGCCGCGGCCCTAATCCTCCGCACGTTCGCAATTATTCCGCACCATCAACCCCGTTCGCGAGAGCGGCAGGAGGGCCACGCACATGGCGGAGCTGATCGGCGAGCGAAGCGAATCGCAGGAGATTGAAACGCGCGAAGCCGCGGGACGACTGATCGCCGACGCGCGCGCGCTGGCGGACGAACTCGCCGTGCGCCCGAATCTCGGCCTCGACACCGCTCCCATCCGTGAGTTGGAACGCTTCGCTGAACTCGGCCTGATGATGGCGCCGTTTCCGCGCGCGCTCGGCGGCCTGGGCCTGGGAACCGAACCGGGCATGAATCTTCCCATGCTGCGGCTGCTCGCCATCGCCGGCGGGGCCGACCTCGCCATCGGACGGATCGTCGAAGGCCACGTCAACGGCATCCTGCTCGTCCAAAGATATGGAACGTCCGAACAGCTTGAACGCCTTGCCGACGACACCCGCGGCGGCATGCTCTCCGGCGTCTGGAACACCGGCGGCCGCGAACCGTTGCGCCTGCATCGAACCGCCGCCGGCAGCTTCACGTTCGACGGCATCAAGACCTTCGCCACCGGCGCCGCCTTCATCCAACGCCCCATCGTCACCGCCGAGCTGGACGGCGAAGGCTGGCAGATGACGATCCCGCGCCTCGACGAGCTTCAAACAACCCTCGACCGCAGCTTCTGGCACCCGCTCGGCATGGAAAGCTCCGAATCGTTCCAGATCGACTTCACCGGCGCGACGATCCGCGCGGACGACCTCATCGGCGGGCCCGGCGACTTCTATCGCGACCCCATGTTCTACGGCGGCACCATCCGCTTCGCCGCCGTGCAGGCAGGCGCCGTCCTGCGCCTGCACGCCATGTTCGCCGAATGGCTGAACCAGCGCGGCCGGCCCCCCGGTCGAGAGGACGACCCCTACCAGCTTGCCCGCCTCGGCGACATCGCGATCCTCGCGCAGGAGGCCGTTCTGTGGATCGAACGCGCGGCCGCCGTCGCCGACCGGAGCTTCCATCGCACCGAAAAGGGCCACATCGAGCGCATGCACGAGTGCGCGGACATGACCCGCACCGCGATCCTGCGCATTGCCACCCGCGTCATCCAGCTCGTAACCGAAGGCGTCGGCGCGCACGGGCTGCTGCAGCCGTTCCGCTTCGAGCGCGTCCTGCGCGACCTGACGATGTACCTGCGGCAACCCGCGCCGGACTCCGTCGTCGCCAGCATCGGGCGTTTCTCGAAAGAGAAGGCCAACCGCAAATCGAGCGGCACCGAATGGGGCTTTTGGAGCGGCGAGGACCCGCTCGAATCGCTGCCGCCGCGCTACTTCTCGCGGATCTATCAACGCCGCGGCGATCCCTGGGGCTTCGAAACCAGTCCTTACGAGAGCGAAAAGTACAATCTCACCGTCGAATCGCTGCCCCTGTCCAGCTACCGGAGCGCCGTCGAGGTCGGCTGCTCGATCGGCGTCCTCACCGCCCGCCTCGCGCCCCGCTGCGAGCGGCTGCTCGGCATCGACGTCTCCGAAATCGCCCTCGAACAGGCGCGCCAACGCTGCGCCCACCTGCCGCAGGTCCGCTTCGAGAAGATGCAGTTCCCCAGGCAGGCCCCGGACGACTGCTTCGACCTGATCGTCGTCTCCGAGGTCGCCTACTACTGGCAACGGGCCGACCTCGCGCTTGCCGCCGACGAACTCGCCGCCCGCCATCTGCCCGGCGGCCACCTTGTTCTCGTTCACCTTACGGAACCCGTGCCCGATTATCCGCTCACCGGCGACGAAGTCCACGACTACTGGCTCACCCGTCCCGAGTGGTGCCACCTCCACGCCGAACGCCGCGACCGCTTTCGCCTCGACGTCCTCGAACGCACCGGCGCCTTGCTCTCAACTCGCGATCTCGCTTAACTCCCAACTCAAAAACTCCCAACTCTCAACTCACGAATTCGCTTTACGCCTCAAGCATCCGCCTCAACCTTCCGATCGCCACTGAAATCTCCTCGCGCCGCCGCGGCCCTCCCGGCAACAGCGCAAACATCTCCTCGATGAGCGCATTGCAATCGAGCAGTTCCAGAAACCGCGCGATCGGCAGACGTTCTCCCGCCAGCCGAGCCATTCGCTCCCGCCAATGCTCCGGGTAGGCCTCCAAACAACGCGCGTCCAGCGCACGCAGTCCAGCTAAAGTCGAAAATCGATGCCGCAGCCACTCCGCCGAATCGACCATCTGCGGCACTCCACGCTCGGCCTCGTCGCGCCAAAGCCGAAGCTGCCCCGACAACCCCACCTCGGCACGTCCGTCGAGCCGCGCGGAGGTGAAGATGCGAACCTCCGGCGCATGGCGTATCTTCGCCCCAACCTTGCGCAGCGCATCCACGAACGCGACGTCCTCGAGCGGCTTCACCGGCGGCAAGCCCCCGCTGCGCCTGTAGACTTCGGGGGTGCAAGCAAGCGACGCGCCAAAATGGTGCAGGTGCCGCGGCCATGGGTCGGCCGGATCGGGATCGAGCAGAGATTCGCAACGCGCCACAAGGCCCTGGTACTCGCGGTCCCGCTCGTAGGCTAAGCGCACACCGGGCTCCAGACTCTCCCGGTCGTCGGGAAGCAGTTCGATCTGGCCGCCCACCACGTCGGCTCCGGCGGCGATTCCGGCCAGATTCGCCGCGACCCAATCCTCCGCCACCAGCGTGTCCGCGTCCGTCGAAAGAATCGCACCGCGCTCGGCTCCCAGCCACTCGAGCCGGTCGCAGGCGAGGTCCATCAACCGCCGCCGCGCCGTCCCGACATGCGCCTCGTTCGCCGCCAACTCGCACTCCATCACGTGCAGCCGAAATCCGGGATGATCGGCCGCGTAGAGCTCCGCTACCGCCGCGCTGCGGTCGGTGCAGTTGTTCAGCAGCAGCAAAACCTCGTACAAATCCCAGTCGAGCGGCCTCCCATTCAGCCCCCCCTGCAGACGGAGCGCGTCGAGCGTCGCCGCGAGCCCTTCCTCTTCGTTGCGCGCCGGCACGACGACCACGGCACGGCAAGCCGCGCAAGGTTCAGCCAACGACTCCAACCCAGCCGCAACGGCAACGAACGCACTCATGCAGGCAGAGGCTCCTTTTCGATGTCTCGCTGCCGCGTCGAAAGCTTCTCGCGCACGGCGATCTTTAGCCAGGCTTCGTTTGCCCACAGCCTTTCGGCCCCATGGTAGCGATGCGAGAAGCTGGCGATCGCGTCCGCCATTCCCTCGTCGATCTGGCTTGCATAACCCAGCGCGAGCCGCCGCTTCCACTCCACTGGCCGCGTGTGCGTCCCATGGCACTGCACCGGGTGCAGCACCTCGTGCAACCGTGTGCTCGCATCCTCGCGAAACCGCGAAAGATCGACCCGCACCCCGTCGCGCATGGCATACGGCAGCTCTTCGTAGAACGCGCAAGGCATCGAAGTCGACGCTTCGAGCGCTGCATCGCGCGCGGTGCGATGGTCCACGTGGTGGCCCAGCCCGAGCGGCAACACCAAGGCCGTTTCGCCGCCCTTCACGACCTCCGCCAATCCCTCCCGCACCCGCGGAATCGCGAAGTCGCCGGCCTGCACGTCCATGTCGCAGACGATCGACGCATTGCACTGCAGCCGGATCGGCGCATCGACGACATCCAGATCGACCATCCTGATTGCACCGCCGAGCGCGGCCAGGAATTTCTCGTCTTCGCGCTTCCTCAACGCCGAGACATAGTCCAGCCGCTCGGCTTCCGGCTTCGTCCCGGCATCGGAATAAGGCGCGTATTCAGACCGCGTAAAGACGTTCAGAAGAGCGATCTCATGCCCTTCCGCCAGCCAGTGGCCGATCGAAAGCGAAAGCGAGAAGGCAGCGTCGTCGCGGTGCGGCGAAAGAACGACAATCTTCAAAAGGCAGTGTCCCGTGGAGCGGAATTCGCCGTCGGCCACGCGCAAGGACACGGCGGCGCCAACCGGCAACCCCCTTGGATGCACCGCATAAGCCGTTTGGTTGCGGCCTCCCCGCGCACCCGTGCAACCCAACGTTAACAAGGTCTGCCCGCATCTCATCGACGACAACAACCGAATCGAAATCTACTCCGAGGCCCTTGCATTGCAGACAGACCCCAGTTCCAACCCAATCTCCGAGGACAATCGAAGCTCGGCCCGCTCTGCCGCGAACGCCCAGCCCGACCTGCTCTGCTTCAGCCATCTTCGGTGGCACTTCGTCACCCAGCGCCCGCAGCACCTGCTCACCCGCGCCGCCCGCACCCGCCGCGTCTTCTTCTGGGAAGAGCCTTATTGGGACGCCGACGACCATGGCGACGGCACCCCCACGCTCGAAGTCATGCGCGAAGGCGAGAGCCTCTGGGTGCTGCGCCCGCATCTCCCCCGCGCCGGCAACGCCGACGACATGCTCCGCGGGCTCCTCGACCAGTTCATGGCGGAGCGGCATATCGACCGCTCCATTCGCTGGTACTACACGCCGATG